>Ga0209056_10004076_pt1 | contig 15401 bp, 15 predicted proteins | sample GraSoiAngelo_114_FD_185876 | JGI IMG/M metagenome (GOLD analysis project Ga0209056, IMG submission 185876) | Grasslands soil microbial communities from the Angelo Coastal Reserve, California, USA - 14_0903_13_40cm (SPAdes) (version 2) | ecosystem: Environmental > Terrestrial > Soil > Grasslands... | reverse complement strand
TAGCCCAACAGCCGGGGTCATCGCCCCCGGCTACAGCAAAATTCACCAGTAGCGAGACAGCGACGACATTGATCGAGCTCTTTACATCGGAAGGTTGCAGAAGTTGTCCGCCTGCCGACGCGTGGATGAGCGGATTGAAGGGAAGCCCCGATCTTTGGAAAGCTATTGTCCCTGTCGTTTTTCACGTTGATTACTGGGATCGACTCGGTTGGCCTGATCGATTTGCCAGGCCGGAATTTACTGAACGTCAGCGGCATTACGCGTCGTCCTGGGCTACGGGGTCCGTTTACACCCCCGCATTTGTCGTAAACGGAAAAGAGTGGCCAGGCTTCTTCAATCATGAAACCGCACCGAGAGCGCGATCTCAAAAGGTGGGAATCCTCGAAATTGCGGTGAAAGAAAAGGAAGCGGTGGCGACATTTTTACCTGAGAACTCGCCCCACGGCGCGCTAAACCTCGAGGTTGCACTGCTCGGCACAAATCTCCAATCGGACGTCAAGCGCGTCGAAAACAGCGGACGCAAATTGCGTCATGATTTCGTCGTCCTACGCCTGGCCAGGACCGATATGACGAATCAGGGCGACCGCTGGAGGGGAACCGTTTTGCTTTCGACCAACGCTGAGATCGATAAACCGACAGCCCTTGCAGCTTGGATCAAATCGGCCGAGACCGATCCGCCGATCCAAGCGACGGGCGGCTGGTTGAAACCCTAGTTGCTTACAAGATGAACCGAACGATCCCATTTTTGTTAGGCGTGAGTATCTGCATTGCGCTGTCTGCATGCTCGCGCGCGCAGCCAAGCAACCTCGATGCAGCACAAATTCGCGCGAAGTTGGACGCTATTCCGCTCGACCAGAAAGTCGATCTCACGAATAAAGAATGGCAGGCCATATTGTCACCACTGCAGTTCTACGTGATGCGGCGAGCCGGCACGGAGCGACCGTCGCCGAGCGGTAACGCGCTCGAGAACCGTAACGGCGTTTACGTTTGCTCCGCGTGCGGCAATCCGCTCTTCAGTGCGCAAACAAAATTCAACTCTGGCACCGGGTGGCCGAGTTTCTGGCAGCCGATCCGCAAAGAAGCGGTCCACGAAAGCAGCGGGTTTTGGGCGATCTTTGGAGTGGAAATTTCGTGCGCGCGATGCGGCTCGCATCTCGGACACGTCTTCAAGGACGGACCGCCACCAACCGGATTGCGCTACTGCATGAACGCTGTCGCGCTCAGATATCGCGAAGCGCCACCAGGTTCTGCAACGGTTTCGTCACACGCAGATCAGGACCGGCCTTGATCCGACCTCAGCTGCAAGTCGTGCTCGAATATGCTTCGGTGATTTCTGCGATCATCGAGAAGCGGAAAACGCTTTCGCCGCAGCGCGCTTTGCTTGTCGGGATCAGCGGGATCGATGCGGCAGGAAAAGGGTTCGTTACAGCGCGTATCGCTGAGTTGCTGGAGAAGCGCGGCTTCAACGTGGCAGTGATCAACGCCGATGGCTGGCTGAATCTCCCGCATGTCCGCTTTCACTTCCAAGATCCGGCAAAGCACTTCTACGAAAACGGAATTCGATTCGATGAGATGTTCGAGCGCGTGATCTTGACGCTGCGAGACACACGCAACGTCAACGTCGAATCGGATTTCACGGAGGAAACCGCGACGGCTTTCCGCAAGCATTGCTACGCATTCCGCGACATCGACGTTGTCTTTCTCGAAGGAATTTTTCTGTTCAAGCTGGCGTATCGCCACCATTTCGATTTGACGATATGGGTGGACTGCTCATTTGAGACTGCGCTGGAGCGCGCCATCAATCGCTGCCAGGAAGGTCTGCCACCGACAGAAACGATCCAGGCGTTCGAGACAATCTATTTTCCCGCGCAGCGAATTCATCTGACGCGCGATAATCCGCGCGCCTTTGCCGACATCATTTTTGCGAATGATAAATTGTAGCCGGCGGCGGTGACGCCGGTGAACCTGGGGGTTGAGCTGAACTGCCGGGGTCAACGCCTCCGGCTACAGCCGGCGATTCGCAACCAGCACGGCTGCTTGAGCAGTAAAGCAGAGCAACAGGAGCAATAGAAGCGCAGTCGCGATGATTAGCGAACTCAGGGGCGCGAGAACCAGAGCAACCAGCGCAATGCCAGCTTGCAACAGCCATACCCGTAACCGATCCGACCGGAAATGCCGCTCCGATGTTGCCGCGATTCCCATGATCACGAGTATGATGCCGGCAGTTGTCGAGCAGATGATCCATTGTTCAGCCGCACTGAAATATCCGCCTGGAGGTAATGCGATCGCGCGTCGCGTACCAACTCCGAGAATGCCGATGCCGAGGAAGAGCGCGAAGTGCAGTGCGATCCAAGCCCGCAATCGCACCACATCCTTGTGACTCCGTACGTGGCGTGTTTCCCAGCCCATCGCGCCGTCGGAATAGCACGACCAAACACTGAAGCCCAAGCCGAGACTGAGCACGGCCGCAGATGCAGCCAGGAAACTCCAGCCCATCTGGCTTTCGATGCCGCGCATCACCGAGGCGACAAATTCGCCCAATAAAATAATTGTCAGCAGCCCGAACCTTTCCGGAAAATGCGTCGCTCCCGGTGGCGATGCAGTTGTGCTGCGCGATGCGGGCCACGAATTGGCGACATCGATTACAAGAGCAAGAGCCCATCCGGCGTATCGCTGCGGCACCGGCAGCAATGCCGCGGCAGCCCAGAGAATCGCCGCGATGAACAGACCTGCGATTCGTCGCCTGACGAGCGCTGTAGCCGGGCGCAGTGAGGCCGGCTCGCCGGGGTCAGCGCCCCCGGCTGCAACGCGCGCGTACTGCAGAGCCAGAATCGCGCGAACTCCGCCGTATGCTGCGCCGAACCCGGCTGCGTCTCTGCTGCTGAGCGCGTCGGTAGCGTTCGCCGCCATCACCGCGACAAGAAACACCTGTATGACAATCAGCACGCGTTCGACCACGTCGTCGATCGCAAACTGCGTTGAAAATGTCGTGTAACCGAACCAAGCAAAGAAGACCAGCGCCAGTAAGAAGGCGAATCGTGTAATGCCGTAAAACGAATAGTCGTGATCGAGTGGCGCGCTCAGTTGCGCGATCGCCGCCGCGAATACCAGGTCGAAGAACAGATCGGTCCATGTAGGACGCCGAACATGGCGTTCATGCGCAGGACAAACCTCCCTCGCGCGAAAGAGTCGGGAGGCGAAACTGTAGCTGGCGGCGGTGACGCCGACTGGGGCGGGCACGAAGCGGCCGGGGTCAACGCCCCCGGCTACAACGTCAATTTGCGATCGCGGCAGCGGCATTTGCAGCTCCGACCTTGGCGATATCTTCATCTTCCTGCGGTGTGTTCCCGCTAACGCCGATTGCCCCGATTACTTTGCCTTCCAACTGAATGGGAATGCCACCTTGCAGCGGCGTCGCCCCGGGCAGGGCGAGCGCAGCTATACGACCTTCTCGGACCTGATCCTCGAACACCTTGCTCGGCCGCCGGAAGATCGCTGCGGTCCGGGCTTTGCCAATCCCAACCTCAACGCTGGCGACCTGCGTATCATCGAGCCGTTCGAGCAACAAAATGTGTCCGCCATCATCGACAACAACGATCACAACGGTGGCGCAGCGCTTTTTCGCTTCGGCTTCGGCAGCACCGGCGATCTTCTTCGCCGCTTCAAGCGTCAGGACTTTTTTCACGGGCAGGTCTGCTTTAATCGCAGTTGCCAAAAAACAGAAGGCAGTGATTAAAGAAAGGATTGGTCTTATTGTCCCATTAGTCGCGGCCACGCTACGCTCCTTACAGAGGTAGTTCTGGGTAGCGGTCGCCGCGGCGACTTGGTTTCGGCGTCGCGCTGAAACAATCTTTGTTAACGTCTCGCCACGCCCCAATTGCGAGCGTTGCGGAGAAGTTCGCGATCGCGAGGACGCGCTCGTCAGCACGCGAGACGCATGCGCTACCCAATCGGGTCGCGTTTTGCGCTTCACAAATGCAGTGCTTGCGCTAGATAAACGGCATGTCGTTTCAGCGGGGAGGCCTTGGAGGTGGGATGGCGAAGATCGCTATTAGGCGCAGCACATCCGCCGTAGCGGCAACAGAGCCTGAGCGGTGGGTCGATGACCATGGCGACGTGCTCTATCGCTACGCGTTGGAACGTGTGCGTAAACCGGAGGTGGCCCAGGATCTCGTCCAAGAAACCTTTCTGGCAGCGATGCGTGGCTACGAAAAGTTTGCCGGACAATCTTCGGTGCGCAGTTGGCTCTGCGGAATTTTAAAACACAAGCTCTGCGATTATTATCGCAAACGCGGCCGCGAAACATCTTTCACCGACTTGGAATTTCTCACGGATGAGTGCGCAGAGAAATTTGTACCGGAAGGTTATTGGGTCCACATGAACGGCCCAAAGGAGTGGAGACCGGAAGCCGATGAAGTGATGCATCGCGACGAGTTTTGGAAAACGATGCGCGATTGCCTGGCGAAACTGCCGGAGCGCGTCGCCACGGTTTTCATGATGCGCGAAATGGACGAAATCGAGAGCAAGGAAATCTGCGCGACGCTTTCCATTTCTGATAGTAACTTATGGGTGATGCTGCATCGCGCGCGCATGGCCCTGCGCGAATGTCTGGCAATCAATTGGTTCGAAAATCCTGTAGCCGGGGGCGACGACCCCGGCAGCGGCAAACACGGCCGCGCGTCATACCGGCCGGGGTCAACGCCCCCGGCTACAACACAGCTCGGAAACGCGGAGGTGAAATATTAACAAGCTAAAGCCAGTCTCGGAATGGGCGCCGAATCCTCGGCCACCTGACGACACATCGCTTGTTCAGGAGCACCGAAGTTGGCTCCAGTTGCAGATTGTGTTGCTGATTTGCCGCTTTACGCCCACCTGTCCGGAAGTCGTTCGCATTCTGTCGCTGGGTATGGACAAAAAGTTGTCGCTGTTCACGCGGATTAAACTGCGGATCCATTATCTAATGTGCTCGTTTTGCGCGCGCTACGCGAAACAGCTCAAATACATGCGCACCGTCGCGCGTGACTTTCCGGAAAAAATCGGCGAGGTTTCAGACGCATCGCTTCCGGATGGCGCCAAAGAGCGAATGAAAGCCGCGCTTCGGCAATAACTGTAGCCGGGGGCGTTGGCCCCGGCCGGGTAACCGGCATTCATTGGCGAACAAACCGCCGGGGTCATCGCCCCGGCTACAACTGTAAGGATCGCGCAGATCCCGCGACCAATCAGCACCACGCTTATGAAAATCTCCACCATCATCGCCTGGATTTGTCGCGTCGCGGCTGCGGTAATCCTGCTGCAAACGCTGTTCTTTAAGTTCACTGCCGCGCCTGAATCAGTTTACATCTTTAGCAAAGTCGGGCTCGAGCCGTGGGGCCGCATTGGCTCTGGCGTTGCCGAATTAATCGCGGCGATCTTAATTCTGATCCCACCAACGACATGGCTCGGGGCTGGGCTCGCCCTTGCTGTGATGGTCGGCGCGATCTTTAGCCATTTAACCGTGCTCGGCGTTGTCGTTATGGACGATGGCGGATTGTTGTTTGGCCTCGCACTCGCGGTTGCCGCGTGCAGCGTCGTGCTACTCTTCCTGCAACGACGCCGGCTCCCACTCATCGGAGCTTATCTGTGAAATCACCGCAGTTGCAGGAACCGACAACTGTAGCCGGGGGCGCTGACCCCGGCGGCCAGCCGGCCTCAACGCGACCGGCTACAAACTCTCCGTTGCACGATGCCGTTGCTGAAATTTTGCGCCAGGGCGAATCGTTACTGAATTCACTGAGCGACGAAAACTACACGCGCAAGCTGCCCGCCGTCTTTAGTTCAACTGTCGGCGGCCATTACCGGCATTGCCTGGATCATTTCCAAAGTCTGCTGGTTGGATTGGACGCCGATGAGATCAATTACGATCATCGGGAGCGAAATCCACGCATTGAGAAGGATCGAGAGTTTGCCCTCGCGGAAACGCACCGAATCCTGCGCGCGTTTGCATCAATCTCGACGCCGTTCCTCGATCGCCCAATGAACATCCGAAGCAAGGTAAACTACGAGCGTGACACCGCGGCGTTGATCGGATCGACAGTCGGCCGCGAGCTCATGTATGCGGTCGCCCACTCCATTCATCATTATGCGTTGATCGCCGTCATGTGTGGCATGCTTGAGGTGCCGATTCCTGCCGGATTTGGCGTTGCGCCTTCAACTCTGAAATATCACGCTGAGCAACCAAAAGCAGCGTGAGCTTAAACCATGATTGCGCAGGCGCTTCTTGCTTCCGCTGCAATCATTTTATTGAGCTTCATTTCAGAAGACGCGGCCACAATTTCTTCGGCGTTATCGATCTTTGGCGGACCGATTAGCTGGCCCGTCGGATTTACGGCTTGTTTTGCCGGGATCTGGCTGGGCGACCTTGGTCTTTACTCGCTCGCTCGTCATCTGGGTAAACCCATTTTGCAGAGCCGATGGGTCACACGATTTGCCGACCGCGCAGCAATCGAACGCTGCCAAAAAAATTTCAATGCGCGCGGATCGCTCGCGTTGCTCGCCAGCCGGTTTGTTCCGGGCACGCGTTTACCGACTTATCTCGCAGCAGGGCTGCTCTCAATGCCCGTGACGCGCTTTGCCCTCGTCACAGCGTTCGCAGCGCTGTTGTGGATCGCAGGAATTTTCGCAATCGCGAAGCTGCTTGGCAGTCGCGCATTGATTTGGCTCGCCTTTTTCCAGAGCAAAATCGCTGCCGTCATCTTTATCGTGCTCCTTCTCGTCGGAATTCTTTTCGTTTTGAGAAAGTTTGGCCCCATCGCGGTAGCCGGGGGCGTTGACCCCGGCGGTTCGGGCGTGTTCGTACTCGCCACGAGCCGAGGTCACCGCCCTCGGCTACAGCTGCCGGTATTTGTTAGGCGCTGGATGCGTTGGGAGTTTTGGCCGGCGTGGCTTTTTTACATCCCGGTTGGCGTTTACTATGCGTGGCTCGCAATTCGCTATCGCGGCTTCACCGTACCGACGTCAGCCAATCCCGGTATTGCGACCGGCGGATTCATCGGCGAATCGAAGCTGGACATTCTCGATCAGCTTCGCCGCACCAATCCAGAATTCACCGCTGAGGCATTCCTGGTGGATGGAGGAACAACGAGCGACCGCCTGCTTTCTTTGCACCGACTCTGTCGCGGGCACAAAATTACGCTGCCGTTCATTTTGAAACCTGACGTCGGCCAGCGTGGCAACGGCGTAAGACTGATCCGATCAATGCGCGCCGCATTGAAATACCTCGAGCAGGTCGAGGGTACGGTGATTCTTCAACGCTACGTCACTGGCCCGCGCGAAGCCGGTGTCTTTTATTACCGATTTCCGGGCGAGTCACGTGGCCACATCTTTGCGATCACAGAAAAAATCTTTCCTGCGATCACAGGAGACGGAATTCACACAGTAGAAGAATTGATTCGCGCTGACTCGCGCGCAGTGTTGATGGCATGGACTTACCTTCGCCGGTTTGCATCGTGCCGGAATGATGTCCTTGCACCAGGCGAGATATTAAAACTGGTTGAAACTGGCAATCACGCGCGGGGCTGCGTTTTCCGCGATGGAATGCATCTTCAGACCGACGGGCTGGAGCGCGCGATCGATGAGATTTCGCAAAAGCTGCAAGGCTTTTTTATCGGGCGATATGATGTTCGTTACGAGAGCGAGGAAAACTTCAAACAAGGGCGCAACTTCCAAATCGTCGAGCTCAACGGCGCGAGCTCGGAAGCGACGAGCATTTACGACGCGCGCAACTCAATCTTCTCGGCTTATCGCGCATTGTTTCAACAATGGAGATTGGTCTTCGCGATTGGCGCTAGGAACAGGGCGAACGGTCATGTGCCAACTTCGTTGATGGCCCTCTGGCGGAATTGGCGGCAATATTCGGCCGCCGCGCTATCGTATCCGTTGGCCGATTAAATGTGCACGGTTTCGTTTCTTCCCAAATCGCATGGGTTTTATGTCGCGATGAATCGCGACGAAAAGCTCGATCGCTTTACTGCGCTTCCACCGACGATTGCCGATCTTGAGTCTCGCCGGGTCGTTTTCCCACGTGAGCCGTCAGGCGGTACGTGGATTTCGGCGAATGATGCTGGGCTTTGTCTTGCATTGCTAAACTGGCATCGGATCGCGCGCGAGCCGCAGAATGGTGTTATCAGCCGCGGCCAAGTCGTTAGGGAATTGGCTGGAAAATCTTCCGCCAACGAAATCGCGCACGGAATAATGAAATTGCCGCTGCGAAAATTGCGGCCCTTCCGATTGATTGCAATTGTGCCGTTGGAAAAGCTCGTAACCGAATGGCGCTGGGATCTCGAATGCTTGGCCGCGCGTAATCACAACTGGCAACCACAGCATTGGTTTTCGTCGGGCTTTGACGAACGACACGCAGAACGTTTACGTGCGAACGTCTGTGCGTCATTTGTAACCGGGGGCGGTGCTGTAGCCGGGGGCGGTGACCCCGGCGGTAGGAGAAGCGCACGAACCGGCGTCAACGCCGCCGGCTACAGCCTGAGCTGGCTGCGGCAGCTGCATCGTTCTCATGCGCCCAAACGCGGGCCCTTCTCGATTTGCATGCATCGCCGAGATGCAGCCACGGTGAGTTACACCGAAGTCGCTGTTTCGGAAAAACGCGCGAGCATGCGATACAAACCAGGTCCTGTGTGCGCAGCAACACGGACAACGATGGCGACACTGCCGATCCGCGCACTTTAGGCGCTAGCGTTTTGGAGTGCGGTGCTGTTGCGCCGCTTTGCATCGCTGTGTGTCTCAGACAATGTAATCCGGTGACTTGAAAAGGAGCTCCGTACGTTTCTTAGACGATTATAACTATATCGCGCATGCACCGAAAAGCGGCAGAGCACTGCCGCACTCCAAAACGTCGCCGATCAGCCAGATTGCACTTGTAAGCTTGTGCAGATCCCTGCGACAAATCGAAGGATGCCAACACAAGACATTACGCGTCCCGTTTTCCTCCCGGTGATTATCGGCACGCCCCGACAAGGTCGATTGACCGAACCCGCGGCGAATTTTGTTTTCGGCGAAGTATCTAAGCGCAGCGATATCGAAACCGAACTGATCGACATTCGGAAGATTCCCATTCGCATGGATGATGCCGGCGAAGCGCTCAAAGACAGTCATTTCTCGGCCACGGTCGCTCGTGCCGATGGTCTGATCCTCGTCGTCCCGGAATACAATCACAGTTTTCCGGGTCTGTTGAAACACGTGCTCGACACAAACCTGAAAGAATACGTTCACAAAGCGGTCGGCGTGTGCGGCGTATCAGCCGGTCCATTCGGCGGGGCACGCATGATTCAGAGTTTGCTCCCGGTTCTGCGCGAACTTGGATTGGTCACGATTTTCTGGGACGTCTATTTCGGCACGGCAGGAAAGCTTTTCGATCCGGCGACAGGCGAAATTACTGACCCTGCCTATAGCGGCCGTGTGGAGAAGTTCCTCAACGAACTCGTTTGGATGGCCAGGGCGCTCCGTCACGCGCGCGAAAATCTGCCGGCGTGATCTGTAGCCGGGGGCGTTGACCCCGGCTGAGTGAGTTCATCTCACGCGCTGCGCACCAGCCGGCGTCAACGCCGCCGGCTACAACTACCGCTGAATCAGCAATACATCGTGCCCATCGGGATCGCTCACGAGGGCACCTTTTGAAAATCCCGATTTGTCTTTTGGCATCACGACTACGCTTGATGATACAAAACGAACGTGTGCGGTGCGCAATTTCTCCGCCACCAGATCCAGGTTGTCAGTGGCAATCATCGTTTGCCAATGCACAATGTCGTTCGCGCGAACATCTGCCGGACGCGTTCGCCCGTCGCGCGGCGTAAGATATTCGAGAAACTCAACCCCTGGCCCGGCATTCGCGCGCATTCCCGTGATGCGCAAATGCGCTCCGAAAACCTGATTCAGGTGTTCCTGCTCCGTTCCAAAATTTTCGCTTTCACCTGCTTTGCGCAATCCGAGCAGGTTACGGTAAAATTTCAGGCTCGCGTCCGTGTTCGATATTCCAATCGCAGTGTGATCGATGCCGAGAAAAACCTTATCTGTTTTTTGCTGCCAGCGCGGATCGCCTTTGCCCTCCGGAAAATAAATGATCTCGAGATTATGCTGATCGGGATCGCGAAAATAGAATGCTTTGATCCCGGCTGCGGCTTTGATCGACGGCGGCAACGTCTGCGGCCCTGTCGAGACGAGTTGCACCTTCAGCGCGCGCAATTTTTCGAATGCTTGGTCCATATCGCGTACAACGATGGCGATGTGTTGAAACCAGAGATCGTTGCTGCGCGAATCGACCGGAATCGGCCGGCCCGGTGGCGCCAAATATTGCGTGAGATCCAGATATTCATTCCCGAGCTGCATCCGGACGATTCGCAACCGCGCACCGAACACGCCTTCGAGATGCTCGAATTCGTCCCCGAACACTTCAACGTCAGAAACCTTCTGAAATGTGAGCGCCGAATAAAATTCCACCGCTCGATCCATATCGCTCACCGTCATACCGATTGATTCCACGGATGTCGCCGCTTTCGCAGCGATGCCGCTGAACGCGATGACGAGCAGCGCTATTAAGAAGCGTTTTGTCATCGCATGTTGGCAATCCTTGTAGCCGGGGGCGGTGACCCCGGCCGCTTGCCCTCGCACCTGCCGGCCTCAACGCGGCCGGCTACAGCTGGGATTGCTCGCTCGCGCTCCAGCAATTCAGGGAAGCGGCAATTAAAGATACAGCGATGTCGATTGTAATGATGATACTTCGCGCAATACACCACACCTTTGCCGCGGAGATAAAGCGTCGCGGCTAATTGCATCGCCAAGACTGGCGCGGTGAAGTAAATCCAGAGCCCGGTCCAGAGATGACCCACAAACGCGGAGCCGAATGTGCGCGCCGGATTCATGCTCATTCCTGAGAACGGCGCTTCCAGCGTGATATAAGTGGCGACTAGTGCACCGGCGAAAAACCCGGTGTAACGCGCGATGTGCGGCGTATTGCTAACGCGAAGCACTACTGACATCAACACGAATGCGATGGCAAATTCAGCGACGAAGGCAACAATCATCCCCTGCGGGCCGGGCAATGTAGCGGCGTAATGCACCGTTGGATGTGACAGCGCTTCGCGAACGAAGAGTGCGACCGCGAACACGCCTAGTATCCCGCCAATGAATTGGGCGACGATGTAAAATACCGCGTCCCAATTCTTCACTTTACCTAGTCGCCAAAACGTCAGCGTCACTGCAGGATTGAAATGCGCGCCGGAGCGTTTGCCGAGCGGCGAGAAAACCAGCGCGATGGCCGTGCTTCCCATCGCGATGCCAGTCAGCATTCGTCGAACGAACGCGCTAGAAATGATATTTGGGACAGGAGAGTTCGGATGCCAAAGGAGGATCGTAAATAGCCCGGCCGAGATCATGAAGAGGCCGAGCTCAGCTGCCTCGCAGAGATATTCCGGCCAATGCTCTCGCAATGCTCGGATCATGCCCCTGCTGTAGCCGGCGGCGGTGACGCCGGCCTAACGAATTCACACGGACCGGGGTCAACGCCCCCGGCTACAATTTTCGCATTCACGGGCGAATGCCTTCGATGTTTAACCTGATGCGATAGAGCCCGCTTTGCGCGCAGAGATAGAGCGTTTTTCCATCGGCGTCGCCCCAGTTGAAGTTGTGCGGATGTTTCGGGCCAATGATCGTGCCAAGATGCTTGCCTTCCGGCGAGAGAATCCAGATGCCTCGGGGGCCGGAGACATAAAGGTTGCCAGCCTTGTCAATCTTCATCCCGTCGAGCGCGTCTTCAGTGCCGGCGCTCGTCATGTCGAAGAACACCTTGCCGTTTTTGAGCGTGCCATCCGGCTGCACTTCATAGCGCATCACGATCTTTTTGTGATCGTCCCAATTATCGACGTAGAAATATTTTTCATCCGGCGAGAAGGCAAGGCCGTTTGGCCCGGTCAAATCTTTACTGACGAGCGTGATCTTTCCATCCTTCACCGCGAAAACGCCGCTGAACGGCAATTCCTTGCGTGGATCGTTGAAGAATTTCGGCAACCCGAATGGCGGATCGGTAAAATAAAGTGTGCCGTCGCTGCGATAAACAAGGTCGTTAGGGCTGTTTAAGCGTTTGCCTTCGAATTGGTCAGCCACCACGGTGAGCTGACCATCCGAGCCCAGCCGAACGACTCGACGATTGCCGTGTTGGTTGATAGTCAGACGGCCTTGGGGATCAAATGTCAGCCCGTTCGAGCCGGGCTGACCGTACTCCGCAATGTCCGCGCCTTCATAACCGCTCTTATCGCGGAACACTGCGAGCTGGCCGCTTCCCTCGGGCGAATATTTGTAGATCGTGTTGTTGTTCGGATCGCTGAAAAGGAGATAACCGCCTTTGCGATCCCAAACCGGGCCTTCGGTGAATTTAAAGCCTTCGGCGAGTTTGAAGATTTTTGGATTCGGCGGAACGATCGCATCCAACCCCGTATCTTTGCGAATCACTTCGACATTTACTTCGCTCGGCGTGATCGCGACTGGCACCACACCGCCTTTGTAAAAGTCGAGCTTCGCTTCACGCATGTAGATGTAGTTGGTTGGCGGATTGGACAGCGGACCGTTGGCTCCGAATAAGGCGAGCTGAATTTTCTGACCGGGCTGAACGCTGCGATTGATGATCAACCGATTCGGCGCGTTCCAACCTTTCACGACTGAGCCGCCGCTTTGGCCAAGCGCGCGTGACAACTCGCCATCCACCCAGATTTCAGCGTAATCATCGATCAATGTCTCGAAAACAGCCGTTGCGCCCGCAACATCTACATCGTTCACGCGCTCTGGAATTGTGATATTGATGCGGTACCAGTTGAAACAAAGCCGGCCGGTCGAGCGTCGCGCATCGAGCGTCGTCGGATCGAGGGTCTCCCATTTCGAGTCGTCGAAATCCGCGGTCCCGGCGTGCGGCGTGAAATCGTAAGTCTTAATTGGTTTACCGGTGGGTTGCTTGTCCGGGCCAGCGGCTTTGAAATCGACTTGGACAATTCTCGTGTCGCTATAACGCCATTGACCTTTCACCAAGTCCACACCTTCCTTAGTCGCGAGGTCAATGATCGCGTCCGGTTTTCCGGTGGGAGCATCAGCATTCGTCTCTGCAAATGCGCGGCCGGCCAGGAAAACCAGCGCGCCAAACATGAACATCGCCACGAAGCGCAAGCGCCACATGGATGCGTTGATAGGCACTTCGCGATGAGCGCGGTTGAATTCCATTGCCCACGCGCGGAGCGGTGAAGTCGGTAATGACCTGTTCATATGTGAAGCATTGATGGGAATTCGTCGCCTTCGGTTTGAATTCCTTACGGGCTCGATTTCGCGAAGCTCCTGGACTGCGCGGTGCTCTGGGCGCTTTTGAATTTGTCGAACCGTTAAAGCGCAAAGCAGGCAGGCTTGATGCTCACAACGCGATAGCGCACCAGAAAGCGGCGCAGCTCCGACATTTGTGTCGCGAGCACGCGAATGCTTTCGGTGCAACGCCGCAATCCAAAGCACTTTGTGCGAAAATACTGTAGAGGAAGCTGACAGCTTCCCCTACAATCTGACCGTCTGTGGCGGTTTGGAAATGCGCTGCCCTTGGATGCGTCAGGGCGCTTTTCGCTGTGACAACGTCGGCCAGTTTGCGTCGGCCTTTTTCAAGTTGCCCTCTACATCCTGATGCCAAAGTTTCCAAGCCTTCTCGTTGTGCTGCAGGATCAAGCGATCGTGCAGGACTTGGAAATACTCGACTTCGATCGGCGCCAGTTTGTTGATCGAGGCTGCATACCCGCAGAAGCCGCCAAACTGCGGCTCGTACTTTGCAGGTGATTTTTCGAATAACTTTTGGTGCTCGGCCGATGCGAATTGGTAGGTAGCGCCCTTGTAGGTCGCAGTAAACTGACGCGAGCCTTTGAGCGGTTTTCCGTCGGTAAAATAGGCAACCGGGTCATAGCCCTGAAGCGCAAGACCGTTCTTGTCGATATTAACGACTTCACCGGCAGGCGCCAATGCTGCGAAAGCAATGAGGCCGGCAAGACATAACAGGAATGTTTTCATGACTTGTTAGAGGTTGAGGTTAACTTGAGAAATCAGCGCGAAGTCACGCGTCGATCGGTTTGTTTGGAAATGCTCTTCGCTGGCGTTTTGGCGGTGGTTTGTTTCGCTGTCGTCTCTTTTTCCGCTGGCGATGTGAACGACCAATTGGGAAGTCCGATGCCTCCTCGGAACCAAGTCGAGGTCCCAGCGGTAGCGGCGTGCGTCAGTGCGAACGCCGCGATTAATGTAATGAGTGTTATCTTCATAAGTATCTATGTATGGTTTAGCGCGCAGTCAGACGTGTTTCTGCCGGCGCCGTTGGTTTGCAGACGAAATAGTGCAGTTCGCCGTTTACTGCGGTGAATTGGTGTGGGACTCCGTTGGGAATGATAATCACTTCGCCCTTGGTGATCTGATGCTTCTGACCGCCTTCGATCCTTGTGCCGCGAATCTCGTTAGGCGCGATTTGGTTTGTGTCGATCGCCTTTCCACCTGTGACCAGCGTGGCTGACCCATCGACCACATAAATCACGTCCGTGTCGAGGGTGTGAATTTCGGCCTGGCCGGGTTCGACCCGCCGGCTGGCGTGCACTTTGTAACCATTGGTTTCCAGCAAGGGCATGCCTTTGGCAAAAGCAGCTGAGACACTCTTGGGATCAATGAACAGTGCGGCTGTCGCCGGGGGCGTTGAACCCGGCACGACTCTTTGATTGCTGCCTTCATAAATGCCGGGCTCACCGCGCCCGGGTACAGCAAGCGCATTCGCACCTGCCAGCGCGAGTTCTTCATCTTGGTTTGCGCTCGCTGCGCCGCTCACGCCAATCCCGCCAGCGACTTCTCCGTCAATGATGATTGGGATTCCGCCGATTAACGGCGTGAATCCATCAACCGCCGTCATGGCGGTCCGCCCTTTGTTAATCAGTTCTTCAAAAAAGCGTGTCGGTTTCTTGAAAAGAACCGCCGTACGCGCTTTGCCAACGGAGATTGTGGCACCCATCGCGAACGTTCCATCGAGACGTTCGAGCGCCATCAAGTTGCCGCCTTCGTCAACAACTGCAATCACTCCACCGGGCGCGTTATTTTTTTTTGCGTAATTGACCGCAGCGGCGATCGCCTTCTTCGCGCCGTCGAGGTTCAGAGATTTTTTCTCGATGATCTGCGCATGGCTGTTGGTCGCCAAAGCAAGCGTCGCTGCAATCGCCGCTATTCTTAAGATTTTCATAGAATCTGGTGTTATGGCTGGAAATTCTGCCAGGCTGACCGGCCATTGTTCGGCTGGCCAGCCGGCATTCGACGTTATTTAACCGGGTGTTCGAAGGCTGCTTCGCCGAGATTCGTCTCAGCAAACGCGC
>Ga0209056_10004075_pt1 | contig 15401 bp, 10 predicted proteins | sample GraSoiAngelo_114_FD_185876 | JGI IMG/M metagenome (GOLD analysis project Ga0209056, IMG submission 185876) | Grasslands soil microbial communities from the Angelo Coastal Reserve, California, USA - 14_0903_13_40cm (SPAdes) (version 2) | ecosystem: Environmental > Terrestrial > Soil > Grasslands... | reverse complement strand
GACGTGCGCGTTTGGGAAGTGTATGACGCGGATGGTCAACCACTCGCGCTTTTTCTGGGCGATTACTACGCGCGTCCCTCTAAGCGCGGCGGCGCGTGGATGAACGCTTACGTGCAACAAAGCGGACTATTCGGGACCAAACCGGTGGTGGCCAATCATCTGAACATTCCGAAACCGCCGCCAGGCGAGCCGACCCTGCTTACTCACGATGAAGTACGGACGGCGTTTCATGAGTTCGGCCATGCTTTACATGGAATGTTTTCCAAGGTGAAGTATCCACGATTTAGTGGAACCAGTGTGCCGCGCGATTTTGTCGAGTATCCATCACAAGTTAACGAGATGTGGGCAAGTTGGCCGGAGGTGCTGAAGAACTTCGCCAAACATTACAAGACGGGAGAGCCTATACCACAGTCACTCTTCGACAAGGTAGTTGCGGCAGAAAAATTCAACCAAGGGTATAAGACGACTGAATACCTTGCTGCATCGCTGCTTGATCAAGCCTGGCATCAGATCAATCCATCGGAAATACCCAAGGATGCGATGGCTTTTGAAGCGGCGGCACTGCGCAAAGCCGGGGTTGATTTTCCGCCGGTCCCACCGCGGTATCGCAGCCCATATTTCTCGCACGCCTTTTCCGGAGGATATTCCGCGGGATATTACTCGTACATCTGGAGCGAAGTACTTGATGCCGACACGGTGGAATGGATCAAGGAACATGGCGGATTAAAGCACGAGAATGGCAATCGTTTCCGGCAAACGCTACTCAGTCGCGGTGGTTCGGCTGATGCACTGAGTTTGTTCAAGAATTTTGTGGGGCGCGACCCCTACATCGAGCCGTTGCTGAAGCGGCGTGGACTGGAAGGGAAGCCAGCGGCGGATGATTCCAAGTCGGCCGCTGAGGCGACGAAGCCCTAGCTGAACAGGCGACGCGACCTGCGCAAGATCGCGAAGTTTGTGAAGCGCTGGACTAACCGTCATCCCGAGCGCAAGCGTGGGACCTCACCTACACTGGTGGATCACACAAGCTATATTGCGTGAACAATACCGTGCTCGTGAGGTCCCTCGCCACCTGCGTGGCTCGGGATGACGGAGCAATGGGAGCGGCACTAGTGCGCGCAGGGGATGACGGCTCCAGGAATTTGCTCTGGCAAAACGGGAATCTTGCCTGAAATTGACGATCGAGTTTTAGCCATGGCCGAACCTATCAGTCCATCTCCTGTTGCCCCCGAAGCGGGCCCTGCCCCCAACACGCCGGCGCCGGATCGCGCGGATCTTCGACCGGAAAATATTCAAGACGCCGTTATTCGCCTGGCTGGGAATTCGCAGGACGGGATCCAAACGGCCGGTGCGTTTCTGGCACGACTAGCCGGGCGAAGTGACCAGGATGTGATGACTTACATGACGATCCCCGCGACAATTTCCGGCGGGCCATCGATCTTTCAAGTGCGGATCGGGTCCGGAGAAGTGTTGTCGGCGGGCGACGAAGCAGATTTTCTCGTCGCGTTCTATCAGCACAGTTACCAGGATCACATCGATTTCGTGCGCGAGGGCGGCGTCGTGCTTTACGATTCGGATAACGTTGAGCCGAATCTCGATGACAAACGTTTCGTTTACGTGGGCGTACCCATTACTGGATTGACGGTTGAGGCTCTTGGCGGAACGGCAAAGGACAAAGGCAAAAACATTTTCGTTCTAGGTCTGATCACGAAAATCTTCAGTCTCGATGTCGAGAAGCTAAAGAAAATCATTACCGAAAAATTTGCCGGGAAAGATGAGAGCATCGTCAACACTGCCTTGATGGCGTTTCAGGCGGGATACGCTTATCCGGTCGGAAAGGTGCTCACGCATCAGTATCAATTCGAACATATTCCCAAAAAAGCCGGCGCCCGGGCCCAGATCACGATGGACGGAAACCAGGCGCTCGCGTACGGATTGATCGCCGCGGGGGTGCGTTACGGTGCGGGTTATCCGATCACGCCATGGTCCTCGGTCATGGAGACCTTGCGACGCGAGTTGCCAAAGTACGGCGGAATTTTCGTGCAGGCAGAAGACGAGCTCGGCGCGGTCTCAATTGCGCTGGGGTTTTCCTATTCCGGGTATCTGGCGGTAACGGGCAGTGCTGGGCCAGGAATTTCCCTTAAAACCGAAGCGATCGGCTGGGCTTCGATGGCGGAGATTCCACTTCTTATTTGCAATATTCAACGCGGTGGGCCGAGCACCGGATTGCCGACCAACGTCGAGCAGAGCGATTTGCATCAGGCGATCTATGGCGGACACGGTGACAGCCCTCGCGTCGTGCTCGCGGCCAAGACAGTGGAAGATTGTTTCTATATCGCAATCGAAGCGGCCCGGATTGCGCGCAAGTACAGCACGCCGGTGTTTATTTTGAGCGATACTTCGCTCGCTACGCGAATTGAAGCGTTTGATGAACCGGATCTTTCGAAATTGATCCGAAACCGGACCTCTCGCCACGCCAGACTTTTAAGCCGTACCCGGTCGACGCGATTACTCAGCATATTCCCCCGGGCACGCGGATTCTCGACGGCAAATACCCGCTATTGTCGGGGCTCGAACACGATGAGATGGGACACCCCACCGGCAGTCCGAAATTGCACATGGTGATGACGGCGAAGCGTCGCAATAAATTGCGCAAACTCGCTGAGGAAATTCCGGTGCCGGAAATTTATGGCGACGATGAAGGCGACGTTCTCCTGATCGGCTGGGGATCGACTTACGGTCCGATCCACGACGCGGCGAAGCAGGCGCGCGATCATGGAGAAAAAGTCGGTGCGATTCATTTGCGCCATATTCATCCGTTACCGAACGGCATCGAAAAAATCTTCGCGAAGTTCAAACGAATCGTCGTTGTCGAAATGAACGATCAGGGAGTTTACGGCTTCGGCCAGCTTGCGATTATTTTGAGAGCGCGCTACTGCGAACCGAAAATCGAAAGCTTTACCAAAACCGACGGTCTTACTTTTCGCGTCAAAGAAATTCTGGACGGCGTTTTCAAAGGCCGCTCCTTTGCGGCCAGAAAAATTCCGCGCGACGGCACGGCCACCATTCATGCCGACACTGCACCCGAGAATGTGAAATCCGTCCGAGAAGTCGTGCCGCAGGGAGTGGGATAGAGATTCCTCGACTACGCTCGGTATACAAAGAGGGTTACTCGTGCACGCGTTTCTGAGGAAGCCTTCGTTTTCCAACGGGACGGAGGCAGAACACAGGCTCTAAGTCTGTGTTCCAACGCGAGAAATCTCCGTTTATTTTTCGGGATCTCCCACGTCGTCGAGCGGGACGCAGGAGCAGAACAAATTGCGATCGCCGTAAACGTTGTCGATTCGCGCGACGCTCGGCCAGAATTTGTAATCGCGCAGCCATGGTGCGGGGAAGGCGGCTTGCTCACGTGAATAGGGGCGGTCCCATTTGTCGGCGGCGATCTGCCTCGTCGTGTGTGGGGCATTTTTCAAAACGTTATTTTGTTTATCAGCGACGCCGTTCGCGATTGCGGTCATTTCCGAATGAATCGAAATCATGGCATCGCAAAACCGATCCAGCTCGTCTTTCGGTTCGCTTTCGGTCGGCTCGACCATCATCGTTCCTGCGACCGGCCAGGAGATTGTCGGAGCATGGAATCCGTAGTCCATCAATCGCTTGGCCACATCTTCCACTTCGATGCCGGCGCGTTTCCAATCGCGCAGATCAAGAACGCATTCGTGGGCGACGAGACCGCGTTTGCCTTTGAACAGGACCGGAAAATAACGATCCAGTCGTTTTGCAATGTAATTTGCGTTCAGGATCGCGACTTCCGTGGCGCGTTTCAGCCCTTCCGGACCCATCATGCGAATGTACATCCAGGAGATGGTGAGAATGCTGGCACTGCCGTAGGGCGCAGCGGCGACTGGACCGACTGGATGTTTGTTGGCTGCTGTTTGACGTTTGAGGTCCGCAGCCGAAGGCAAGAACGGAGCGAGATGTTGTGCGACACCAATAGGACCGACCCCTGGGCCGCCGCCGCCATGCGGGATGCAGAAGGTTTTGTGCAAGTTCAAATGGCAGACATCCGCACCGATGTCCCCTGGCCGACAAAGACCGACTTGCGCGTTCATATTCGCGCCGTCCATGTAAACCTGACCGCCGTGACCGTGAACGATCTCGCAGATTTCCCGAATCGTTGTCTCAAAAACACCGTGTGTGCTGGGGTAAGTGACCATCAGCGCGGCCAGATCGTGCGCATGCGTGTCCGCCTTTGCCCGCAAATCGGCCAGATCAATGTCACCATCTTTTAACGTTGCGATAGCCACGACCTTGAAGCCAGCCATGACTGCGCTGGCAGGGTTTGTCCCGTGAGCTGATTGTGGAATGAGACAGACGTTGCGGTGCGGTTCTCCACGGGAGGCGTGGTATTCGCGAATCGCGAGCAGACCCGCAAATTCGCCTTGGGAACCGGCATTAGGTTGTAAAGAGATGGCGGCGAATCCGGTAATTTCCGCGAGCCAGCCCCCGAGTTGATCGCACATTTCGCGGTAGCCGGAAGTTTGCGAATCCGGCGCGAACGGGTGCAGTTTGGCGAATTCCGGCCACGAAATCGGAAACATCTCCGCGGTGGCGTTTAATTTCATCGTGCAGGAACCGAGCGGAATCATGGAGTGACAGAGCGAGAGATCGCGCGATTCAAGTCGTCGGAGGTACCGCAGCATTTCGGTTTCGCTGTGATAGGTGTTGAAAACGGGATGCGTGAGAAAATCGGAATTGCGAATTGCGGAATGCGGAATGCGGAATGAAGAGGACTCAACATCCGCGTCGGCAAAATCGCGGACAGACGTTCCGCGAAAGATCGACATCAACGTTTCGATCTCGAAATCGGTGGTGGTTTCGTCGAGCGAGATGCTGATCGCATGATCGCCTGCCGCACGCAGGTTGCACCCGGCACGCTCGGCGCGTTCGATCAAATTGCTGCTCGAGGCCTGGCCGAGTTCAACCCGGATAGTGTCGAAGAAATTTTCGTATGCGATTCCAAAACCAAGCTGGCGCAAACCTTCCGCGAGTTTAGCAGTGAAATTGTGGACGCGTTGGGCAACAGCGCGCAATCCCTTTGGTCCGTGATAAACCGCATACATCGCGGCGATCACAGCTAACAAGACCTGGGCAGTGCAGATGTTACTGGTCGCTTTGTCGCGCCGGATATGTTGCTCGCGTGTTTGCAGCGCCAATCGATAGGCCGGACGTCCTTCAACGTCGTGGGAAACGCCAACGAGCCGGCCGGGAAGGTGACGTTTGAATTGATCACGTGTCGCGATGTAAGCCGCGTGCGGACCGCCAAAGCCAAGCGGGACGCCGAACCGCTGGGTCGAACCAACCGCCACATCGGCCCCGAATTCTCCGGGCGGTTTCAATAAAGCGAGTGCAAGAATGTCAGCTGCGACGACGAGCAACGCGCCGACCTCGTGCGCCGCCTTCGCGAATTTTTCGTAGTCATAAATCACGCCGTCTGTTGCCGGATACTGGACCAGTGCGCCAAAAATCGTGTCATCAAATTCGAAATTGGAGAAATTGGCGGTGACGATTTCGATTCCAAGCGGTTTCGCCCGGGTGCGCACAACGGCGACAGTTTGCGGATGACAATTGTCCGCTACGAAAAATCGATTCCTCGAGTCACGTCCGGTGGCCGCGTGATAGCATAGTGCCATTGCTTCGGCAGCTGCGGTTGCTTCATCGAGTAATGAGGCGTTGGAAATGTCGAGCGAGGTCAGGTCGGTCACCATGGTTTGGAAATTCAGGAGTGCTTCGAGCCGGCCCTGGGCAAGCTCGGCCTGATAGGGCGTGTACGCGGTATACCAGCCGGGATTTTCGAGAATGTTTCGCTGAATTACCGGCGGCGTGATGGTGTCGGAATAGCCCGCGCCGGTAAAATTTCGCGCAATCCTATTTTTCGACGACAGAGCACGCAATTCCGCAAGCGCTTCGTTCTCACTTTTCGCTCTCGGCAAATCGAGGGTCCGATCGAGCCGGATGTTTTTCGGAACGGTGGCATCGACCAGGGCCTCCAGATTTTCGAAGCCCAGCTCGCGCAGCATTTGCGCGACCTCATCTGCATTCGGGCCGATATGACGATCGGCGAAAGTGGCGATCGTAGTTGGGGTCGCGGCGAAGTTATCTGGTCCCAATTTTCTTGTCGTTTCCGCGACTGGTTTTTCTACCGTCTCTGTCCCGCCCGAATGCATTGCGAAAGATTACGAAGCGCGATGGGTGCTTCAAGTGAGGCGCGTTGAAGCTGCCGCCCTCTGTGGCGGCAGAATTTCGCTTCGCCTGCCGCTGAGGACAGCGGCAGCTACACCGCTTCGCGGCGAAATCCGTCGACTGACGCGCGGGATGACGAGCAAGTGAGCTCAGGCTGGCCGCTAACGCGAGTCGTATGTTTCCACACCATGCTCGCGCAATTTTTTGCGCAGCATGGCCAAATGCTCGCGCTCCCGCGTTTCCACCGTGCAAAGGACATGCACCGCCGAGACGTCCGAGCCGGCAAACGCACGATCGTGCACTACTTGTTTGATGCTTGCGCCGCTCGCGGCAATTTGCGTGGTCAAATCCGCCAATCCGCCGGGCCGATCGCTGATGACAGCTACGAAACGCGACAGCCTTCCATCGGCGACAAGGCCGCGTTCGATGACCCGGCTCAAGACATTGGGATCAATATTTCCGCCACAAAGGAGAAGGACGACGCGTTTACGGGCGAGACTACGAAGATCGCCGGACAAGCATGCGGCCAAGGGAGTGGCGGCAGCCCCTTCAACTACGCCCTTTTGCAACTCTACGATGCGCAAAATAGAAAGCGCGATTTGTTCCTCGCTGACGATGACAGCTCGATCAACGCGCGACTTCGCGATCTCGAATGCATTTTTGCCGACTTGCGGAATGGCCAAACCATCTGCCAGCGTCGGTTCCATTTCGATCCGCGTTGGCTTGCCCGCTTTCAATGCGGCTGAGAAACTTGCGACGTTTTCCGCTTCGACCGCGATAATTTTCACTTTCGGTCGCTTGGTTTTCACTGCCAGCGAAACGCCCGCGATTAATCCGGCTCCGCCCACCGGCACAATCACCGCATCGACGTTTGGAACCTGCTCGAGAATTTCCAGACCCATTGTGCCCTGACCGGCGATGATCGCTGGATCATCGTAGCCATCGATGTAGGCCAGCTTATCCTTCGCCGCGATTTCGTGCGCGCGGGTTTTCGCTTCCGCAAAGTCTTTGCCGTGCAAAACCACTCGAGCGCCGAGTTTCTGGCAATTGCTCACTTTGATCAGCGGCGCATGCTTCGGCATCACGACCGTCGCGGGCACACCCAGCAGTTTGCCCTGGTAGGCGAGGGCCTGGCCGTGATTTCCAGCGGAGGCTGCGATGACTCCACGTTTTTTCTGCTCGGCGGGTAATTGTGAAAGAACGTTGCGCGCGCCGCGTTCCTTGAAACTTCCCGTGCGCTGCAAATTGTCGAGCTTGCAGAAAATTTCCATCCCAGTGAGCTCGCTCAATGGAATCGAAGGCAGGCAGGGTGAATAATACACCGCACCTTTGCTTCGCTCGCGTGCCGCTTCGATGTCGGCAAAACTGACCACGCGGTTTGCATACACCGCACCGAAAGATGCGGCAACGATTTCGCTACGAACTATTGAAGGAACACAGACTTCCAGATCTGTGTTCTGTTCGATCAAGTCAAGACAACCGCATCAAGCGACGCACGTACTGTTTCAGCCAACTGCTGTGGATCGAACGGCTTCGATAGAAAGGGCAGGTCGCTTGATGGAGTGCCGATGGTCGTCATTTCGGGCAAATAGCCGGAGGTCAGCAGAATTTGCGTCGAAGGGCTGTTGATCCGCATCCAATCAGCAAAGTCGCACCCGCTCATGTCAGGGAGCACGATGTCACTGAGGACAAGATTGATCGCGGTGTTCTCAATCAGCCGCTTGGCTTCGTCGGCGCGAAACGCTTCGAGGACATTGTAGCCGAGCAGGCGCAATGTCCGCACCGCGACATGCCGCACGCTGATGTCGTCTTCCACGACCAGAATGGTTTCCGTACCGCTTGGCAATTTCGGCCGTTTTCTGTAGGCTGCCGCGGGAGGCGCGGCAACTTCGGGGAGGTAGATGCGCACGGCGGTACCTTTGGCGAGCTCACTCTCAACGGTGATGTGACCGCCGCTCTGGCCAACAATTCCATAGCAGGTAGCGAGGCCAAGCCCGCTGCCGTGACGATCGTCTTTCGTGGTAAAGAACGGTTCGAAAAGATGCTCTTTCACTTCCTGGCTCATCCCCATGCCGTTATCGATCACGTTAATGCGGACATATTTGCCCGCTGGCAGTTCCGGCGGTGATTTCCCATTTGTCGAAATCGTCTCTGTTTTCAATACCAGTGTGCCTCCAGCCGGCATCGCATCGCGCGCGTTAACTGCGAGGTTGATGATAATCTGGGTGAATTGATCCGGATCGACTTTGATGTGTCTTTTTTCCGGCATCAGCTCGCAAAGAACGGAGATGTTTTCGCCGAGCAGCCGCAGGATTGAGCGCTCGAGATTATGGATGAGCGTGTTTACTTCCAGAACGCGCGGTTCTAGGGGTTGGCGACGGCTGAACGTGAGAAGCTGTCTGGTCAATGAGGCTGCTCTCCCGGCCGCACTGCGAATTTCGCTGAGATATTTTGCGCCGGTCCCGCGGCCAGGAATTTCCGCCACCAGCAGGTCGCTGTAACCGAGAATTGCGGTCAAGAAATTGTTGAAGTCGTGGGCGACGCCGCCCGCCAGTTGACCGAACGCTTCCATTTTCTGGGAATGTGAGAGCTGGTCTCCTAGCTGTTTGCGCGCGGTCACATCCATGAGCACGCCAACGAACCGCACGGCGCGTCCATTTTTGTCGCGCACAACCAGGGCGCGCTCCAATAACTGAAGGTAATGGCCTTTAGCGTGTCGAAAGCGGTATTCGCCCGACCAATGCTCCGCTCTGGATTTGATGGCCTCGCGAATGGAGGCGGCTATTTGGGAGCGATCGTCGCGATGAATCTGGTGTTGCCAGAAGGCGATCGTCTGACGTGATGCGCTGGGGGAATAACCGAGGAGGGAATGGAGGCCTTGCGGCCAGGTGAGCGCGCCGCTAGCTAAATTCCAATCCCGAATTGCATCCTTTGTAGCCCGGGCAACCAACTGATAATAATCCGGACTTTTCGTCGCAGCGGTCTTCCGCGAAGTCTGCCGTTTGTTCTCATTGCCATTACACAGATGCGAATTTTTTCTGGCCGCCTTTCGTTGCCGTCGCGTCTTGATGTGAGTTGCCGTGGTTGCTCGCATTCGGCGCGGGGTAAACGTCCGTCCCCAGAAAAAGCTAATTCTGTGCCGCTAATTCAAGCGAGCGTGTTTTTAGGAACGACCCACACGGTCGAAAGTGGAAAATGCAGTTATAACCGAAATTTATGGAAAACATGACGGCGGCCTGCGCTTCTCCTCTCAAATCAGAGTGCACGTTTTATCAAAGCGAAATCTTCAGCAAGCAGAGATATCGAGAAGCTTTGCACACCGCGAGCGGCGATCGGATGACCTAAATCGCGCAATCGATAACTTTCTAAGCGACGACTGACTATGCGAAGGCCCTGCCGTCCGCGAGCAGCCATGTCGTTCTCGTGCTCAACGTGAAATGTGAGTCGAATATATTTCGCTTCCACCCCGAGCATCGAGACATTGAAGAGACGCTTGCGTTTGAATGAAACCGCGCCGTCTACCGGCGTCCATTTGTCGCTGTCGGCCGAAAGTTTCTCATTCGAAACTGCAATTCTAAGCTCGCCCCGAGCCGCCAGGTTTTCGTTTATCAAGGTGAAGCGATCGAGCGGGGAACTCCGCACCAGCGAGATGACAAAGGTGGTGTCGCCTTCCGGCAGCGAACAACTCACGGTGTTGTTGTCCAAAGTAAGAATGTTCTTTTCGGCTTGGCTCTTCAATGCCGCGGGCGCGTCCTGACCGTCAAACAGGACGCGCTCGACCGCGCTCATCTGAGGAATATCTGGGGTTTTGTCAGACGTTGCCCTGGCTGTCGGCGTCCCGCACATTACTGAACTTGCAGCGGCCAGAATCAGAACGATTACACGCCGAGACTTCAACATACGTCGTTGTTCGAAGCTTAGACTGCGCCACGCTTTTTCTTTTTTTGGCGAGCTTTCCACCAAAATCCCCCAGCGTAATCCGTCTTTTCCCTTGAATTACATCGTATCTCTGAGTAACCATCGGCAAGGCGGCCATGTTGAAGCTGGAATGTCAATGGCGGCGGATTCGAAACCTTAACCAGGTGCGAGATTTGCGTCGATTTGAGGGCGAGAGGGCAGGGCGGTCGCGCCGCCTTTTGCTGGTCGATCTTTTAGACTCGAGTCGCGACGGCTTCGTTTTTGTTCCGGGCAAAGCGTCGTTGCTCTCGCAAACTTTTAATCGTGACCTTCTTGTTTCAATCGAGAACGAGGGAGGTGCAAGTCAGTTTATCAAACTCAAGCTGCGCGCGAAACCGCGCAAGGAAGACGAAGCATGGTCGGATTGGATGACGGCCACGGAACGCGCCGATCTTACTCCGATGCCCGAACCCGAAAGAATTGCGGTGCGGTATCGGGTACAGCCGGAATTGTAGCACAGCCATGCTGGCGGTGGCGTCAACGGGCATCTTGCCCGTTGATCACGAGGTTTTCCGTTGCCATCGTGGTGAGGCGTGCCACGGGCGCTTTCGAGGGCGCCGCTGCCATATTCCTGACTATGCCTCTTACTTGCTCGCAAGCAGCTGGCGCAAGACGAACTGCAAAATTCCGCCGTGCCGGTAGTAATCGATTTCGATCGGGGTATCAATTCGCAGTCTAACGGGAACTGAATCGCGCCCTCCGTTTTTCCGTTCGATCTCCAGCGTCACCGTTTTTCCAGGCTCAATTGAGTCCGACAAGCCAGTGATCGAAAATACTTCCGAGCCATCCAGATTCAGCGTCTGCGCATTCGTGCCTTCGGGAAATTGCAACGGCAGCACGCCCATTCCGACAAGATTCGATCGATGAATGCGCTCGAAGCTCGCCGCAATTACTGCTTTCACCCCGAGCAATCGTGTTCCTTTCGCCGCCCAATCGCGCGATGAACCGGTCCCATATTCGTGCCCAGCCAGAATCACCAGCGGCACATTGTCTTTTTGATACTTCATCGCCGCGTCATAAATCGACATCTGCTCGCCCGATGCAGATGCCGCTGGCCCTGTGGCAGGACCGTAATATTTCGTTACGCCGCCTTCCGTTCCCGGCACCATCAGGTTCTTGATTCGCACATTAGCGAACGTCCCGCGGGTCATCACCAGATCATTGCCGCGCCGACTGCCATAACTGTTGAAATCCTCTGGCTTGATTCCGCGAGAGATTAAATACTGACCGGCTGGAGAACCCGCCTTGATCGCGCCCGCCGGCGAAATGTGATCGGTCGTAACTGAATCGCCGAAAATTCCGAGGGCGCGCGCGCCAACAATGTTTTGGATCTTCTCGACCTCCATCGAGAAATCTTTGAAGAAGGGCGGCTCATGAATGTAGTCGCTTTTCTCGTCCCATTGATAAATGTCGCCGGTGCTGGATGGAATTTCGTTCCACTTCGGATTTTGATTGGCAAAATCGCGATAAAGCCTGCGGAAAACTTCCGGAGTAAGCGCGGACTGCATGGCGTCGCGCACCTCCTTCAGGCTCGGCCAGAGATCGCGCAGGAAAGTTTCTTTCCCGTCTTTGTCTTTACCGATTGGTTCTTTTGTCAGATCGAGGTCCACTCGGCCCGCGAGCGCGAAAGCGACTACCAGCGGAGGCGACATTAAGAAATTCGCTTTGATGTTCTGGTGGACGCGCGCTTCGAAATTGCGGTTTCCCGAAAGGACTGAGGCCGCGATCAGATCATAATCATGAATCGCTTTCTCGATCTTGGGATGGAGCGGGCCGGAATTACCGATGCAGGTGGTACAACCGTATCCGACAAGATTGAATCCCAGCTGATCCAGATATGGTTGTAGTCCAGTTTTCGTTAGGTAATCCGAAACCACGCGCGATCCCGGCGCCAGCGAAGTTTTCACCGCTGGATCGACCCGCATTCCGCGTTCGACGGCTTTCTTGGCGAGCAAACCCGCGGCCAGCATCACGCTCGGATTGCTGGTGTTGGTGCAACTGGTGATAGCCGCGATCAAAACGCTGCCGTGTCCGATCTTACTTTCGCCGTGATGAAACGGATCGGCTCCTTTCCAATCCTTCGCCGGATCGGGCGTTGGCCGGTTCGTCACCATTTCGGCTTTATTAAGTTCTTCGCCCGGATCGATCCCGGGCATGTCGCCATTTTGCGGCGCGCTTCCATTTAACTGGACGAGATGTTTCACCGCACTATCGACATTTTCTTTTCCGTAACCGCCGTCCTTTACCGGTTTTTGCAAGAGCGAGCGGAAAGTTTGACCGAGCTCGGGGAGATTGATTCGGTCTTGTGGTCGCTTCGGCCCGGCTACACCGGGCTGGACCTGGCCAAGATCCAATTCCAGATCGACGCTGTAATCGATTTCGCCCCTGCGCGGCATGCCGAACATTTTTTGGGCGCGAAAATAATTTTCGAATGCGGCGCATTGCTTGTCGCTTCGACCAGTGGCGCGCAAATAATCCACCGATTCCTGATCGACCGGGAAATAACCGATGGTTGCGCCGTACTCCGGCGACATGTTGCCAATGGTCGCGCGATCCGGCACCGGCAAGGAGGCAGCGCCTTCGCCATAGAACTCAACGAATTTCCCGACCACTTTTTGCGCCCTCAGCATCTGGGTGATGTGCAGGACGAGATCGGTGGCGGTGACGCCTTCCTTTAAGCGCCCGCTCAGATGCACACCCACGACTTCCGGCGTCAGAAAATAAACTGGCTGCCCGAGCATGCCAGCTTCGGCTTCGATTCCGCCCACGCCCCAGCCGACGACGCCGAGGCCGTTGATCATTGTGGTGTGGGAATCAGTGCCGACGAGCGTGTCGGGATAAAAGATTTCTGACCTCTGGCCTCCCACCTCTGACTTTTGGCTCAGAACGCCCTTCGCAAGATATTCGAGGTTTACCTGATGCACGATGCCAATCCCCGGCGGAATCAGTTGAAAAGTTTTAAAGGCTTGCTGGCCCCATTTCAAAAATTGGTAGCGCTCGCGGTTGCGCTTGAACTCCATCTCCAGATTCAATCGTAACGCTTCGGCTGAGCCGAAAAAATCAACCTGGACGCTGTGATCGACCACCAGATCGACTGGCACCAGTGGCTCGATGATTTTGGGATCGCCCCCAAGACGTTTCACCGCGCTGCGCATCGCGGCCAGATCGACCACCAGCGGCACGCCGGTGAAATCCTGCAGAACGATCCGCGCGACGACGAACGGAATTTCTTCGTTGGCGGGCTTTTTCGCGTCCCACCTCGCCAGGGTCTCCACGTCTTTGCCTCGCACCTTTTCGCCATCGCAATTCCGCAAAACTGACTCGAGCACGATGCGAATGCTGATGGGGAGGCGCGAAATTTTTCCGACGCCTTGCGTTTCTAATTCTGGCAGCGAATGGAGAAATCCTTCACGCCCATTGCCGGCATCGAACTTTTGCAGGGTCTTGAATTCGTCGTTCATCTTTGGTTGTCATCCTGAGCGCAAGCGAAGGACCTCACAACCTCGCGGGGCGTCACACGAGCTGGTTTGAGTAATCCATTCCTGTGGGTAGGATCCCTCGGTCCGAGGCGGAAGGGCGTTGTCGCGCGGCTCGGGGTTGACGAACCTTGAACGTCTGAGATCATTTTAACTCCGCCAGCTTCCCTTTCACTTTGTTAAAATCGGGCACGACGCGGGCGTCCTCGTTGCAATCGACGTATTGGATGATGCCAGCACGATCAATCACAAAAGTTGCGCGCTTTGGCACACCGCTCATGCCCAGTCCAATCTGCGGAAGAAAGGACTCGTAGATAGCGTCGTAGATGCGCGCGACCTTGTGCTCATAGTCGCTCAAAAGCGGCACCGTGATTCCTTCTTTCCGGGCCCAGGCTTCCTGTGCGAACGGATTGTCCCCACTGATTCCGTAGACCGCCGCGTTCATCTCGGCGTAGGCGGAGAGGTCGGAGCTGATACCACACATTTCCGTCGTGCACGTGCTCGTAAACGCCATTGGGAAAAATGCGAGCAAAGTGTTTCGTTTGCCGAAATTTTCGCTCAAGGTGATTTGCTTCGGTCCATCTGACGTTTTAGTCGGCAGAGTGAAATCCGGAGCTTTGGCTCCAACAGCGAGTGGCATGACAGAATTTAGTATAAGATCGACACTTCACCGGTCAAAAACGATCGAATAACCGGTGCGCTTTGAATCGCTAATTGCCGATTCACTATTGACGAATCACGATTGACCAATCCCATGGAAGCGTTCTGGTGGCTGTTTGCGATTGTGCTGATGGCTCTCGGGCTGATCGGAACGGTAATCCCGATCGTGCCAGGAACGACGATCATCCTGGCCGCGGCAGTGGTTCACCGTGTGGCGCTCGGCGCGGATCGCAGCCTTGGCATGAGTGCGCTCATTACTATGCTCGTGCTTACCTTGGTCACCTACGCAATTGACGCTGCTGCCGGCTTTCTCGGTGCCAAACGCTTCGGCGCGACAAAATGGGGTCTGATTGGCGGCGCAGCCGGCGCGCTCCTCGGACTGTTTTTTGGCTTGTTAGGGCTCTTTGTCGGCCCGGTGATCGGTGCGATCGCGGGCGAAATTATTGGCGGGAAGGAAGTCATGAAAGCTGGTCGCGCGGGCTGGGGCACATTTCTGGGCGGTCTGGCCGGCGTTATCGCGAAACTTTTCATCGGGCTCATTATGATTGTGATCTTTCTGATGAACGTGCCGTCACCGTTATAACTCAGCCGTTTTACCCGTCATCCCGAGGGAAAGTCGAGGGATCCCGAGGCGTTACCTTTAAAGCTTTCATTACGGGATCCCTCGACTGCGCTCGGGATGACGATTGGTAGGGCAAGACTCTGTCGAGCCGGGAAATTTGTTTAATTTTTCGTTGCCAGCTTCCAAGCTTTGTATTACAAAGTTATTTGATGCAGCAAAGCGAAAGCGCTGAACAAGACCTCCGGGTGATTCGGACCTTGATGGAGCGCGCCACGATTTATCGCGCGATTTCCGCGCCGACCGCCCTCGCCGGCGGCGTCATTGCCGTTACCTTGGCCGCAGTCATTTGGCTGCGTGAACATCATTGGGCGGAGAAGGCACCGGAAGTGATGCGCCATATTTCTACGCGTGGCTTTGCTTCGCTCTGGCTGGCTGCACTGGCCATTGTGCTCGCGCTAAACACATTTTTTGTCTGGCGAAAAGCGCAGCGCGACGGCCGCCCGTTC
>Ga0209056_10004074_pt1 | contig 15402 bp, 13 predicted proteins | sample GraSoiAngelo_114_FD_185876 | JGI IMG/M metagenome (GOLD analysis project Ga0209056, IMG submission 185876) | Grasslands soil microbial communities from the Angelo Coastal Reserve, California, USA - 14_0903_13_40cm (SPAdes) (version 2) | ecosystem: Environmental > Terrestrial > Soil > Grasslands... | reverse complement strand
AAGTTGCATTTGTCCCACCAAGTAGCATGCCACAGCCAATGCAAGGCTACATGCCCCCAGGATATCCGGTGCCGCAAGGTTACGGCCCACCCGGGTATAATCCGGGATACAATCCCAACCCAGCTTATGGGGTCCCGATGGGTCCAGGATACGGTCAGCCCATGCCGGGATACGGAATGCCTCCGCAAGGTCAGATGCCTCAGCAACAGGTCGCACAGGTCCGTTGCAAGTATTGCCAGAGCCTCATGAATCAGAATTCGGCCAATTGTCCCAACTGCGGGGCTCACCAGTAAACAGTATGACAGCCTTCTGCGCTAGTTAGGTAGCGCTACTGACTAAGATTATGCCTGCTATTATCAGGGACGCACCCGTCCCTGAGTAGAGATTGAAGGGATCACCGAAAATAATTACGGACAATGTGACGGCAACTACAACTTCAATTGGCAGAATTATTGAAGAAATTGTTGGAGAGACGGATTCTAATCCCTTCATGAAGAAATAGTACGCTCCTACGGTTGCAAAGACTGCTAGGAAAACGACGTAGAACACAGCTATTAGAGCAAGATTGGTCGAAGAGCCCAGATCGAAGGCGACGGTTGGAAGCAGAAGCACAGCCGTCACAAGGATTATTCCTCCGGTCACCGGTCTTCCCCCCTTCTTTTCGACGAGGTCCTTTGAGAGAACGAAGACCAGCGCTATGGTTACGGCTGTTCCTAGAATCAGGAAATCACCGACCAATTCGGAGCTCCCGAGGTTTACGGTCTGTCCTCTAGTAACGAGGAGCGTGATTCCGATGAACCCCAACAAGACCCCCGTTATTTTTCGCCTCCCCATTTTCTCGTCCACGTAGGCCAAAGATAGTACTGGGATCATGAGAGCAGCAGTGCTGATTATGAGAGCGGCATTCGATGATGAAGTGATGAGCTGTCCTTGAAACTGGAGGACGTAACCGAAAGCGTTGATGAATCCGATAATCCAGATCTTTCTTGACCTGAAAAGGTCTCTCTGTACCCAACCTCGTCCTTGTAACAGGAAAACGATGAGGGCAGAAGCAAACAAGAAGCGTAAAGTTACAAATGTATTAGGCGGGACGAAACTTAGTCCCAGTTTTATCACCGGGACACTGGTTCCGAACAGGAGCCCCGCAAGCATTGTTGCCGCGAGCCCTCTTCGGTCAACCATTCATGCGTGCCTGCTACACAGTCAATAATGGATCTGGGAAGAGCTCAAGCTCATAATCCCCACTTGACTCTGCTCTTGGTGCAATGATCATGATTCAAACAATCACTCATACACTCATCATGCATGATCTCGTGACCGTCTGGTCGCGAAATATTGTATACGCTAGGCTTATCTTTCGCCACTCCGACCGTTCTAAACAGCATGAGTGAGCTCACTCTTCTCCCCGGCAACACAGTCGAGTGTGCCTGGTGCAAGGATCCTAAGCCGATAACCGAGACTACTTGGTTCATGCCTGAACCCGGAGAAAGGTCCGTCCGGCTCTGCAACTTCTGCTACGAAGAGGCCCGCAAACAGGTACGACTATTGAGATTCGTGAGGACCCGCGGCGAATTCCCTGTAGAAGCAGCTTCCTAACAAACGGTTCTTCCAAGACTCCCACTTGCAGCCTAGGAGACCATCCGGTCCCGAACGTGGACACTGCTCAGGTGGCAGTAGGTCTCTGAGAACTTCTCATCTGCGGAGTCGAATTGCAAAACATTATGCTGTCGAAAAGAGCAGGACCCTCGAGTCTGGGAAGCCCTTGCCTTCAGAACCAAACGTAGTCGTTCTCGGTTGTGGAATGGGCGGTTTCACTCTATCCGGCCTCGTCTCTAAGCAAGTCGGTAGCTCGGCTCTTGTCACCGTTGTAGAGCCTCAGTCCCGGCTCCCTTTCGCTCCAGCATTTCAATGGTTAGTCTTTGGCTGGCGTCAGCCTGAGAAAATACAACGGGCTCCAACGAGTCTTGTTAAGAGAAAGAATGTTAGGATGGTCAGTGACAGGGTGGAGAAGATCGATGTCAACGAACGCACGGTGAAGACCCAGTCCCAGACGATAAGATACGACAAGCTAGTAATCTCCCTAGGAACCGAATTCGCCTTCGACCAAGTTCCTGGTCTTGAAACGTATAGTCATAACGCCTACTCGATTGAAGGAGCTCTGAAACTCCGCGGGGCGATTGACAACTTTGATGGTGGCTCGATCGCGATAGGAATCTCACGACTTCCAATAAAATGCCCACCTGCGCCCTACGAGCTGGCCCTACTACTGGAGGAACACTTTCGAAGAATAAAGAAGAGAGCTGAGATTCACTTCTTCACGCCTGAGCCCCATCCAGTTCCTGCGGCGGGCAGTGTCATTGGCAAACAGGTCGAGCGACTCTTGAACAGTCGTGGGATCAAATATTTGTCGAAGATGAAAGTGGCTAGGGTTGACAAGGATAAGGTCCTCTTCGATAACGGTTCGGAGCTGAAGTATGATGTTCTCATCACAACTCCACCACATCGCTCATCACAGGTCGTAAGAGATGCAGGTCTGACAGACGATTCCGGTTGGATTCCCGTGAATCCCCACAACCTCGCAACCCGACACGAGGATGTGTTCGCCATAGGCGACATCACATCGATTGAGACTCCTCATGGACATGCGCCCTACCTGCCCAAAGCAGGGGTCTTCGCGCAAGGCCAGGCCGAGGTCGTCGCCAATAATCTGGCGGTATCAATAACCAAGAAGGGAGAGATGAAGCAGTGGGGCGGTGAAGGTTCCTGCTACCTCCAGGTCGCAAAATCGGAAAGCGCCTTGCTCAAGGGGGCCTTTCTTTCTAATCCTCCCCGACTGGAGTTTCATCCCCCTCGCAGGAAATGGTTCCTGGAGAAGTTGAGGCTCGAAAAGGAGTGGTTGAAGCTATAGCGAGACCCTTAGCGATTAGCTTCTCTGATTAGCCCTTTGAACTTGCTCAATCTGGAAGCTGCCATTTCGATAGTGTGAGGCATCTTGGAAAAGGAGAAGCGCAGCTTGAGTCTACCTTTGGATGGTAGATGATAGAAGCTCGACCCCGGTACCGCGCCGACTCCTATTTTTTTTATCAGATGTTCCGCGAGCTTCCTATCATCTTTGAAACCGGTTCGTGTGATGTCTGTCCAGACATAGTATGCACCTTCAGGTACTGTGCAGATGAAAGAAGCGTTCTCCAGTGTCTGCAATAGCAATTTCCTGCTCTTATCATACAGGGTTCGTAGGTCCCGATAATAGGAGAGTGGAAGTTTCAGAGCGGTTATGCACGCTTCCTGCAGAGGTGTGGGGGCGCAGACCGTTAGAAAATCGTGGACCTTCCTCACTGCGAGCGTTAGTTTCTTCGGCGCGATCACGTATCCTACTCGCCAGCCAGTCGCGCTGTAGGTTTTTGAGAATCCAGAAATCGTTATTGTGCGATTGTCCATGCCGTCTAGGCTTGCGATGCTGATGTGTTTCCTGTCGTCGTAGAGGATGTGTTCATAGATCTCATCAGTGATCGCGAAGGCATCATAGTCCGTGCAAAGGTCTCGAATGAGTTCTAGCTCATGACGAGTGAAGACCCTGCCTGTCGGGTTGTGAGGAGTATTGATTATGACTGCTTTGGTCTTTCTGGAGAAAGCTTCTTTCAGCTTCTCTTCCTCGATTTTGAAGCCGGGCTCTTCGAGTGGAACGTACTTGCACTTTGCTCCTGAGAGAATAGAGTCTGGACCATAATTTTCGTAGAAGGGTTCGAAGATTACGACCTCTTCAGCTGGGTCCAGGAGGGCTAGAAGAGATGCTATCATGCCCTCGGTGGTTCCGCATGTTACGGTAACATTGTCATCCGCATTGCACGGGACATGATTGTAAGTTGACATTTTGTGGGCGATGGCCTGTCTGAGACGGGGGACTCCGTGCGTGGTAGAGTATTGATTGTAGCCCTGTCGGATAGCGCGCGAAGCGGCGCTCTTCACTCTGTCGGGAGGGTCAAAGTCTGGAAACCCTTGTGCCAGGTTTATCGCGCTGTAAGCTTGGCATAGCCTGGTCATTTCACGTATGACGGATTCAGTGAATCCCTCAGCCCGTTGGGACGGTCCCTTTCTCATGACCTACAACGAGAAATCGACGCCTAGTAAGGGTTCTTCTATTTGTCTGATACAAAGTAGGTGGGGTCTAAATAAAGCCCGTCAGGTCAGGGAATGGGTCAGCGCTATGGCCTACTGTTCTGTCTTCTTGTACCGAGTTCCCAGAAGAAAGGCAGAGGCCTTTGTACAAGCGCTCAGACCAATCATGAAGCTGTTCGAGGATGCCGGGTGCTTGTCCGACGAGCTTCTCCGTCCGAAAGATATGACAGCCAAGTTTGGTGGGGCTAGCCTCCCGTCTGCCGTTGAGCTTGCCAGCGATGAAGAACTCTGGATCGAGATCGCCAAGTTCAAGGATGCTTCCCACATGAAGGACGTTCATTCTCAAGTGGCTAAGAATCCCGACCTTGAGAAGTTGCACTCCAGATTCGATCTCCTCATCTCTGGGAAAGAGGTCTATCACGCCGAGTTCGAATCACTACGCCCTCAGCCTGAGTCTCCTGACTAGACGAAAATGCCCTAAGAACGGTTGCTGCTTTTCTGTTGTACTGGCAGTGTGGGTAACACTACTCTGAAAGTTCAGACTCTGAGAATGCTTGAATAACGTTCATGGCAATAACCAGAAAAAAGGGTCATGCCGCAAAGTCACCGACGAAATCAAAGAATTCTACAGGGAAAGTGAAAACGAAGCGGGGAATCAACCATACGAGAGCCCCGTCAAAGGCCACGGGCAGAAAGACCACTTCGAGAACACCTCGTCAACAAAATAGTGACGCTACTTACATTTTCGAGTGCACTCGGCCAGGATGCGGATATAGAATCCCTCGCGAGGAAAAAGCCGAACAAGGATCGATCCGCTTCGATCTCAAATGCCCCAAATGCCACAACAGGGAGTTCAAGTGCCTAGGAAAGGGCGATCTTCCAGAAGCCTTCGAACTGCCCGTACCGACAACGAACATAGACTTCGACAGCATCAAACCAGTGGACCTGGGGTCAAACTAAGAAATCGGGTCCGACTACCGGATATTTCTCGCTAAGGAGAAACGGAGTTTCTTCTTCTCACTTTGGAACATGAAAATGTTCAAACGAAGACTTAACAGAACCATTCTTTCTTCGGCCGCTCAATGACTGTCACCGAACTTTCTCCCGAAAAACTGAGGTTGGAGTGCCCGCCCGACCAGGTTGGATGTGAAACTAGCGCAGAACTCGGTCCTGTAGACGGTATTATTGGACAAGACCGCGCTCTGAAGGCGTTAAAGTTCGGAGTCGAAATGAAGGGGAAGGGCTTCAACGTTTACGTTGCGGGTCCGCCGATTACAGGGAAGAGGCCTGCCGCCCGAAGCTTCCTGGAAAATATTGCAAAGACCCGGCCTGTTCCTCCTGACTGGGTCTACGTGAACAACTTTCAGAACCCATACGAACCGAAGACTTTGAGGCTTCCCCCCGGCAGAGCCAAGGTCTTCCAGAAAGACATGAAGAACCTTGTCGATCAGGCAAAGCGCGCGGTTCCTGCTGCACTCCAGAACGAAGAGTTCGTCTCGAGAGGGAATTCCATCACGAAGAAAGCGGTCGCCGAACGTAACAAGATTCTCAGCGATCTAAACAAACAAGCAGAGGTCCACGGCTACACTGTGCGGATGACTCAGCTGGGCATCACAATAATCCCGGTCGTTGATGGTAAGACGGTGAGTCAGGAGGAATTCGATTCTCTTCCAGCCCGCGTGAAGAAGAAATACGATCAGAGTAGAGACATCGTCAGAGCGGCGCTTGACAAGGCAGGGAAAGAGGTCAACGATCTTGATACGAGAACGCTGGAGGGACTGAAGAAGCTCAGGGATGATTCGGTGCGCTACGCCATCGGCGGTCTCATGACCAATCTCGTCTCCCGTTACGAAGGTCTGCCAGCTGTCGTTCAACATCTCAACGAGCTTAGAGATGATATCATGGAGAATACGGAACTCTTCACTCCAGGAGGGACGGAAGAGAAGCCAGACGCTGAGCCACAGAGTCCATTGGAGAAGGGTCTGCCTGATTTCCTATTTCGAAGGTATGATGTCAACGTCATCGTGGATAATTCAGAGTTGAAAGGGGCTCCAGTGATATCAGAAGACAATCCTACGGTAACTAATCTGCTGGGCAAGTTTGAGAACGAATCACGATTTGGAGCTCTCACTACAGATTTCACCCTCATCAAGGGAGGCTCGCTACACCGGGCCAATGGAGGCTACCTAATCCTCGGAGCCATTGAGCTTCTCAAGAATCAGTTTTCCTACGATGGTTTGAAGAGAGTTCTGCAGAGCGGAAGCATCCTGATTGAGGAGACGGGACAAAGGCTTGGAGTTGCCAGCACTAAGACTCTCGTCCCTCAGCCAATACCGTTGAACGTGAAGGTGATACTTGTCGGAGACCATGAAATCTACCAAGCGCTATACACACAGGACCCTGACTTTGGGATCCTGTTCAAGGTCAAAGCTCACTTTGATGATTCCATCGAAAGGAACGACCAGAACCAGAAAACATACGGCAGCTTTGTTCATTCTCTTTGTGAGCGAGAGGGACTCAACCACCTCGAGGCGCCTGCCCTGGCGAAGGTTGTGGAATACGGGTCCCGCTTGGCTGAAGACCAGACAAAGTTGTCGACTAAATTCCCCGAGATCGCTGACCTAGTGAGAGAGGCAAATTTCTACGCAACACAAGACGGAGCAAAAATCGTCAAAGATGTTCACATCAAGAAAACTCTCGACGAGAAAGTCTACCGCTCCAATCTTCTCGACGAGAAAATAAAGGAAATGATTGAACGAGGAATCATCCTCATAGACACAGCAGGAACTCAGGTAGGACAGGTAAACGGTCTCTCCGTCATAAGCCTGGGAGATTTCGACTTTGGCCAACCATCCCGAATTACCGCCAGCCTAGGGTTAGGGAGGAGGGGAATAATCGATATTGAACGTGAATCCAGGATGGGGGGACAGACACATACAAAGGGCGTCCTGATCATTTCCGGCTATCTAGAAAACAAGTACGCTCACGACAAACCGCTGAGCCTCTCATGCAGGCTTGTCTTCGAACAGAGCTACGGTGGCGTAGACGGTGATAGCGCTTCCAGCACGGAACTTTACGCGATACTCTCAGCCCTATCGGAGTTGCCCATCAAACAGAACCTTGCGGTGACAGGTTCCGTCAATCAAAAGGGAGAGGTCCAGGCGATAGGCGGGGTCAACGAGAAGATAGAAGGCTTCTACAAGACTTGTAAAGCCAAAGGACTGAAAGGCGACGAGGGGGTCATGATCCCCAAGAGCAACGTCCAGCACCTAATGCTTAACGAGCAAGTGGTCGAGGCAGTCAGGCAAGGCAAATTCCACATCTACCCAGTCAGTACAATTGACGAAGGCATGGAGATTCTTACTGGTGTCAACGCCGGTCAGTTGAAGAGCGATGGGACATACGACCCTGGCACCGTGAACTACAGGGTAAACAAGCGTCTCGCCGAAATGACTCAGAGAATGGCCGCACTAGCTGGTCCCTTAAGATTAGAGGAAGAAACTCCTCCGTCTGAAATCGAGGCTCTAGCAAAACCTCCCTCTAAACCGTAGGTCGGACGATCCATCAAAGCTTGATAGTTCTTCTCATCAATAGATGATGGGGTCCCATCCGACCGACTACTTTGAACTTCTCCCTCACGAACATTGATTCAGTTCCGAACCAGAACCAGTTGGACCATTTCGACCATGCTCTCGCCGATTTGTGCGTAACTGGGTATGCTTCGATCACGCCTCCGCCCTTCGCCCTAATCGAATCTAGAGCTGCGTTCAAGGCAACCTTTGCAACCCCTTTCTTGCGATAGTCCCGATCGACGAAGAAACATGTGATACGCCACAGCTTCTCAGGATTCTTCTCTATATCCAGTCGCTTGTAATTTCTTCCGTTATCGATTCGCGGGAATTCTTGTTTCAATCCGTACGCGCACCATCCGATAGGATTCCCACGATCGTACAGAAGAACTCCATGAGAGCGGTTACCATCAACCAGCAACTTCTTGTCACGTTTGTTATTAGCGCGCCTCTCTGTGGGTGTCAATCCCTTCATTGTTCCGCCGCTTGGACGCTGATAGTACATACACCAGCAACCTCCAACTCCTCCGTGCTTAGAGAACAATCTCTCGAAGTCTGGCCATGTAGCAGGACTCAACTCTCTAGTGCTGTAGTTGGGTTCTGGCGACAATGACGGCTCGGATAGCCCTGTTACCATCGTCGAGAAATAACTTCTATGCCAGCGAGCGCTGACTCGTCCCGACGCCAATAAGGGGTAGAGCCCGCGTTGTCATGTTTAAGAAGGGCGAGCCCGTCATCGCTTCGCTGGTTTCTAATGGAAGCAGCTACAACCACAACCCGACCTCAACCGCGAGAATCTACGCTAGTGCACTTCGAGATCCCTACCAACGAGCCGGAGAAAATAGCTCGCTTTTACGAGCAACTTTTCAGCTGGAAAATTGCAAAGGTCCCGATGGGACCAATGGACTACTGGCTCATATCTCACAAGGACGCCGGTGAGAACGAGACCATGGGCGGACTCTACAAGAAGACCATGGGCGAAACAGGATTCCTCAACCATTTCAGCGTAGTGAACATCGACCAATCTCTAGCCAAGGCTACCAATCTTGGAGCGAAGGTTGCCAAGGGCAAGGAAGAGATCCCGAACATCGGATGGTTCGCGATCCTCCAAGACCCGGACAACAACACTTTCGCACTGTTCCAAGCCTCAGGCAGAATGTAGACAAGACTCGCGTACAATCCTACTCCCTTTTTTTTTCTTCGTATCGTAGCGGAGAGACTGGCGATGCTTGGGGCGCTCAGCTACTCATCGTGCAGAAAGCCTGACCCTGGCCTTCTAGGCTACCACGAGTTTCTCGAATACGAGTTCTCTGGCTAGGCTTGCTAGGTTTACGGGCGATGTCCCGTTTGTCCTGGCAAGTTGCTGGGCGGCCGGTGGTTCCGAGAGATAGCTTGGCAGTCGCGCTTTGATCCGGTCTTCGTATGTTGGAACGGTCTCGTTCTGGTAGAAGACGCCGATTGGGATCTTGTCGCCCCACTCTCTCGACTTCTCAATTATCTGCGACATTTTCTTCTCGATATCATCTTCGTTCATCATTGGCGTAATCTTCCCATCATAACCTGTAGGCTCCAGCTCGTATGGACGGGGTGTAGGCTTTTTCGTGACAGGGTCTATTCGGTCTTCCCCGCCATACCACTCCTTCGTGTTGATATCGTTGTAGGTGGGACAGGGTTGGAGTATGACGACTAGTGCGAAGCCCTTGTGGGCGACCGCTTTCTTTACCGTCTCTTTGAGATGTTTCGTGTTGTAGGCGTAAGAGCGGGCGATGAATGTGAAGCCTGACGCGAGCGCGAGTAGTATTGGGTTGACGCTTGTATTGATGTTAGGCATAGGTAGTGATTTGGTCTGCATCCCGAGTTGGAGCGTTGGCGAGGCTTGTCCCTTGGTGAGTCCGTAGACTCCGTTGTCGTGGATGATGTAGGTCATGTCGATGTTTCTCCGCCCTGCGTGGACGAAGTGTCCCACTCCTATTCCGAGCCCGTCGCCGTCGCCTCCTATTGCGAGAACCTCTAGGTCAGGGTTCGCAAGTTTCGCGCCCTGCGCGAAGGGTAGAACTCTGCCGTGTAGTGTGTGTACGCCGGTAGCGTTTGTGAAGTGAACGATTTTGCCGGAGCAGCCTATTCCGGAGAAGAGGACGAGCTTGTTCATGTCGATGGGCAGTTCGGTCAGAGCCATCTTGAGCCCAGCTTCTATGCCGAAGTCTCCACATCCGGGGCACCAGTCGTTGTGGACGTCTGTACGAAGGTCTGAGAGTTTAAGCGCCATGGGTCAACACCACTCTCTTGTTTTGTGTCGGGTTTGAGATTATCCGTTTGACGCTCTCGTAGATCTCGTCCTGGGTCATTGGTCTCCCATTGTACTTTACGATCTTGTTGCCGATGTCTATCATCGTCTTCTCTGCAATGACTTGGGCCATCTGGCCCGAATAGTTCTGCTCGATATTGATCGGGAGTTTGGCCTTTGACAGTTTTTCTCTTACACTCTCTGTCGGGAAGGGATTTGCAAGTCGTATCTGCAAGAACTCGACGCTGATTCCGTCTTTCTCAAGAAGTTTCATCGCGTCAAGTATAGGTCCCTTGGTTGATCCCCAGCTGACAAGTGTGGCATCGGCCTGTTTCTTGCTAGACGGGAAGAAATTGAGCTTCTCCATTTCAGGAATCTCCCGTGCCGCCGTTTCCAGCTTGGTCATTCGCTTGTCCATCATGCTAATCCTGTTGAATGGATCCTCCTCGATGTGTCCCATCTCGTCGTGTTCGTCTCCGCTGTTCCAGAAACGGTGTCCTGAGCCGAGAACTGCTCTAGGCGATACGCCGTCAGGAGAGAACGCGAATCTGTGGTATGGTCCGCCGTTCCCGTTCGGGGACCCGTTGTTCTCGACCATCTTTCCACGATTAATCTTGACTAGATCAGCTTTGAGTTGTGGAATGGTGATGCTGGTGTTGGCCATTGACTTGTCGATGAGGTGTATGGACGGCATCTGGAATTGTTCTGCGTAGTTGAAGATTCGGATCGCGTCGTAGAAGCATTCTTCGAGGTCTCCTGAGCAGAGGACGATACGCGGGAACTCGCCGTGGGAGGCACTGAGCACGAATTTGAGGTCTCCTTGTTCGTGGCGTGTAGGTTGGCCTGTTGAGGGCCCTCCGCGCGAGTATTGGGTTATCACTACCGGGACCTCGTTCATTCCCGCCCATCCTAGGCCCTCGACCATTAGTGAGAATCCTGGTCCGGACGTTGATGTTGCGGCTCGGGCTCCGGCCAGTGCCGCGCCTATGGCCATTGTGATGGCGGCGATCTCATCCTCTGTCTGTGTGACTAGAACTGATCCTTTCTTTCCAGGTTGACCCGCATCGGAAAGGTCGAAGTTTTCGTGTGATTCTATGAACTCGCTCTCGTCGGCGGCGGGCGTGATAGGGTAGTATGTCTGGACTCTGCATCCCCCGACAATTTTTCCCAGGGCGACTGCTTCGTTGCCCATCAGTAATAGTCTGGGCTGATTCTGTATGGGCTTGAGCTGGTACGAGAAAGACTGTTTCGGAAGTCCCATAGCGATATCGTAGGCCATCTTGGCCCCGATCTCGTTCATGTCGATGACCTTCTTCTTGCTTCCAAAGGTCCTAGCGATCGACTGATTCAGGTAGTTGAGGTCAAAGCCGAGGATTGCGAATGAGGCTGCGACAGAGAGGACGTTGACTATCCGTGAGACTTTGCTGAGCTGGTGTTCTCCAATCTGGGCCGCCGTCTTTGCGACTATGTCATTATACGGTATCGGGTAGAGGTTGACGTTTCTCTTCTTGGCTTCTTCCAGTATTCCTGCGACCGTTCCGGGCAGTCCCTGTTTAGCTAGTCTGTCTTTGACCCGGGCTACGACTGGCTGTTCGATGGTGTCGACTTTGTCTATCTCGACTGCGCTGAAGGTGGGGTCGTAGATTATTCCCCCTCCGGGGCAGACCTCGTCGGCGTGGCGAATGAGGGTCTCGGCGTCAAATGTGGCTAGGAGGTTGACGTTGTTTACTTGGGATCTTATCCTCTCGCTGTTCGCTCGGACCTCGAAATAGCTGTGCGGTCCCTTGATGCTCGAATAGTACTCTCGTGAGCCAAAGGTCCAGAGACCAGAGAGGGCGCAGGCTCCTGCGAATATGTTAGCGGATGAGTCGACTCCGCTGCCTTGCGGGCCGCCGGTCATCCAAGAGAGGTCGTTTGTCTTGGCTGGAGCGTTGCTCGTCGGTTAGCCCCCGGTCGCCCTTCCGTGCCCTACTGCACAGTCGCAATCGCTGCTCTCGCTACAGTATGGACAGGTGCACTGACAATCGTCCATTACAGTTTCACAGTTGGGACACATATACAGTTCGTTTTTGTCCAGCACAATTATCGCGTCTAAAGGATGCTTGTCTTCTCAATAAGGCTTTACGGAAGAATCGGTTCGGAACACTCATGTCTTAACTGTGTGGGGGTTGCTCTTTATTTCAAATCCTAATTCTCAGTGCGACTGATCTGTCCTTTCTTGTCTGTAGCCAGTGGATGAACCGAATTAGTCGGTATTGAATGCCGTATTTTGTCTTGAGGAGCGAGAACGCAGTCTTCGCTTCTCCCTCGCCAGCTATGATGGCCTCTGCCTCGATCCAATCGCTCTTGGGGATGCCTCTTCCAGTCGACGGTGCAATTCGGACGTGTGGGTTACGCCGAATTCTCTTTGCTTTCCCCGTGTCCGTGTTGGTCCTGACGTAAATGATTCCTTGATGTTCAACAAACCAGACGGGAGTTCGAACTGGGTCCCCATTCTTCCGATAGGTTTCGATAACGAGGTATCGCTCGGCAACAAGGTCCGCAAGCTTCGCCTTGAGAGCGTCGGCACTTGCGGGTTGAGTCGTATCCAGAGCCTCGCTCCGGTTTTTCTCAGATCAGTTCAATATTCTCTTCGTTGAATCCTAGTTTGACAAGTTCATCTCTTGTCTTCGTTCGCTGTTCTCCATGTAGGACGATTCGTCCATCCTCCACATCCCCACCCGTACCAAGTGCCTCCTTTAGCTGACGCGCAAGTTCTCTCAGAGAGGATTCATCCTTGGTGAGTCTGTGCGGCTCGACGACAGTCACTTCTCTTCCAGAGCGATGATGAGTCTCCAGTCTAACGACAAAGTGCTCTGATTCCCTGTCGATGTGCTTCAGTATGTCCTCGAAGGTAAGGTCTTCACTACTCATTCAATCTCTCTCCTAAGCCTCAACCATTTGATGCGAATGTTCAACTGTGTGGTGGTAATGTTCGGGCGGCATAAAAGACTGGAAAGCTCTGTCCACAACCTCGCTCAATGCTGGGTGAATGTGCATCATGTCCCTTATCGGCCGGTAAGTTTGCTGAGGCGTATACATTAATGGGATTATCTCGTGTATTAGCGTAGTCGCTTCAGGTCCGATAATGTGGGCACCAAGGATTCTCTCAGTGTCTGCTTCCACGATTACCTTGACGAAATAGTCCTTAACGTTCAGCGCCTCTCCCTTCGCTGTGTCCTCATACTTGTGATGGCCAATGAGGACTTTGTCCGCTCCATACTTTGATATTGCTTCTTGTTCTTTCATTCCGACCCCGGCAATCTCAGGATAAGTGAATATGCCGTGAGGGACTGCGTGATAGTCTACCTTGACGCGTCTCTTCAGGATCGCGTTGTAGTAGACAATTGCTGATTCGTAGTTCGCAACATGTTTGAAGAGATACTTCCCATCCGCATCCCCAAGGGCCCATATTCCTGGCTGAGAGGTCTCCAAGTATTCGTTGACCGCAATCCATCCCTCGGGTGTTGTCTTTATTCCCGATTTTTCAGGATGAAGAATATCAGTTATCGGTCCTCTTCCACTTGCGATCATGATTTCACGTGCTGTGACCGTCACGGTCTTTCCGGTCTTGCGGTCGAGAGCAACCAGTTCCTTCAAGTCTGATGAGATTTCTCTGACTTCCTTCACTTCGTGGTTGGTGACGATGTTGATGTGTCGACCCAGCACCTTCTTTGCCAACTCTGAGACTTCAGGCTCCTCCTCGGGCACAAACTGTGGGTTTCTTCCGATGATCGTGACTTTGGACCCCATGCATGCGAAGAAGTGACCGAACTCTGCGGCAATGTATCCTCCTCCAACAATGGCGATGCTCTCGGGTAGTTGTTTCATCTTGAAGGCGGAGTCGCTTGTGTGATAGCTGATTTTGTCGAGGCCTTTGATCTGTGGAATGATCGTCTTGGACCCGATGCAGAGGAAGATCAACTTTGACTTGATCTCAGTACCTCTGACTGTCATGGTGTATGGAGCAATGAATTCTGCTGGCTCCTGGTAGTAGTCGATATTCTTCGAGCTGGATAGGCCCTCTCGTATCTGGTCGATATCTGTGTAGATGAGCTTCCGCATCCTATTCATTACAAATTCGAAGCTGATTTTCTTGATCTGAGTGTCGATACCTAGTTCACGTGCCTCTTCGATTTTCCGAACCAGTTCAGCAGGATAGAGTAGAATTTTGGACGGTATGCATCCCCTTGTGAGGCAGATGCCTCCGGGCTCGTCCTTATCGATAACAGCGATCCGAATGTTAGGATTATCCTGAATCATCGGCTCGACAATGTTCATCGCTGATCCGCTACCGATCACGATAAGGTCGTATTCTTTCATACAAGTCGACGCAACTTCGAAGCAGATAAGCGTGTGGAGGCTGGCCCTTGGGTCACCCATCGATTAGGACGGTCAAGCGATCGCTCACAGTTATGAAGAAACACGACAAGCGCTCCTTGGCGTCGAGGAATGGAAGAGCCTCTCAATCTAGTGCTCAATCTGATGGGAACTTTCGCTTTCGGCCTCAGTGGGGGAATCCTCGCAGTTAGGAAGCAGATGGATCTCTTCGGGGTCCTCGTGCTTGCGGTAGCGACTGGGCTCGGCGGGGGAATTATGCGGGACATAATTCTCGGTCACACACCACCTGCGACATTGAATGACTGGCGCTACCTGGCCGTGGCTGGCTCTGCAGGAATCTTGGTTTTCTTGCGGTATGGCAGAGTGGTTCACCACGGGAGATTCATCATCGGTTTTGACGCCGTCGGGCTGAGTATTTTCACAGTCACTGGCACTACGATCGCGCTTGACGCCGGTCTGAGCCCGGCTCCTGCTGCATTGTTAGGCATGCTCACGGGTGTTGGAGGTGGGGTGATGCGTGACGTTTTGGCCGCTGAGGTTCCGTTGATCTTTCGAAGCGAAGTCTATGCTGTCGCTTCGATGCTGGGAGCGATAATTGTCATAGTTGCTAGCCAGACCGGGTTCTCCGGGATTCCAGCGGAGATTCTTGCAGCCCTTTCGACTTTCATTCTACGGATGGTGAGTGTTCAGAAGGGATGGAAGATTCCAGTTGCGAGACCGAAAATAGAGAATCGATGATACAGCCTTGCTCATCCTTTTTCCATTTTCGAGGTCGATAAATTGCTATGTTCTCTGACTGTAGAGGTTTGCTCATGCGATAACAGTTTTTACGTCTGAGCATTCGAGGAATCTGCCGAGGTCTGAAGCTTCTTCCTTTATCCGCAAAGAAACGGCTTTTGAAATTCTTGAGAAGGGAGTCATGCGGACTGTGAGATTGTTCTTATTCTGTTGATGGGACCATACGCCTTGCGCTCTGCCATCCACTAGAAGGACCGGGGAGACCCATCCTTGATTGCGATAGATCTTCTTGTGGTTTCCTTGATCGACTATGTT
>Ga0209056_10004072_pt1 | contig 15406 bp, 13 predicted proteins | sample GraSoiAngelo_114_FD_185876 | JGI IMG/M metagenome (GOLD analysis project Ga0209056, IMG submission 185876) | Grasslands soil microbial communities from the Angelo Coastal Reserve, California, USA - 14_0903_13_40cm (SPAdes) (version 2) | ecosystem: Environmental > Terrestrial > Soil > Grasslands... | reverse complement strand
CAGTTGGCCGAAACGGTCGCCACCTGCGCGATCTCCGTGCGATCACTGACTTTCTTGGAGAGCTTCTTCAGCTCTTCCACGATTGCATCGACACCTTTCATGATGCCGCGCTGCAACGAAGTCGGGTTTGCACCGGCAGTGACGTTGCGCAGACCTTCGCGGTAAATGGATTCCGCGAGAATGGTTGCTGTGGTCGTTCCGTCGCCCGCGACGTCCGAAGTTTTGGAAGCGACTTCGCGCACGAGCTGCGCGCCCATATTTTCATACGGATCTTCGAGCTCGATCTCCTTCGCGACCGTCACACCGTCCTTGGTGATCGTGGGGCTGCCGAATTTTTTGTCGAGAATGACGTTGCGACCGCTCGGGCCGAGCGTGGCCTTTACGGCTTTCGCCAGTTTCTCGATACCGCGCAGCAACGTATGCCGCGCGTTTTCATCGAATTGTAGTTGTTTAGCTGCCATAAGTTATTTTCCTCCTGCGGTTACCCGATGATGCCGAGGATGTCGTCCTCGCGCATAATCAGATAATTTTCATCGTCGATTTTGATTTCGGTGCCGCCGTATTTTGAGATCAGCACCTTGTCGCCCTTCTTCACCGTGAAATCGATCTTCTTGCCTTCCTCGTTGATCTTCCCGGTGCCGAGAGCGATCACTTTCCCCTCTTGTGGTTTTTCCTTGGCGGTATCAGGGATGATGATCCCGCCTTTTTTCATTTCCTGCTCTTCAATCGGTTGCACCAGCACCCGATCTCCGATCGGTGTTACATTAACTGCTGCCATAGGTTGTTTTATTTACTCCTTTTGGTTTTGTTTTCTTTGGGTTAAGCCGGCGACTGCTGATCTTTGCGATCAACAATCGCTGGCAAATTGTTTTCGTTAGTCAAAGTCGCGGCGCCGGTCCCGCTCGGGTAGCGCATGCGTCTCGCATGTTGGTTTCGGCGTTCCGCCGAAACGGGCTTTCCTTCATACGTTGCTCTAACGCGAAGGTCCATTCAACCGGGAAACTTCGCGATGGCGAGACACCGTCGCCAGCACTCGTGACGAGTGCGCTACCCAGAACCTTGCTGCAACGCGCTGTGTCCATTTATTTTTTCTTGTCTTCGTCCACGACTTCGAACTCCGCATCGACGACGTCGCCTTCGCCCCGCTTAGCGGGGCCCGCGGCTTCTTCAGCGCCGCCGCGCGGCTGTGCTTCAGGCCCGGGTTGCGGACCCGGGCGCGGACCGGCCTGCGCTGAGGCTTGTTTGTAAAGCTCGGCGCTAACTTCCTGGAACTTGTTCTGCAATTCGTCGTAAGTCCGTTTCATCGCGTCGGTATCGTTGCGATTGATCGCGTCGCGGACCGCTGCGATGGCGTCCTCGACTTGCTTTTTCTTGTCGCCGGAAATCTTGTCGCCCAACTCTTTCAACTGCTTCTCGCATTGATAGGCGAGCATGTCGGCGTTGTTCTTGATCTCGACCGCTTCCTTCGCCTTCTTGTCTTCCTCCGCGTGCGCTTCGGCTTCCCTCGTCATCCGCTCGACTTCATCCTTGTTCAAGCCGCTGGAACCGGTGATGGAGATTTTCTGCTCTCGACCGGTGCCGAGGTCTTTCGCGTTCACGTGCAGGATTCCGTTCGCATCGATGTCGAACGTGACCTCAATTTGCGGAACGCCACGCGGCGCAGGCGGGATTCCATCGAGATGGAAAACGCCCAACTGTTTGTTGTCGCGCGAGAGCGGCCGCTCGCCTTGCAGCACTTTGATCTCCACGCCTGGCTGATTATCGCTGTAAGTGGAAAAGATTTGCGACTTTCGTGTTGGGATCGTGGTATTGCGCGGGATCATTGAGGTCGCCACGCCGCCGGCCGTCTCAATCGCCAGCGTCAGCGGTGTCACGTCGAGCAAGAGCACATCTTTCACTTCACCCTTGAGCACGCCGCCCTGGATCGCTGCGCCGACTGCGACGACTTCATCCGGGTTCACGCCTTTGTGCGGCTCTTTGCCGATGAGGTTGCGCGCAGTTTCGACCACTTTCGGCATGCGTGTCATACCGCCCACGAGCACCAGCTCGTTCACATCGCGTTCCGAAATTTTCGCGTCCTTTAAGCAATCCTTGACTGGTTGCACGGTACGCTCGACGAGCGAATCAGTGAGCTGCTCGAGTTTTGCGCGGGTCAATTTTTTCTGAATGTGCTTCGGCCCGCTCGCGTCCGCCGTAATGAACGGTAGGTTGATCTCGTATTCCTGGGAGCTCGAAAGCGCAATCTTCGCTTTCTCAGCTTCCTCTTTGATTCGCTGGATCGCATCGGGCTGTTTGGTTAGATCGATGCCGGTGTCTTTTTTAAATTCGGCGACGATCCAATCCATGATCTTCGCATCCCAATCGTCGCCGCCAAGGTGCGTATCGCCATTGGTCGCTTTCACTTCGAAAACGCCATCGCCAATCTCGAGAACGGAGATATCAAATGTGCCGCCACCCAAATCGTAAACGGCAATCTCTTCGTCCTTTTTCTTGTCGAGGCCGTAAGCGAGCGATGCGGCAGTTGGTTCATTAATGATTCGCAACACTTCCAAGCCCGCGATTTTGCCCGCATCCTTGGTCGCGTTGCGCTGCGAGTCGTTGAAGTACGCCGGCACAGTAATGACGGCCTGCGTGATTTTTTCGCCGAGCTTCGCTTCGGCGTCGGCTTTCATCTTGGATAAGATCATTGCCGAGATCTCCGGTGGCGAAAAAGTCTTGCGCTGGCCATTCACTTCCACCTGCACATGCGCATCGCCATTTGCGGCCTTCACGATCTTGTACGGAACACGATGTTCTTCTTCATGGACCTCGTCGTACTTGCGGCCCATGAAACGCTTGATTGAGAAGACCGTATTTTGCGGATTGGTCACCGCCTGGCGTTTTGCGGCCTGGCCGACCAATCGCTCGCCGCTTTTTGTAAATGCGACGATCGATGGCGTCGTTCGCGCGCCTTCACTATTTTCCAATACTACTGGGTCGCCACCCTCCATCACGGCCATGCAGGAATTGGTGGTCCCCAAATCGATACCTAAAACTTTAGCCATAAATTAAAAATCCCTTTCTCGGTGAAGTCTCCCGATGGACTGCTTCGTCGTGGCGAGACTTTCAACCAAGAGATTCTTAGCAAGCATTGGGCCAAGAGCGACCCTTCAGCGCAAGTCGCGGCTCATGAAGCAATAATGCGGATTCGATGCCGAATTGGGTTTTGTGAGTCGAGACAATTCGGCTCGACATAACCTTCTCTAATCACCGCCCGTGTGCCAGCACGACACTTTCGCTTGGGGAGCGAAATCGCCAAACTCAGCAAGAAATTCTGTTTCGCGAACGCGCGCATCACGATAAAATTTTCGCGTGCGACAATACCACGATCTTCTTCGACTCGTCCTCGAGCAAGGTCAGCCGCGGGAAGATCGCACCGGAACAGGCACATTATCGATCTTCGGCGCGCAGGCGCGTTTCGATCTGCGCCGCGCAGGACCGGGATTTCCGCTGCTTACTACCAAAAAGCTGCACATCAAATCGATCATTTACGAATTGCTCTGGTTCTTGCGCGGCGACACAAACATTCGTTACCTGAACGAGCACGGCGTCACGATCTGGGATGAATGGGCTGATGAAACAGGCGACCTCGGTCGCGTTTACGGCGCGCAGTGGCGCGATTGGCGGGGCGAGAATGGAGCGCGAGTGGATCAAGTCGACAGCGTTGTCGCGCAGATCAAATCAAACCCGCAAAGCCGGCGGCTAATCGTGAGCGCATGGAACCCGGCTGAGATCGAGAAAATGGCGCTGCCGCCGTGTCACGTGCTCTTCCAGTTTTACGTGCAGGACGGCGAACTAAGTTGTCAGCTTTATCAACGCAGCGCCGATCTATTTCTCGGCGTCCCATTCAACATCGCGTCATACGCGCTGCTCACGATGATGATGGCCCAAGTCGTCGATCTTACGCCAGGCGATTTTGTTCATACCTTTGGCGATCTGCATCTTTACAAAAATCATCTTGAGCAGGCGCGCCAACAGCTTTCCCGCGATTTTCGGCCTTTGCCCCGGATGAAACTGAATCCGGCCGTCAAAAACATTCACGACTTCAAGTTCGAAGATTTCGAACTCGTCGGCTACGACCCGCATCCATCAATCAAAGCGCCCATCGCAGTATAAGTTTGAGACTTTGGCGACTCGCGCGGGTTAACACGGAATGTGAGGATCGCTGTTGCGTTACCGATCTTTTTCTGCGCGGCCATTTCGTTGCGCGCAGAACCTTCAATCGAGATCGATCTACAGGAACAAATGGCGTACCTTCTCCAAAACGGGCGCCCGGTTCTCGCTTCGCCGATTTCTAGCGGGCGCTACGGACACTTCACCAAGACCGGTTCATTCAAGACCCTCGAGAAGGAGCGCACGCATTATTCGAGCATGTATGGAAAAATTGTCGATGCGTACGGGGACGCGGTCGTAGCTGATGCCGATGCCGACATGCCCGTCCCGCGCGGCGGAAAATTTATTCCGGCTCCGATGCACTATTTCATGCGATTCAACGGCGCTGACGGAATGCACGCCGGGTATTTGCCCGGTTATCCGGCATCGCACGGTTGTGTTCGGATGCCGCAGGAATATGCGATAGCGTTTTTTAATGCCGTGAAGGTTGGGACGCCGGTGACTGTGTTTGGCCGGACGCCGGCGGGACGCTACCTGGGACAATCGCAATCCCCATTCATGCGAGGCGGCAATAGATTCGCAGACCCACGGTTCGGCCCCCGATTTGACCCGCGGTTCGGACCACCTCCGCCCCCGTGGTGGCCGTGAGCCCGCCCCGTCGCGGCTGATTGTAGCGTGCGCCGTCCTCAGCACAGCGGTGCTTACGCGCGGAGTTGCTCGATTTCCTCCGCTGAGACAGCGGACGCTACAGCACGACCGAAGTGATTGTTCAAACGCAGGGATTGGCTGTGCAGCCGCTCCGCTTTAATGATTCGCGCTGGCGGTCTTCGGGCCACGCGAAAAATCGACAAGATCGGTCAGAATATTAAGCGTCTCGTCGCGCTCGGGATCGATGGCCGGTTCTTTCGTATCGTCTGTGGGGTTGGCGCCCTCGATCAAATCTGAATCCGCATCGGAAGCAGCTTCAGGATCAACTTTCGGGGCAACGCCATTCTTCTTCGCCTCAGCCAATTTCCCCGGATACATGACCAATTGCAGATTCGGCTTATCAACGGTATCCAGTGTTAGCCGATAGATCTGGGGTTCCTCCCCGTTCCGCGCCAGACGCTCTTTCGAACGTGTTTCCTTGCGCAGTTTGTCGTCCTGAAGTTCCTTCTTTCGCCCATCCTCGTTCAGCGAAATTCGGTTTTCATCGATCTTATGGCGCAAACGATCCATGTCCTCCGCTACGTAGTGAAATTCAGGATCGTTTTTCACGCGCTCTTCCGAACGTCGCCGCAGTTGGTCAACAAACAGCGAGTGAGTATCGGACCACTTCGTGTATTTCGCCTTGGGCACTTCGTCATACGCGAGGGCGTTCTTTAGCGCGCTCTCACCGTACTCTGGGAGATCAGTCAAGCTCGGCAGGACGATGTCCGAAGACACGCCATGACGCTGCGTCGAGCCGCCCGCGACGCGATAAAATTTTTGAATCGTCAACTTCAACGCCCCGTCTTCATCGGAATGGCTGCCTAACAGCGAAGCGAATCGGCCGATAGGAAGAATGGTCTGCACAGTGCCTTTGCCGAACGTGTTCTTGTCGCCGACGATCACCGCGCGGCCATAATCCTGAAGGGCGGCTGCGAAAATTTCGCTGGCTGACGCGCTCTGCCGGCTGGTCAAAACGACGAGCGGCCCGGAGTAAGCGATGCCTGAATCTGGGTCGGAAGAAATCCTGATGGTCCCGTTATAATCCTTGGTCTGCACGATCGGACCAGATTTCAAAAACAACCCGGTGAGCGAGAGCGCTTCTTCTAGTGAGCCGCCACCATTTCGCCGCAGGTCCACCACGAGGCCGGCGATGTTTTCTTTCTTCAGCCGTTTGAGCAACTTCAGCACATCGCGCGTCGTGCTCTTCTGGTGTTTGTCCATGTCGGCATAAAAAGAAGGGAGCGTAAGCCATCCGAGTTTAATCGGATCGCCGTTCTCATCCTTTTTGATGATGATATCGGCGCGAGCTTCCTGATCTTTCAGCTTAATTTCATCCCGCACGAGCTCGACGCTTTTCCGGCGCGACGGGTCCGCGGCGTCCGAGGGAATCACCAGCAACCGCACACGGGTGCCTTTTTTCCCGCGGATCATCTCGACAACTTTGTCCAGTCGCATCTCGCGGACATCGACATAATCCGCCGGGCCTTGTGCCACGGCGGTAATCCGATCGCCTACTTTGAGTCTTCCATCGACTTGCGCAGGCCCGCCGGGCACCAAGCTTTCAATTTTCGCATAACCATCTTCCGAGCGGAGCATCGCGCCGATGCCCACAAGCGAGAGACCCATGTTGATGCTGAAATTTTTCATGTCGGCCTTGCTCAGATATTCCGAGTGCGGGTCGTATGCCTGGGCGAGCGCGTCCAAATAAAGTTTCATTTGCTCGTCCTTATCTTGCTCGTGGACGTTGCGGTCGAGACGATCGTAGCGCCGAGTAATCAGTTGCGGAGCGGGCTCAATCGGGTGTTCGCTCAGGTGCTCCTGCAACAGCTCGTTTGTGATACGACCGCGCCAGAGCTGGTCGGCTTCGGCCTCATCTTTTGGCCAGGGCGCCTTTTGTCGGCTCAACTCGACCGTCGCACTGCCCTTGAAATCGATCGGCTGCTTTAACAGCTCTTTTATTTTGGCGACCCGATCGTCAACGCGCTTCGTGTAGAGCGCGTAAATGTCGTAGGCTGGCTTGAGCGTGCCAAGAAGAACGTCTTCTGCCATCGAGCTGCCGTACTTGGCGTTCAACTCATCGACATCTTTTTGGGTAAAGAAAAGATGACTGAAGTCGAGCATCTCCAGATACGTTTGCAGGAATTTTCTTGAAACGTCCTCATTGAGTCTTTGTCGGGTGTAATGGCCTTCCTCCAAGAGCCGGCCAACGGACGTGGTAACCGTTTCTCTTGACGCCGCCGGTGCCGGCGGCGCAGCGATTGCGGCTGTAAAAAGAATGGCGCAAAACGCCACTGAGCGTCGCAAAGATGATTTCATCGGTAAGAAGTATGCTCGCAGATTTCTGTATAACGCGCAAGGCGGCGAGGCAGAATCCTCATTGTTGGGTAGGAATCAGACAACCGCCAAGGCGGAACATTCAATTATTCGTAAAAACTCCTGACTTCAGCCGTAGGCAAGCTTGGATACAATGAATTGCGATGATTTACGAGCGATTTTGCGGCGGGATTTTTGAAACCAATTGCTATCTGTTTAAAGCGCCGGAGGGATACATTCTTTTCGACGCGCCAGAGGGCGCCTGCGAATGGGCGCGTTCGCTTGATGTCGCTCTCAAACTTTTGCTTCTGACGCACGGACACATCGATCACGTCCAAGATGTTGCCAGGATCAAACGCCAGTTTGATTGCCAAATCGGTTGTCACCCGCTCACCGCGCCGATGATTTCCGACCGGGAATTTTTTCGCAATTTTGGATTCGAACTCGAAATCGAACCGGTGGCACCTGATTTCCTCATCGAAGAAACGCCTGATCGAAAGTTTCTTGGCGCCGATTTCCAGGTTCTGGACGTTCCCGGCCATTGCCCCGGCAGTCTTTGTTTCTTTTCGCATAAGAATAAATTGCTCATCGGCGGCGACGTTCTTTTCGCGGGCAGCATCGGCCGCGGCGATTTGCCAGGCGGCGACATCGATCTGCTCATCGCCGGCATTCGGCAAAAATTATTTCCGCTCGGCGACGACGTCACTGTTCTCCCCGGCCACGGCCCGCCGACGACGATCGGGACGGAACGGAAAACCAATCCGTTTCTTGTTTAAATGATCCAACTGACCCCCCCAATCGCGGCCGATAAAATCTCCGATACAGCGCCGGCACCCGGATGACCCTTGGGCTAGCGCTGGCCAAGACCGGCAATCTTTATCCCTTCTTCGGGACGCTGCTTGGCTGGCTCGGCGTGGCGCTCACCGGTTCGGACACGGCCTCGAATGTCCTCTTCGGCGGCCTGCAAAAAATCACTGCCGGTCAACTCGGCCTCAGCCCGACGCTCATGGCCGCGGCAAATAGCTCAGGCGGCGTGATGGGCAAAATGGTGGACGCGCAGAGCATCGTGGTCGCTAGCACAGCTACCAACTGGTATGGGCATGAGGGAAACATTTTGCGTTACGTTTCTTTCACAGCGTCGCGCTGGCGGCGCTGGTGGGCATTCTGGTTTCGCTCCAGGCCTATGTGTTTCCGTTCAGCGAAATCGTGGTGAAATGATCTTACACTGATTGCTGCGTCAGTTCGCTCAGAGCTTTCTCCAGTTCAGTCTGTCGATCAATTTTCGCGACGATGGAATGCAACGATCTCACAGCGGCAGGCACGTGGTTGAGGAAATGTTTATGGCCCTTCACCAGGCCGAGAAAACCGTAAGCCCCCAGCGCCTGCATGAGGCGTTGCATCGCGCAAAGGCGCAATTTCAAATCGAAATCGCCGTCAATCGCGATTCCGTTTTCGAGCTGCCGCGCGCGATAGTAGGCGATCAGTTCGGCGCGCTCGGCTGCCGCTAGATCCACATACGGATCGTAGAGCAACGACGCCAGATCGTATTCCGCCAGGCCCGGTCTCATTCCCTGGAAATCGATCAGGTAGGCCTGCCCATTCCGGATGATGATGTTTTGCGATTGAAAATCGCGGTGCACCAAAACCCTTGGGAACGACGCCAGGCGCTCCGCGATTTCCTTTAGCGCCGGCAACGCGTTCAGCGACCCGAGCTTTGTCTTGTCGATCTTGAAATAGCGGCCCAGGCAATTCTTGAAAAAATAGTTCTGCTCCCACAGGTAAAGCTCAGTATTGAACTCCGCGGGCAAATGCTCCTTCATTTCCATGCAGACCGACTCGGGCAACGCGTGCAGCGTGGCGATTTGATCCAGCGCCGATTCGTAAAACACGCGGCGCACCAGCCAGCTTTCCTGCCGATAACTGTAGAGGTCGCGCTCGCCCAAGTCTTCCAGCCAGATCAGGCCTTCGTCCGGATCGTGAAAATAAATCTCCGGTACGCGAATTCCGTGCTCGCCGAGAAAGTTCGCGATGGGCACGTAATGCCGGTTTTCTTCCCGCCCCAGATTGTATTTTACCAGGATCAACGCCTGCTCTGCTGAGCAACGGATCCGATAAAATTTGCGGTCTGACCCACCTTTGTGGATCGGGCTGATTTTTATCTCGGCGACATCCAAACGCGGGAAATGCATTCGTGTTTGCCGGAGTAGAAGGTCGGTCCTCATAAATTAGATGTCGCTGTTGCGATGGATGCCGCTGACTTTTTTTCGGGAGCGGACAATACAAGCCTCCAACCGGCTTTGGGAAGCAATTTCTGCGTCCGGCCACAAAATTGTGTCTTCGAGGATGGCCTCCGCGCCGACGCGACAGTTTCGTCCAACAACGGTGCAGCCGCGTAATTCGGCGCTGGGATCAACAATTGCGCTGCTGGCTATGCGCTCGGGCCATTCGCGCATCTTGACGAAATGCGGTCTCCAATTTTCTCGCAAGATCGTGCGGTGCACACCGAGATATCCTGTGCGCGAACCAATATTGAACCATTTTCCGTCGTTCATTACTAGGCCGCCGATCTTGCCGCCCTGGCCTATCCAATCTGCAATAATCGAAATGAAGGAGATTTTTTTCTGCGGCGGAATTTTTTGGAAAATCGCTGAATTCCAAACAGCGATGTTGGCGAAATCGAGACTTCCGGGAATCCCGTGGCGATTCGCGATGTCCATGATGCGGTGATCACGCAATGCCATCTGCGACGCCAAACCGGTTTGGCGCAATGCGAGGGTGACGTCATTTCCACAGCGGAAATGCTCGTCAATCAATGGTTGCAGATTAACGTCCGTCAGGATATCGCCGCTGTAAGTGATAAATGGATCGCTGGCCAGAATGCGCTCCACATTCTTAATGCCGCCGCCGGTCTCCAGCAGCTCCGGCTCGTGCACGAGCGCAATTGGGCAGTTGGCGTAGCGGTTCTCGCCAAAAAAATTTCGAAATAATTCGGGAAGCCTGTGCGTGTTAATGACGAACTTGCTCACTCCCGCGCCAATCAAATGATCCAGGGCGAAGGTGATGAGCGGCTTTTGAAAAACCGGAATCAGCGGCTTGGGCAGGTCGTCTGTTAAGGGTCGCAATCGCTTGCCCATACCCGCGGCTAAAACGAATGCCTGTGTAATCTCCTTCATCAGAAAAAGTCAGAGATTCCTCGACTTCGCTCGGAATGACAACAGGAACAGATGAAGTTACAGCGCTGCAGGCGACTTCATTCGGAATGACGAGGGAAGCAGTTGCGCCCGGTCGCTAGCGCAAATAGAGAGTGCGCGTGCCGAAGTCGATGATGCCGTGGTGCCGTCTCAGCGTTTCCGCGCCGAGCAAACCCGCGACAGGCGGCGAGCCGTCCAGTAACCCGTCGTGAATCAGTCCTTCCAGGTCAATGACGCCGACTTCCTTGCCGATGATGTCCACCGAGCCGACCGATAGCTTGCGAATACGCGCCACGCGTACGCCGCGGTCTTTCAGATTCACAGCCGACGAACTGTATTGTGTCTCCCGAGTCGCAATTCGCATTCGCCGAATGAAAGAGTGGTGCAACAGCGTGGTGAACGAACCGGTATCGACCATGAGCCGGGCGGGTTTTCCGTTTACGGAACCATTGACGTACAGATTGAAACCATCGCTGACCTGGATCGGAACAGCTCGCAATCCGCGGCGGTCGAAGCCAGGGACACTTCCCAAGACGTCCGGATCGGTCTTGAGGATGAGCAACTGCCGTTCGCAATCCAGCACCGCTTTTGTGGGGAAAAGGATGTCCGCTCCGATAATCCCGTCGATTTCTTGTTCATGAGGGCGGCGCGCGGCACGAACGGAGCCGCCAAGATCGATAGTAACCACCGGTTCATCGACCAGAGTTAGCCCTCCGATCCGCAGCTCACGCGCGATCGCCACCTTGTTGAACGCGCCGTTAATTTGGACGCGTGCGGGCAACTTTGATTCTGCCGTGGCTGGCTTCAGCCGAAAATATTGGGAGCGGTTCAAGGCGATAGCGCTTACGGGCGCACCGCTATCGACCGTCAGCCACGCCGCCTTGCCGTTGATAAAGGCGCGTACCAGCAAATGATTTTGAACCGAACGCGCCAGCGGTAGCGCTTCAAACTGGGTGGTTGCTCGCGCGTAAGCAAAGCGCGGCGCAGCGGCCAATTCGAGAAGCAGCGCCGCGACAGCGGCCGAAATCGCGAGGAACTTTCGCACGAAGTGATTCGAGATCGTCACGGTGGGCGGGAGATTACACGGTTCTTTTTCAGACGTAAAACAATTTTAATTGCTCGACCTTAGCCCGAGGCCGATGCGGCAATTTTTTCGCATTGCGTCGCACAGCTTCCTGATGATTAACTCTCCGCCAGGTTCAACTGGCTCAAATGACAACTGCAATAACGGAAGCACCTCCAGCCGAACAGAAATTCGTCAGGGGACTGGGCCTGCTTGATTCAACGATGCTGGTCGCCGGCTCGATGATCGGCTCCGGAATTTTCATCGTCTCGGCCGATATCGCGCGGCTCGTTGGGTCCGCCGGCTGGCTGCTTGTCGTTTGGGTCGTCACCGGCGTGCTCACGATCGTTGCCGCGCTCAGTTACGGCGAGCTCGCCGCAATGATGCCACGTGCCGGCGGGCAATACGTCTATCTGCGCGAGGCGTACAGTCCCCTGTGGGGATTTCTATACGGCTGGACGCTGTTCCTGGTGATCCAGACCGGAACAATCGCCGCTGTGGCCGTGGCATTCGCGCGCTTTCTCGGTGTGTTCACCGATGCTGTTTCGCCGACGCAATGGATTGTTCCCCCGATCACGCTCTCGCGGGGCTACGCGATCAGCCTTTCCACGCAGCAGCTCGTTGCAATTGTAATCATCATTCTCTTGACGTTCGTAAACACGCGCGGCCTTTCGTTAGGCAAGCTCATCCAAAACGTGTTCACGTCGGCGAAAACGCTTTCCCTCTTCGCACTCGTCGTGCTTGGTATTTTCGTCGGGCGCAACGCCGGCGCGCTTCACGCGAATTTCGCGAATTTCTGGACGCCGACCACGGTTTCGCCAATCACATCGGATCTCGGGTTTATCGGAGCGGTCACTGCCACGGGCGGTGCGCTGGGGATGTTAATCGCAATTTGCGTTGGACAGGTCGGTTCGCTCTTCTCCGCAGATGCTTGGAACAACATCACGTTTACCGCCGGTGAAGTGCGCGAACCGCGCCGGAATATTCCGCTCTCGCTGTTGTTCGGCACCGGGCTCGTGATCACGCTCTACATCCTGGCGAATGTCGCTTACCTGTTTGTGCTGCCGTTGGACAAAATTCAGCACGCCCCAGACGATCGAGTCGGCACCGCGGCGATGCAGGTGATGTTCGGTGGCGCGGGCGCCGGCATCATGGCGGTCGCGATCATGATCTCCACGTTCGGTTGTTGCAACGGGCTGATTCTCGCCGGGGCGCGCGTGTATTACGCGATGGCGCAGGATGGGTTGTTTTTCCAAGCGACAGCGCGGCTGAATTCGAAACATGTGCCGGCAATTGCGCTGGTGCTCCAGGGAATCTGGACAGCTTTGCTGGTGCTGCCGCGCACGCGAAACGTTTCAGCCAGTGGCGCCGTCACCTATGGCAATCTTTACAGCAACCTGCTGGATTATATCATTTTCGCCGCGCTGATTTTCTACGTGTTGACTATTGCCGGCGTGTTCGTGCTTCGTCGGAAGCGACCAGACGCAGAACGTCCGTACCGCGCTTTGGGTTACCCGATTCTACCCGCCCTCTACATCGTGGGCGCCATGGTCATCATGCTTGTCCTGCTCGCTTACAGAGTGCAAACAACCTGGCCAGGCCTGGTGATCGTGCTGACCGGTGTGCCAATTTATTTTCTCTGGAAATTTTTCGGGAAAAAACCACTGCCAGCTTGACTTGGCAAGGCCACTCCGATTAGCACAGCGCAAAACGATTTCGCTCAATGAATCTACTTCGACGAAAAAGTGTCACGCAGCTTCAAGCCGATGCGCTGACGGACTTTCGGCTACATCGGGCGCTCGGGCCTACGAACCTCACCGCGCTCGGAATCGGCGCGATCATCGGGACGGGCATTTTCGTGCTGACTGGCACCGTCGCGGCGCAGAACGCCGGGCCTGCGGTTGTTTTATCGTTCGTGCTCGCGGGCGTAGCCTCGATTTTCGCTGCTCTCTGCTACAGCGAGTTTGCGTCGCTGGTGCCCATGGCTGGCAGCGCTTATACCTACGGCTATGCCACGCTCGGCGAGTTGTTCGCGTGGATCATCGGTTGGGATTTGATTTTGGAATATGCGCTCGGGGCGGTCACGGTTTCCATCGGTTGGTCGGGCTACGTCGTCTCGTTTTTGCATGACATCGGTATTCACATCCCGGCGCAGTTGTCGGCGGCGCGCGGGACGCTGATTACACTGGCGGACGGAACCCAGGTGACGGCGATCTTTAATCTCCCGGCCGTCATCATTATCGCCATCATCACGTTCCTGCTGGTAATCGGCATTCGCGAATCGGCGACGGTGAACAACATCATTGTGTTCGTGAAAGTCGCAGTTGTGCTGCTGTTCATCTTCGGCGCGGCTCACGCGGTGAATCCCGCCAACTGGCATCCATTCATTCCGCCAAGCACCGGCGCGCGCGGCCAGTTCGGCTGGAGCGGCGTGATGCAAGGCGCGGGGATCGTGTTTTTCGCCTACATCGGTTTCGACGCAGTCAGCACAGCGGCGCAGGAAGCAAAAAATCCGCAGCGCGACATGCCTATCGGCATCATCGGCTCGCTGTTAATTTGCACAGTGCTCTACATCGCGGTATCGGCGTTGGCAACGGGCATCGTGCCTTACCTGCAACTGGATGTACCGGATCCGATTGCCGTAGCGGCGGACCATGCGGGACTGGGCTGGATGTCGGCGCTTATTAAGCTAGGCGCAATCGCCGGGCTTAGCTCGGTCATTCTCGTGATGCTGCTGGGGCAGTCGCGTATTTTTTGGACAATGGCCGACGACGGCCTGCTGCCACCGTTTGTCAGTAGAGTTCATCCAAAATTCCGCACCCCGTGGATCACGACGATAGTGACCGGCGTTGTGGTTGCCATTTTCGCTGCGCTGTTCACCGTGCGCGAAGCGGGCAGCCTCGTTTCCATCGGCACGTTGCTGGCGTTTGTGATCGTCTCAATCGGCGTGCTCGTGTTGCGTATTCGCGAGCCGGAGTTACCGCGCACATTTAAAACACCGGCCGTGTGGATCGTCGCGCCGCTGGGCGCGCTGTCAGCGCTTTATCTGATGATCTCGCTCCCATGGCGCACATGGGAACGCCTCATCGTCTGGTTCATCATCGGGATGATCGTTTACTTCCTCTATGGCGTCCACCGCAGTAAACTCGCTAAATCGAGGGCGGACACAGCCGCTACCAGCGAAAACGTTCCTTAGACCTATTGTCGCAGCGTTGGTACTAGCGAGTGAGTTCGCAGATCCAGTTTGTTTCCCACGTTTTGCCGCCATCGGGCGAGAAGGACTGTTCCATCCGCGCCGATTTCGGTGAGATATTCAACCAGGCGTAGCGTACCAGGATCGCGCGACCCTTGTATTGTTCCTGATCGTAGAACTCGCCGCGATTACCGGCAAACTGACCAACCACTGGCGGCAGGTTGAGAATGCCTTTGTCCAAGTCTAGCGTGTAGATACTCCACTGGCGCGAGTCCGGATTGTATAACCTGAGCGTTTGACCTTTGATGTGCAGGTGCTTCTCAGGATTATCGACTTCGAACTCTTCGAAATTCGCATTGGTGTCGAGCAGCTTCTTGTGATTTGAGATGCCGTCGTACTCGGTCCAACTGGTCGAACCGACGAGACGATCCGGCAACCGTCGAACATGAGCCTTCCAATTACCGATTAAGAAATCAAAGTCGTGGGCGCCATCGCGAAGCGGTGCAGCTGGCGCCGATGCTGCTGGCGGCCGCGAAGGCTGCAGTTGTGACGCGGAAACGCCAAGAGCGGTTGGGTCTTGTGCTGCCAACGAAAACAAACTCAGTTGGAGTGTAGCAAGCAAACAAATCAAACGCAGTTTCATACGTCCAACGAGAACAAGCTCAGCGATCGCAGGTGACGGCGAGCTTTGCTTCACTCTCAACTACTTGTCGCGCCATAGCAATCCGAAGGCGGATCATCTATTAACCCTCAACTTTCTTAGAACAACGCCCAGCGGGCCTGCTCAGTTTACCCGCCGTGGAG
>Ga0209056_10004071_pt1 | contig 15409 bp, 8 predicted proteins | sample GraSoiAngelo_114_FD_185876 | JGI IMG/M metagenome (GOLD analysis project Ga0209056, IMG submission 185876) | Grasslands soil microbial communities from the Angelo Coastal Reserve, California, USA - 14_0903_13_40cm (SPAdes) (version 2) | ecosystem: Environmental > Terrestrial > Soil > Grasslands ... | reverse complement strand
GCAGTGATCCAATTAGGAACCAGGAACGCAGGAACAAAAACTTCCGTTTTCAGAATATCCGTTCTATCCGCGTGATCCGCGGTTCTTTTCTTAAATCTGTGAAAATCCGTGTTCATCTGTGGCTAACAACAAAAAAAACATGCGCAGAAGAACGCATGGCTCAAATCGCCAGTCCGGCATCGGACCCTCGCTCCCTTCGGCGGCATTACCCGCATCAGGTTCAAGGGGTCTCTAGCTTTTCGCCAGACTCTCAGCCACGCGGCTCCCCCGCATTTTCTTTCTCGGTTAGATTAAGACTTGTACAGGCGAAGTCAACGCACCTAACTGCGGCTTTATCCTGCACTCCTCGACACTACAGACAGCGCAATCGGCGATCGCGCTGTCTGTAGTAAACGCTGGCGAGAATTTATCCCGCTGGCTTCGCAGCTGATTCTTCCTTCACGTTTGTGTGAAAGATCGCCTGCCATTGTCCGTTCTGTTTTTTCCAGACAGAGGCGGCGTTGTAGGTACCGGATTGGTCTTTCCCATCGTATGTGCCTTCGACGGCCACCTTGTATGTCGAAACAATTGTGTCCGATCCGTCGGAGGTGACTTTGTAATCGCTGATTGCAAAGGATTTCATGTCCCATTTTTGCATGTCCGCCAATTCCTTTTGCATGTCGGACATGCCTTCAGTGTAGACAGCCACTAATTTTGCGGACACGACCTTCTTAAAGTCGTCCGGCTTTTTGTCCTTAAAGGCCTGCCAGGCTGCTTTCTCTTTTTCCTGCATTGCGTCGTCGTTTGTCGCGGCGGTCGAAATGGCAACCGTCGCCAGTAATCCGATCATTGTGGAAGCGATTATTCTTTTCATGGTATCCTTTCGTTGAAGTTGAGTAATTCGATCATCCTGATGTATTCAAGCAGAGGGTCAAGGCCAATCAAAAAATCGGCATCAAGGCACGATCACGTCGGATTCGAGAGATATTTTTTGTGAAGGAGTTGAAGTCTGCTGCGGCGAAGGAAACGCGGATTTGCCAACCAGGTTTATTAGACTTGCATCTGCTTCCTTCACCTGCCCTTCCTGAATAACGGGTTCGATTGGCACCGACTTAATCTGCTTGCGATAATCTGCAACGAGCATTGGCGGCTGCTTTTTGCCCAACGCCCGATAGTTCTCGATCCCGACGCCGATCGCCGCCGCCAGCTTGCCGCGCCAATCTTTATTCGAAATCAATCTGCCTTCGCCGCGCTCTGTCAGGAATCCTCCTTCGATCAGCACAGCCGGCACTTTCGTCAGGCGCAGGACAGCGAATCGGGCACGTTTGATACCGCGGTCGTACTCGGGGATGTGACCGAGGACCGAATGATAAATACAAGCCGACAGTGCCATGCTTTGCGCATCCACTTCACTGCCGGGTTGCATGCTAAATGAACTCGACGCCACCGCGCTGTCAGACGTGGATGGCGCTCCGCGCGGCGTAAACGAAAAAATTTCGAAACCGGTGGCGTCTGGATTATCATTCGTCCCGTTAAAATGAATGCTGACGAAAATCGAATTGCGCGCGGCATTGGCGATCTGTGCGCGCACTTCCAACGGCACAAAATAATCGCCCTCGCGAGTCATGATCACGCGCAGTCCTTTGGCCTGCAAAAGCGGGCGCAGCTTTCTCGCCGCATCGAGCACAAAATCTTTTTCATATCCGTAACGACTCACCTGGCCTTTGTCGTACCCGCCATGTCCCGGATCCAGAACGATCGTTTCAACCTTGCCAACGTTTGCAACACGATGCGGACGAACGAGCGGCTCGATGGTTTTGGCCACGTCAGTGCGCGACACCAGATATTTTCCGCCCTGCTCAATTAATGGGAAACACAACCAGCTGCGTGCACCGTTAATCATCGTCTCGCGGCTGCCACTAACAAATTCCAGTGGATTCTTGATGGTCTCGAACCGGATTTTCTCACCCGCACCGACAACGCCCGCGGGCAAACCGTAAAACCGAGAAATATTTTCGACGCTTAGGTAATCCTGACCACTTACCTTGATGATTTGCCAATCGCCGGCAGCGAATGTGGTTGGTTGTGCGAGGGCAATCCCGGTGGTGAGCAATGCCCATTAAACCAACATCGCACCGTTCCGATCATCTTTGCGCTAGGTTATCAAAAGATCGGACCGATCTCAATAGGGCAGGTTGACCATTGCCTCTCCCCTTGGCGGAAACATGCGAACTAGTAATTGACTTGTTGATTTTTCGCGTTAAAAACCGGAAATGTTTTTGCCTGCTCGACGTATCTGCGGCGCTTGGATTGCTTTGCTCCTGCTGGGTTTGACGCCGCTATCTGCCATCGCAGGTTCTCCTGCTCAAAAATTTTCAAAATCTTGCGTCTGGCGCGTGACCAATGCCAAAGCGCCATTTTACCTGGTGGGCTCAATTCATGCGCTCAGCAAAAGTGATTATCCGCTCCCCTCGCCGTACGAAATCGCGCTAAGAGACAGCAAGCGCTTCGTTTTCGAGTTCGATCCGAATCGTCATGCCGAATTCGAAAGGAAATTTGAAGCTGCCGCCAAATATCCGCCGGGACAGGATATCCGTTCGAAGATCGACCCGCAGCTCCTGGCTTGGCTGCGTCAAAATATTTTGACCGTCAAAGCCGACCCTCGCCGCGGAAAGGGCGCACGAGTTGCAGTTTTCGACAGCGAACTCCGTTACAAACCATGGTGGATTGCACAGCACCTTGCCGCCCCGGCTAGCTACAGCAAGAGTTCCGCCTCGCACGGCTTGGACAATTATTTCGTGGACCGTGCGCAAACGGCAGGCAAAGAGATAGGAGGACTCGAATCGGTTGATGAACATGTGGCGGTTATGGGCGGATTGTCAGATCGCGACGGCGAATTCATGCTGCGAGAAGCGCTTACTCAGCCGAAGGATGGCGCAAAGGAATTCAGCAGGATGTACAAGGCATGGCGCAGGGGCGATACCAATGCGCTTTGGGCAGGTGACGCGCAATTGCGCAACCAGACGCCCAGGATTGCGGCGCGGCTCGTCGATGATCGTAACGTGAAATGGGTTTCGCGAATCGAGGCCGAACTGAAAACTGGTAAACCAACAGCGATTGTCGCGGGCGCACTTCATTTCGCCGGTCCCCGCAGTGTCATTGCGCTATTGCAAAAACGCGGTTACAAAATCGAGCAACTGTAGTAGCGGTTCTGCAAATTCCCCCTGTAAAGAAAGTGCCCTTCCTGCGGGAGTGGCTTCAACGGAACTGCGTTTAGAAGGTCTAATCCGCATCACACAACCCGGAGCCATTCACTGCGTTTTCAAAACTATGAAGTCATTCATCCCGATCATCATTTCGATCTTTTGTGCATTCAACTTGCGCGCTGCAACGCCGCCGCAGACCGAGCAAAATCCGCCGCTCGATCCGAAGAACATGGATACATCAGTCAAACCCGGTGATGATTTCTTCCGCTATGCAAACGGCGCGTGGATCAAGCGCACCGAGATCCCGCCGGAATATTCCCGATGGGGAGCGTTCAATGAGTTGATCGAGCGCAACAACGATGCGCTGCACGTGATTGCCGAGCAGGCCTCGAAAACGCAGGTCGATCCAAAGCTCGCGCCGGAAACACAGAAGGTGGGCGATTACTACGCCAGCGGCATGGATGAGAAAACAATCGACGCCCTGCGAACGAAACCACTCGCAGAAGAGTTCCAGCGCATCGACGCTATCAAAGACCGCGCCGCTCTACTTAAGGCAATCGCTCATCTGCACACAATCGGCGTCGGCGCATTTTTCGAGTTTGGCTCAGGTCAGGATGCGAAGGACAGCTCGCGCGACATTGCGCAGGCGGTGCAGGGCGGGCTCGGCATGCCCGATCGCGACTATTACACGAAGCAGGACGCCGACATGAAGCAGAAGCGCGAGAAGTACGTCGCGCATGTCACGAAGATGTTGACGCTATTAGGCGAGCCGGCGGACAAAGCGGCCGAAGACGCGAAAAAGATCCTGGCGCTGGAAACAAAACTGGCTGAAGCGTCGCGCACCCGCGTGCAATTACGCGACCCGATCAAAAACTACAACAAGATGGATGTGCGACAGCTGCAGGACGTGACGCCAGACTGGAACTGGAGCGATTACTTCAAGACGATTGACCTGGTCGAGTCGGGCGATGTCAACGTGCAGCAGCCGGAGTTTTTCAAAGCTGCCAACGACTTGTTTAGATCGACATCGCTGGACGATTGGAAGGCGTACCTGCGCTGGCATTTGATCAATGCGGCCGCGCCGGCCCTTTCGAAGGATTTCGTGGACGAAGATTTCAATTTCAGAGAGCGGATCCTGCGCGGCACACAGCAGATCAAGCCACGTTGGAAACGAGTGATCCTGTCTGAGGATAACGACATCGGTGAAGCACTCGGCAAATTGTACGTCGGTTTTTATTTTCCACCTGAGGCAAAGGCGCGCGCGCTTGAGCTCGTGAACAATCTGAAGGAGGCGCTGGCCGATCGAATCAAAACGCTCGAGTGGATGGACGAGCCGACGAAGCAGGAAGCACTGAAAAAACTCGCTGCGTTCACGGTAAAGATCGGTTATCCCGACAAGTGGCTCGACTATTCATTGCTGCAGATCGACCGCGGCCCGTTCGTGGTGAACGCGCTGCGGGCTAATGAATTCGAGGCTGATCGCGACATTAAGAAGATCGGCAAACCAGTCGATCGCACCGACTGGGGGATGACGCCGCCCACGGTAAACGCGTACTACAACTCGAACATGAACGAAATCGTTTTTCCCGCCGGCATTTTGCAGCCGCCGTTCTTCTACGCAAACGCCGACGACGCGGTGAACTACGGCGCGATTGGCGCCGTGATCGGCCATGAAATGACGCACGGCTTCGATGATGAGGGACGGCAGTTCGACGCCAAAGGCAATTTGCGCGACTGGTGGACGCCGAAATCCGCCGAGGAATTTGAGAAGCGATCGGCCGCGATCGTACAGCAATATAACGAATACGAGCCGCTGCAGGGCTTGCATGTGAACGGCGAACTCACACAGGGCGAAAACATCGCGGACATCGGCGGAGTGAAACTCGCCTACGCTGCGTTGCAAAAGGCACTCGACAAACATCCGGAGGAACGCGCGAAAAAGATCGACGGCTTCACGCCCGAGCAACGCTTCTTCCTGTCCTTCGCCGCGATCTGGCGACAGAAAATTCGTGATGAAGACCAGAAAATGCGCCTGACCACCGATCCGCATTCGCCGGCGCAGTTTCGGGTGAACGGGCCGCTCTCGGACCTGGCGGAATTTCAGAAAGCGTTCGGCATTTCTGACGGCTCACCGATGGTGCGCTCCGCCGATAAGCGCGTAAATATTTGGTAGGGGCGATTGACCTCAATCGCCTCAGGCGGTTCAGGTGAACCACCCCTACCTTATCTTCCCGCCCCACATCATTGTCACTCCGAGCGGAGCGAGCGGGCAGCGAGCGAATCAAATCTCTCAAACCATCGAATGCGCTATTCCTGCGCAATCTTGCCACCCCAACTCAGTATCTTCGCCTTCGCCCCTGCTGCTTCGGCCTCCTTGATGTTACCGGTGCGATTGTAGAACAGCGACAGACTTGTCCAGCCGATCTGATCATTCGGTCGAAGCTCGACCGCTTTTTTGCCCGCTTCGATCGCTTCGGCAAAGCGGCCGAGTTTCATCAACGCCATGCCGAGCGCGTGCCAGCCGTCGAAAAAATGTGGCGCCATCTCGACACAGCGCCGGTACTTTGCCACCGCACTTTCCAGGTCGCCCACAGCGATGTCGCCGCTCGCGTCGTCAAAAATTTCATCAATAGAATGCTCTGTCATGTCGAGCGAAGCGAGACATCTCTAACTATTCCCGCTGCTGTGGGGTTAAGAAATAAAAACTGAGATTCTTCGCTTCGCTCAGAATGACACAGGAACCGTAATTAGTGTCCATTCGTGTCCATTCGTGGTTAGCCTTTGCTAAATTGCAGGCCGGCTGCTTGCTGCCGGTCGCGCAACCATTCGAAAAAAACAACGCGCTGCTTGTTATCGAGAAGCCTTTTCTCAAACGCTGCCTTCTTCTCGCCGGCATCAGCATCCGCGGATGGCTCGCGCTTTTCCAAAACACCAATAAATCCGTTATTACCCGACGGGGAAAAATCGCTGATCTCGCCAGGATTCAAGAATGCCACGGCCTCTTTGATCGCGGCAAGATCGGGCGGTTCGTTCTTCGATTCCTTGCCTTGAGAAGGCGACACGTTCTTTGGTTCCTTGCCTTGATCCGTTTCCTTGCCTTGGGATTTGGTTGTTTCCTCCTCCATCAGCGAAAACGGCGGAAGCTTTTCTGGTTTTGCGCCTGCCTTTTGAATGGCCGCCTCAAGTAATTGTCCAGACTTCGTTGCTTCACGGAGTTGCTGCACGAACTCCGCCCCTTTGGTTGACATAAGCTCGCGCGCCCGCCCCTTCTTAAGCGCGTCCACGATTTTTGGTTTCGCTTCTTCGACTGTGAGAGGACGCGCCTCGGTGATCCCGGTGAGATGCAAAATATAAAATCCATCCGCCACCTGAATCGGATCGCTGTTCGGCTCCTGGGTCGATAGTTTAAAAGCTGCGACACCGAGCTGCGCATCTACTTTCAACTGCGGATCGGGCGCCGCTGCCGTAAATTCGCCGGTTTCACGCACTGACAACTGAAATTTCTCAACGGCCTGCTTGAAATCCGCGCCTTTCTCTAATAGCGCCTGCGTGAAATCGGTTGCGCGATCGGAGAGCTGTTGCAAACCCTCGATTCGTTCTTTCCCTGTCAACTTCTTTTGCGCCTCGGTCAGGCCAAGATTGACAAACTGGACCTTGCGTTTCTCCTCGGTCTTGAGCTCGGTCTTGTGCGCATCGTAATACTTCTGTACGTCCTCATCGTTAACGACGATGTCTTTATCGAAATCGGCGGAGTGAAATCGAATGACGCTCACGGATAATTTGTCGTAGCCGCGCTGAAAATTTTCGTCGACCTCGCCCTTGGAAATTGAAATGCCTGTCGCCAGCAACCGTTTGATTTCGTCCAGGCAAAGCTCGTCACGCACCAGTTGCTCGATATGCTCTTCGCCGAGGCCCATCGGGCCCAAGCCGTTCCGCACAAAATCGCTGAACTTGTTCATGTCGAACCCGGATTCGCTCTGAAACGCTGGCAATCTCCGCACCACATCAGCGATTTCAGAAGCGTCTGGACGAAGGCCAAGCCGCCCTGCCTCGTGGCGCAGAACCAGCAAATTGACGATGAATTGGACAGCAACCTGATTCTGGTTCAGACCAGCCCCTGCCGTGAGCGTCTGCACAAACTCAGACATGCCGAGGGCCTGCGCCAGGCTCAGGAGCCGCGCCATTTGCTGCGCTTCCAGCATGGAAACATTTCGGTCGTACATGCGAGCAAAACGATCAGAGCGCATCGCGCCGTAATCCGGCCGTTGCACGAAATAGAAAATGAATGGGATCGCCAGAATGGCGATCACGATCATCAGCCAGTCTTTGTGCTTGCGCAGTGCCTTCATCATAACGGGTAAAATTGTAGCGGCGGCGAAGCTCAGCCGCAAATCTGTAGCCGCCGCCCTGTGGGCGGCGCCGGCTCCAACCGCGCGTAGTCAGGCTAGCGCGTCGCGCAGCGAAGCGGCTACAGTTTACTCGCCGTTTCTTGGATTATCTCCCATGCCTTGCGCAGATGCTCTTCCATCGTGAGCACGTTACCGAGTCCAATTCGCATTACCGTTCGGCCGCGCAATTTCGTCTGCGTCAGATAAGCGCGTCCGGAAGAATTAATTCGCTCGACGATTTCGCTGTTTGATCTGTCGATCTCATCTTTGTCGGCGCGAACAAAGCGAAAACAAACCACGCCCATGCTGACCGGCGCGGCCAGCTCGAAGCGATTGTCCTTTTTGATCCAGCTCGCAAGCAGGTTTGCCAGGCGGATTTGTTCGCGCAGACGCTCCACGATTCCTTCGCGGCCTAACGAGCGCCAGATCACCCATGCTTTTAGCGCGCGGAATCTGCGGCCGAGCTGAATGCCGTAATCCATGTAGTTCTTCTCTCCTTCGATGGTGTCGCCCCGCAGGACTTCGGGCACGAGGGTGAAGACGCGGCGCAAACGTTCGAGATCGCGCACGTAAAGCACGCTGAAATCGAGCGGCACAAACAGCGTTTTGTGCGGATTGACCACGATGGAGTCTGCCATCTCCCATCCTCTGCTTACCCATTTGTATTCCGGCATCATGGTAAACGCGCCGCCGTAGGCGCCGTCGATGTGCAGCCACATCTTTTCTTCCCGACAAATCTTCGCGATCTCAGGAATCGGATCGACGCTTGCGCTCGAAGTCGTGCCCACGGTGGCAACGACGGCAAGCGGCTGGAAAGCTTCTTGCCGGTCTTGCGCGATCATCCGGCGCAATGTGGAGATTTCCATGCGAAACTCGTTGTCGCTCGGAACGCGGCGCACATTTTCCTCGCCGATCCCGAGGGCGATTGCCGATTTTTCGGCAGCGCTGTGCGCTTGATCAGAAGTGTAAATGCTAAAGCGCGGCAGATCGCGATTGGTCAGGCCGAGTTTTCTTGTGGATGGCGCGGCCTGTTCGCGTGCGACCGCGAGCGCATGCATGATTCCCACCGACGCCGTGTCGTAAACGACGCCGCCAAACTCGTCAGGCAAACCGAGCCATTGCCGCAGCCAATCGATAACGACCGTTTCGAGCTCAGTCGCAGCCGGACACGTGCGCCAGGTCATCGCGTTGACATTGAGCGGCGCAGTGATGATTTCGCCGAGAATTCCGGGTGCGGTCGTTGTCCAGCCGAAGTACCCGAGAAACATCGGATGGCTCCAGTGCACCATGCCGGGCACGATGAGCCGATCGACGTCATTCAGAATTTTCTCGAACGGCTCGCCTTTTTCGGGTGGTTGCGCAGGAAGCTGCACACGAACCGCGCCAGGCTTTTGGTTAGGCGCGACGCGCAAGGATTCAATGTTCTCTCGAAAATCGGCAATCCAATCTGCAAGCTCATGCAACTGTTTGCGGAATTCCTCCGGTGGAGTGTCACCAGGCGATTGTCGATTTTTCATCGTCTTTGTAGCCGCCGCCCTGTGGGCGGCGCCGACCTGGACATGATTAACATATCAGTGCCACGCTTCCCACAGGGAAGCGGCTACAGCTAAAACGCAAAGCCAAAGCTAAAATGAAACGCGCCGAAATTTTCGTCGGGGTGCGGATTGGGATTGATGCCGTAATCGAGTCGAATCGGGCCGACCGGCAGCTTGTACCGTAGGCCCGCGCCTATGGCGTAGCGCATATCGCTTAGGCCAATGTCTTCGGACGTCGGCAAAAGATTGCCGGCATCAGTGAATATGGCGCCCTGCAGTTCTCCAAAAATCGGGAAAGTGTATTCAGCATTAAAGACGGTAAAGAATTCTCCGCCCACGGGATGACCGTGATTATCGTGCGGACCAAGATCACGTTCGCCGAAACTGCGAACGGTTGTGGCGCCGCCATTAAAGAAACGTTCATCGATCGGAATGGCAGTCGCTTCCGCTGAGCCGCTGGTTGTGAGCGAATGAATGATGCCGGCACGCGCGCCAAATGCAATCGAGGACTGCCGGAACCACCGCTGAAATGGCGTGCCCGTGGACTCATCTACCACTACACCCGGCGTGAGTGGCTTGGGTCCAAATGGAAGATAATAACCAACGCGCATCGTACCGCGGATAAATTCGATATCGCTCCCGAGCGCGCTCGAGGCCACCTCCACCGTGTTACCAATGAGGAACCCGCGTGGGTTCACATAAGGACTCTCACGCACATCAAGTGTGTTGGTGAGTCCGATCGCATTTACGAGATAACCGCTTGGACCGAGGAGAAAATCCGGTTTGATCTGTGAATCGGTGATCTTCACATGACGGACGGATAGGGTCAGGGCCGCCTCGTCGTACTTGGTAATTTTGCGGCTAAGTTCGAATCGGCCGCCCAATTCGAATTTTGTGTAACCGTCGTAATCAAATGTGAGGGCGGCTGCTCGTGCCGTGAAAACAAAATCGGTGTCCAAAAAGAACGGATCCTGGTACAGAATTTCGCCTTTATAACTGCGCTGTGAGACCTCGATCGATGCCGTCACCGGACGTCCGTAGCCGAACAGATCGCGATCGCCAACTTGAACGCCGGCGAGTGCGCCTTCGTAAGTGTCGTATCCGACCCAAAAGCCAAATTCCTTGCTCTTGGCTTCCTCAGCTGAAATGTCGAGCCGCAACAAATTTCCATCGACTGGCACCGGCTTGATTTGCAGCAAATTGAACTGCCCTGTCTTCATCAGAGTGCGAAACCGCTCATCAAGAACATCCGGGCTGTAAGTTTTCCCGCTTAACCTCGTGAACCGTTTGGTCACAAAACTGGGATGCAGCCGGGTTAGCCCGTTAACTGTCACGCCATCGAAGTGGTAAACGGGTCCCGGAGAGATCGTGATTTCTACCGGCACGCGACCATTTACTGCTTCCTCCGGCGCGCCAGTGGCCTCCACTTTGACGTCGTAATAGCCGCGCGCTTTGAAATATGCCTGGAGACGCCGCGGAATATCGGCTACGCGCACTTCAGTGTAAGGACGCTGCAACAGATCGATTATCTGTCCCCGTAGCGCCTCCGCACCGTAAACAGTCTGTCCGCTAAATGACACGCTGCCGAAAAAATATTGCCCGCCCTCGTGAACCGGAACGACGACGTCAACGTCGCTGCTTTGCTCCTGAAAGCTGTAACGCGGCGGATCGACTACAGCATCCAAAAAACCGTCCGCAATATAAAAGCGATCCACGAGGCAGGTTCCCTCCTCCATATCGGCGGCCACAAATGGCAACCTTTTCTCGAGCTTCGAGTATCGCTCGCGGGTTGGCCCCACCATGTACTCGAAGAGTTTGTCGGCTGGCTCGCGCGCGTTTCCGTCGAAGGTCACCGTGCGCAGCATGAACCGCGGACCCTCGGTAATATCCAGACGCAGTCGGCTCCCCGATTCGATGACGTAGTGCACGTTCACCTTCGCGTAGCCGTGCTTTCGGTAAAAAACTTCTAGGAAAAACGCGAGATCGTCCGCCCGAGCCGGACTTAACCCAAAATCCTCAATTGTGGTGAGCTCTTCTTTCAGGGCCGAACGGAGTTCCTTTTCAGCGAAAGCCTGCTGACCGCGAAATTCGATGATGCTCGTCTGCTTTGCGCGTTTTTCCTGTTCCTTTACGACCGCTTGCCGCGCTTTCTGTCGCTCCTCAGGTCGCGCCACGTCAACCGCACTTTGCGCTGCGACTTCAAATGCAAGGGCCACGCTTCCAAGAGAGAAAAGGACCCTGTGTCGCATGTCAGGAGCCTGTTGAAATACCCAGCCACGCCGCGCGAGAGCGATTTGGGTTGGATGGCAAGGCGCGAGCGACGAGCATGTCCGCAGCGACCTGTGAGGAGCGAGAAACGCAGCCAGACAGCCCAAAGCGCCCTCGCCCTCCGGGTTGCGCCGCTTTTCCGCCTCTCCGGCGTTGCTCGTCGGTTACAGACCTTTGCTGGTATGCTCTCTCCTCGCGCCTTGGAGAGACGAAAAATCGGCAGCAACGCGGCATGGCTGAGTATTTCAACAGGCTCCTAGCGAAAACGAATCAGATATTTTAGCTTTCCTCGGAAATCGCCTCGAAGGCCGACATCGCCAGTGAGCACAAGGTGATCGTCGATCTTGAACCGCACAGTGGCTTGCTGCTGACCAGTTCGAGGATCGACGGTTCCCAAATCCAGATCCAACCGATTGAAAGCCGTATTGCTCTCGGTTGGCTCGCCTTTTTTGACGATTTTGCGATAAAGCTGCTGCACCAGCAACATCGCCGCCCGGCCAGCCAGAACGTTGCTGCTCGAAAGTTCCTGTCGCGTCGCGCCAGTGGAGATCAGCGAAATGATTTCCTCCTGCGCCAGGGGCGGTTCGCTCGTGAAAATCGCTTCAGGCGAAAGCAAAGTTCCATAGACATAAACACGCACGGTGTAATCGCGGATAACTGATGTGCCTTCGAGATCGATTCGTGGATTCATCGAATCGCTCGGATCGAAAGTGAGGGAGCCGCGGGAAACCTCCAGGCGGCTGAAAGGCAATGTCGCTTCGACATTTTGCATCCGCACCTCGCCTTGCAACTCGGGACGTAGCCCCGTTCCCGTCAATTTTAGATCGCCCGTCGCTCCGCCGGTCGCGAGATTACCGTGAATAAGCACTGGATCTTTGGTTTTAATCGCGACATCAAATTTCCAGTCGCGCAACGGTGGGGTCGGCAGAGAAAATTCAGGGCGCTCCGAGGGCGGCTGCGGTGCGGGTCTGCCCGGCAGACCGATCGGAATCAGATCGATATTTTTTAGGAAATGGCTGTTCGTCATTGCGACGTTGCCGCTAACAGTCGCGGCCGCAAACGGTCCCGTTATCTTTACGTCCGCGTCCGCTCGCGCGGTGAGCGTATCGTTTCGCGCGAGCAGCACGCTATTGGCTTTCAGTTGCAAATCGAGAGTCGGTTCGGTCAGTTTCGGAAACGTGACGCGGCCGCTCATTCTAAAAGGCCCGCCAGCCAGATCGCCCCCGAAGCGATCCAGGGTGAGCGCGTTCTGGGCAAACGTTAGCCGCGCGCTAAAATTCCTCACCGCCGGGAGAGTCGCATTCGTAAAACGCGCCACATTCACCGTCATGTCCCCTGCTCCGCTCAAAACGGGATTGCCGAGTGTTCCGCCTACACCAACATCCAGGCCAAGATCGCCATCCAGTTGCTCGAGCTCCGGAACAAATTGCCGAATAAAATTCACAGAGGTGCGCGGGACTCGGGCCTTCGCAGTAATTGGCGTGTCGTCGGGCAATTTTCGGGCACGCACAATTTTGGGAACGTCGAAAGGCATGCTCGCGTTTATTTCCACCGGCTGAACCCGGGCTTGTTGCAGCTTGCCAGAAGCTGTCAGCTGATTTTTCGCCGTCTGCGCGCTCAACTCAAAAGTGGCCGGCTCCATTTTCGGCCATTGCTCATTTCTTAAATCCCGCGCCTGCACGTCGAGTCGCGCGTTTAAGTCGGCGATTGTTCCCTGCGCGTCGAGCCGCGCGTTCACGATGCCGGACGTCATCGCTTTGACTCCGAGGTCGTCGAACAATTTTTTAAGATCAAGGTTCTCAGATTGAAACGTCGCAGACACTTTGCCCGACGACGGGACGACCGCGGCCTTGGTCCCGAGATTCCTCCACGTAAACGGAATGGAGATATACCCGGATGCAAACCTCGCCTGGCCCTGATCAAGCTGAATCTTGTCTATCTCAAGCGTGTCACCTTTCGCCTGAGCGATGGCATGGAAATCCATGTTGCTGGTGGCGAAAAACATGATCGGCATATCAAGACCCTCGGGCGAATAGGAGGCATCGAGGTTCGCCTGCAACGATTGCAGATTCCCATAGCGCCCTTTTTGCAAGACGAAGTTCAGTTTCCCTGAATTTTTAAACGTTTCCGCGTTGCCGCTTCCTTCCCAGTCCAGTTTGACTGAGCCTGCCAGTTCATTCTGATTGCCTGAAGCGCGAAGCAGCGGCTGAAGGGTCGATAAGTTCGCCACGCTTGCGGAAACTTTCCCGCTATAATGATAAGGTCGCCGCAGATTCAGCGTCCCAGTGGCGTTAACGAAATCGGTATCGTTCAAAGTCGCGCTGCAATCGTTCAGATAGATCACGTTGTTCGAAATCGAACACTGAGTGCTTAGTTGCCGAAAAACCAAGTCTCGCATCCTCAGAGTTGATCCGGAGACCCACATTTGTCCGTTGGCCGTCTCTTGTTTCCATTGAATCTGCGCGCCCAACTGCAATGGCCCGCTGAATCTGTTTGGAGAATCAGCAACCCAGAAGTCACCCGCCTCAGGCGCATTCAGCGCGAGGTCCACCTCTGCGGGCTGCGAAGAAAATTTGCCAACCTCCGCAGGAAGCTGATAGCGGACGCGAGCATTCAGTTCATTTTGTTTTCGCCGCAGATTAAACCGGTCGAGTCCGAGAATGTCATCGCTTGAGTTGAGCGATCCTTCGACCGAATCAACGATGTAATCGCGATAACGTACTCCTGTTAAATTGAACTCCATTGCTGTCCGCAGATCGGCGAACCACGGTCTTTTAGTATCGCCGCGCGCGACGCTCTTGGACGCGCGAAGCGTACAATTCAGCTTGTCAATTAACCCGTCAGCAAACCCGACCGTCTCTGCGGTTACGCCGAGGGCTGCCTGTATGGTTGCATTGACAATGTCGATCTTGCCGTTGAACTGCGCCGAGCCGGTCAACCCCACATGGGTTCCCGCTGTTAGTCGTTCCAAGTCAGGAGCCGTGCCGGAAATTTCCAGACTCGTCGGTGACCGGCCAAACTCTCCGATTGTAGAAGGCAACTCGATTCCTCCGCGCAGATGCAATTCGTTCGTATCCTGAACAATGTCGGCCGACCGCAGGATTCCCCTGCCCTGTTCCGCTGAGATTTCGATCACCGCTCGGCCCAAATTGAGTTCCGGGCGATGCACATCGCTCATTCGCAACGATAGGTTTCCGCTCCAAGTGCGCGGCTGATCGATTATGCCTGAGCCATTCAGAGCAAGATGCTCAATTTCGCCAGAAACATAATTCTCCGCTAGGACAAGAAATTTGTTTAGCGATTCCGCCGCGACTTTCTGTGCCGCCACATTTAATTTCGCGTTCAGCGAAGATTGCGTTTCTGTGAACGCAGCCGAGGCCGATAATTGGCCGCCGCCGATTATGCAAGTGAGATTGATCGCCAGCGCTTTGGCGTCGATATGCGACGCATCGACGTTCAACTGACGGATTTGCTCCTGATCGCTCAGAAGCAGATCACGCAAGATCAAGTTCTTGTCCGCGTAAGAAGTTCGCCCGGAAATCTTCGACCAACTGTCGCCAGCCGGAAGCTGTAGCTTTTCGATCCGCACCTCGCCCGGAGCGCGCGGATTTAAATCAAGATCAATGCCTTCCGCGACAAAATCCTCTGGCTGATTTCTGACGACCAACGTCGTATCGGTCAGGCGGAGTCGCTCCGGGAAAAATTTCGGCAACTGCAATCGCGCATTGGGAGGACGCGTTCTGAGCGGCGCCTTGGACGGATTCAACACAATGCGTGCCGAGCGCGCTTCGACATTATCAAACAACCGGGACACACCGCGCCGCGCAAAACCAAATAGATTGTAATCAACATGCAGTTGGTCGATGTCGATCGATTCAATCGCCGACGGTCCGGTCGCGAACGCATGAAAGTTTCGCGCCGTGAGGCGGGTAAAGGGGTTGCCTTCGAGACGGAAATCGATCTTTAGGTTTTCCCTGCTGGCGTACCGAAGCGCGATCTGCCGACCGATTGCGAGCAAAAGTGGCCGATGGAA
>Ga0209056_10004069_pt1 | contig 15412 bp, 14 predicted proteins | sample GraSoiAngelo_114_FD_185876 | JGI IMG/M metagenome (GOLD analysis project Ga0209056, IMG submission 185876) | Grasslands soil microbial communities from the Angelo Coastal Reserve, California, USA - 14_0903_13_40cm (SPAdes) (version 2) | ecosystem: Environmental > Terrestrial > Soil > Grasslands... | reverse complement strand
TTTGATCACGTCCCCGATGCGGAGCAGATTTGCTTCGGTCGCTTCCAGTTTGCGCAACGCCTCGCGCTTTTGCGTTTTATATTTGGTGATGCCGGCCGCTTCTTCAAAAATCGCGCGACGATCTTCCGGCCGCGAGCTCAAGATCATGTCGATCTTGCCTTGCTCCATCATCGAGTAGGCCGAGCGGCCGACGCCGGTGTCCGCGAAAAGATTTTGGATGTCGCGCAAACGGCATGGCGTTTTGTTCAGCAGATATTCAGAATTGCCATCGCGATAAACGCGACGAGTCACGCGCACATCGTGCCAATCGACATTCAATTCCGACGCGCAATCGGTGAAGGTGAGTGAGACTTCGGCGAAGCTGAGCGGCTTGCGGTTGTCGGTGCCATTGAAAATAACGTCGGCCATTTCGCCGCCGCGGAGCGATTTGGCGGACTGTTCTCCGAGGACCCAGCGAATCGCGTCGAGCAAATTTGATTTTCCGCAACCGTTCGGACCAACAATTGCGGTCACGCCTTCGTGGAAATTGAAAAGCGTCTTGTCGGCGAAGGATTTGAAGCCGAAGAGCTCGAGCGATTGTAAGTGCATGCGGCCGGGGCCCAAAATCAGTCTGAGAGGGCAATATAGTAGCCTAGGTGCGGTTACAAGCAAAATCACACTATTGGTGGGTTCGGTGGGACGGCCGACCGCAACATTTTGTGCTCACCCCGCTTCCAATCCCTCTTGCTTCCAATGCTGAAATCACGCACCATCCCGCCCATGGCCGCCGAGGAGACCATGTCGATCCAGCGAGCGGAACGCGTCGATCACCAGCTCATTCGCGCGATCGGTGTTCCAGGACTGACCGCGAACATCATCAATTCCACAATCGGCGCTGGGATTTTTGTCCTGCCCGCGTTGGTAGCGAAGGGTTTGGGACCCGCAGCGCCGGTTGCGTTCATTTGTTGCGCCATCGCGATGGTGCTGTTCGTGACTTGCTTCGCGATCGCGGGCAGTCGCGTTTCATTGACCGGCGGACTCTACGCGTATGTCGAAGTCGCGTTCGGCCGTTACGTTGGATTTCTTGCGGGCGTCCTTTACGGCATCACCGCGCTCGGCGCTGTCGCGGGTGTGGTGAATGTTTTAGTGAACTCGATCGCCATCGTTGCGCCGTTTCTGGGTAATCCGGTCATGCGAATCGTCCTCATGATTGTCGTTTACGGTTCGCTCGTTCTCATCAATGTGCGCGGCGTGCGTGGAGGCGCGGGCGCGGTAAAGGTGGTAACACTGGCGAAACTTCTGCCGCTGCTCTTATTTATTTGCGCGGGAATCTTTTTCATTCAGCCGGCGAACCTCAGCTGGACTGCATGGCCGAGCAGCAAGGCGTTAGGCGACAGCGTCATCTTATTGATCTTCGCGTTCGTCGGAATCGAAGTCGCGTTGATCCCGAGCGGCGAAGTGAAAAATCCGGCGCGCACTGTTCCGCGTTCCGCTTACCTGGCGCTCGTCGTTACCACGATCATTTACATCACGATCCAGCTCGTGGCGCAGGGAACACTTGGTGCCGATCTTGCGAATTACAAAGACGCACCGCTCGCGGAAGCAGCCGCGAAATTTCTCGGCAACATCGGTCGCACGATTCTCATTGCCGGCGCGACAATTTCCGCGTTTGGTTTTGTTACGAGCGACATTCTCAGTTCACCGCGCATGATCTTCGCCTTCGGCCGCGACGGAGCGTTGCCGGCGTTTTTCGCGCACGTGCATCCGCGCTATCGATCGCCCGACGTCGCAATCATTACTTACGCCGTGCTCGCCTTTACCTTGTCTGTTACGGGCACATTTGAACAACTGGCAGTGCTTTCCAACGTCGCTGTTCTTTTGATGTATTTACTTTGTTGTGCTGGCTGCTGGTTTTTAGTGCAACGGGACGTCCGCGGCGATCCCGCAAGCGCGGGATTTAATTTTCCTGGCATGAAAATAGTGCCCGCGCTCGCGATTATCGCGATTATCTGGATTCTGTCGCACGCGACCGTGCGCGAGTTCGCCGTGAACGGAATCCTGCTGGCGCTCGCGTCAGTTGTCTATCTGATCCGCGGGCAGTTTCGGCGGAAGTCGTAGGCAAACGCTGAAAATTGATTAGCTTTTGAGCCATGCGCGAAAATTATCTCGAGGACTTTTATTCCTTCCTGCGGTTTCCGAGTGTTTCGACGGACGAAAAGTTTGCCGGCAAAGTTCGCGATTGCGCGGAGTGGTTATCCAAAAAATTGGAAGTAGTCGGATTGGAATCAAAACTGGTTCCGACGCCGGGCCATCCGGTCGTTTGGGCGCGCAACAAACATCGGGGCGACCGACCCACCGTCCTCATCTACGGTCATTACGACGTCCAGCCACCGGATCCGCTCGAATTGTGGGACTCGCCGCCGTTCGAACCGGTCTTGAAAAACGGTTACGTCTTTGCGCGCGGCGCAACCGACAATAAAGGCCAGATCCTTTCCCACATCATTGGCATTCAGGAAACGCTGCAAAAGGACGGCGATTTGCCGGTCAATGTCGACCTTGTGATTGAGGGTGAAGAAGAAGTTGGCAGTCAAAACCTCGGCAAATTTCTGAACGACAACCGTGGCGCGTTGAAATGTGAAGTCGTCCTCGTTTCCGACACCGGAATGATCGCGCCGCGCACGCCGACATTGAGCTACGGGCTTCGCGGCGTCGCTGCGCTCGAGATCAAAGTTACGGGCGCGAAAATGGATCTGCACTCGGGAATTTTTGGCGGCGCGGTGGCGAATCCGGCGGCGGCACTCGCGAGATTGCTCGCGACGCTCCATGATTCAAACGGCCACATCGCGGTCCAAGGTTTTTACGACGATGTCGCGCCGTTACAGCAATGGGAGCGTGATGCTTGGAAAAAATTGCCGATCGATCCGGATTCCGAGATGCTCGAGGAAACAGGCGCGCCCGTGCTTTTTGGCGAAGCTGGTTTCAGTACGCTTGAACGCATTTGGGCCCGTCCGACCGCCGAGATCAACGGAATGGGGAGCGGTTATCAAGGACCAGGAACAAAAACAGTCCTACCGAGTCACGCCATGGCCAAGCTGACGTTTCGTTTAGTCCCGAACCAAAACGGCGCCGCAATCATAGATCTTGTGAAGAAACATCTTCAAAAGAATTTGCCGCCCGGAGTGACAGTGGAAATGAGGAGTGGTCATCACGGCCCGTGGTATTTGACCGATCCGCACAGTAAATTCGGCCAAGCCGCACAGCGCGCGCTCAAGAAAGCTTTCAATAAAGACACGGCCCTTATTCGCGAAGGCGGCAGCATTCCGATCGTCTCCGACTTTCGAAAAATCTTCGGTGTGGAGACGTTATTGATCGGCTTGGCTCTGCAAGATTGCCGGGCGCATTCGCCGAATGAAAATTTTCCGCTGGAAAATCTCGAGGCTGGCGCTCGAATGAATCAAGCTGTGCTCCGGGAATTGGCCGGCTGATTGGGCCACTGTCGGGTGAAAAGAAAACTGCGTCTCGTGTTTGCGATCGCGGTGACGATTGCGATCAGCGCTGGCGTAGTGCGCGGGACGGAGGAACAGGAGGAAACGTTCGGCGACAAGTTCAAAAAGCTTTTCGTTCGACCGCGCCGTGATCGCGTCGCCGAAAAATCTTTGCCGACACCAACCCCGACACCAACCCCGAAACATCGGAAGAAAAAGAAGACTTCTCGGGCGCGGACTGTTATGCCATCGGTGTCACCATCGGCAAGCAAAACGCCGACTTCGTCGCCGGCCGAAACTCCACCTTCCGCGCTCACGCGGTCGCCATCAGTGAGCGCAACAACGACCGGGCAGCCGAGCGAAACGTCGCCACCGGCATCGACGGCGGTTGAAGCAAGAACGCCGGCTCGAGCGGATCAAAGTCAAACCCAGTATTTCGAGCCGGCGCGGGCGATCAGTCCAGGACCGCGTTCACGGCCCCGTGTCACGCCAGGGGACACATCGGCGCCGAGAATCACGCCGCTTCCGCCAATCACATTAACCCCGGCGGCGACGACGATACCAACTCCGACAATAACTTCGACTCCCTCCGAGACGCCGGTCTCGAGACCAACACCGAGCCTTCCGCCGATGATCAAGCCGACAGCGTCGCCCGTTGCTAGGAAAACTGGAATCCTGAGGGCGACGATTTCGATGGCCGAGATCGCGGATTCTCAGAACTACTCGCCGGAAGTTAAGAAAGTGATTGATCTTAGTCTCAACCTGACGACGCAGAATCTTGGGTACAAATACGCTTCGGCCGATCCAGTCAACGGCGGAATGGATTGCTCCGGTTTCATTTATTACGTCCTCTCGAAGTGCGGCGTCAAAGACGTGCCGCGTGATGCCCGCCAGCAATACATTTGGGTGCGCAAAGCTGGAAACTTTCAGGCCGTGCTTGCGCAGCGCGACGACACTTTTGAATTGGATGCATTGACGCCGGGCGATTTGCTTTTCTGGGCCAGCACTTACGGAGTCAGTCGTGACCCTGATATCACTCAGACCATGATCTATCTTGGACGCCAAATGGGCACGAACCAGCGAATTATGATCGGCGCGAGTGAACGGCTCGCCTACAAAGGCCAATCGCGGTCAGGTGTGAACATTTTCGATTTCAAAGTGGGACGCGCGAGGTCGAAGTCGAACAACGAGCCCGGTCCGGTCTTTGTTGGTTACGGGCGCATTCCCGGCTTAGGTACGCGGTAATTCACCGCGAATCATCCGAGTCGGGTTGCTCTTCTTCGGAATGAACTGTTGGTGACGATGTCGGGGTCGGTGTCGACTCAGCTGGCCGCGGCCGTGACCGGTTCTCCAGCAGGTGTTTCGCGAATGCAATAGCGACAAGAGCCGCGACTATCACAATGACGATACGCTGTTCGCGTTTCGTCAGCTCAAAAATGCTCTTCATTCGGACTTCGTCCCGCGGTTGCGGGACTACGGTGTGACAGGCGCGTATTTGATCGGATCCGTAACGGCGGCTTCGCCGAAACCTTTTTGTCGCAACCGACACGAGTCGCATTTGCCGCATGCGCGGCCGTCTGGCAGCGGGTCGTAGCAGCTGTGAGTAAGCGAAAGATCGACATCCAGCTCAACGGCTTTGCGAACGATCTCCGCTTTGGAAAATTTAATCAACGGCGCATGAATTTGGACACGGGCGCCTTCCACGCCGGCCTTGGTGGCGACGTTGGCCAGCATTTCAAAAAGCGCGATGAACTCCGGCCGGCAATCGGGATATCCGCTGTAGTCGATCGCGTTCGCACCGATGAAAATGTGTCCGGCCGGAATCGTTTCCGCCCACGCGAGCGCGTGCGCGAGAAAAATAGTGTTTCGCGCCGGAACGTAAGTCACCGGAATCCCGGCCCGGATTTCTTTTTCCGAACGCGACTTTGGAACATCGATATCGTCGGTCAGGGCTGAGCCGCTGAAAATCTGATTGTCGATCTTAATAATGCGATGTTCTTTCGCGGCTAACGACTTCGCGATCTTCCGGGCCGCATCCAGCTCTTGTCGATGCCGCTGGCCGTAATCGAAAGAAAGCGCGTAAGTTTCGTAGCCCTGCGAGCGCGCAATCGCCAGCGCCGTCGCGGAATCAAGACCGCCGCTGAGAAGAACGACCGCGTGTTTCATCGGCCATCACGGCCAATCTTTTTGTCGGGATACTCGGCGCGAATCGCCAGCGCGATTCCACCGCGCGCGGAAAATTGCGCGGTCACGATTGCTTCCCGCGGCGAACAAGCTCTCACGAAATCATCCAGGATGCGGTTGGTGACCGCTTCGTTAAAAGCGCGCTCGTTTCGATACGACGCGAGATAAAACTTGAGCGATTTGCTTTCGACGCAAAGGCGATCCGGCACGTAGTTGATGTCGATCCTGGCGAAATCGGGCTGGCCGGTTACGGGACAAAGGCAGGTGAAATCGTCCGTCTCGAAATGGATGTGATAATTGCGACGGGTCGGATTTGGAAATGTTTCCAGTCGCGCCTCAGCAGGTGAAACGGGCAATTTCGTTTCGCTTCGACCGAGCAGCGTCAGAGAAGTGCCTTTGGATTTGGTGCGCTTCATCGCTTGAACGTTCAACGCTCACCAGCCAACCTTCAACCTTCAAATCCAATGACAGCATCGGGCAGCGAACATCCGAGCAGTGAGAGTCGCGTCGGCGTGATCGACATGATCGCGCACGACCCAAAGGCAGATGAGGCCGTGCTGGTGATGAACGAACCCGGACCCTGGGACGGTTCAGAGCAACGACTGCTCGAATTACAAGAGCGCTTCAACGCCTACGTTTCTTTTTTACTCGATGGGGAATTTGCGGAGTGGGATCCGAAACTGGCGCAAAAACGCGCTCGAATCGAGGTACGTTGCGCGCATGTGCCCGACGCGCGCGCAATCGATTTGTTAGGCAACATTCACGACCAGCTTGCCCATCAGGAAATCAAAGTCGAAGTAGTTGTGAAGCCCGCAAATGCCAATCCGGCTCGGATCGATTGAGGTCAATCGCCCCTACCTAATATTTCAGAAACGAAGTAACCGGCGTCGGTGTAAGTTTTTCTCGGCCGTGCAGGAATTCCAGCTCGATCAAGAAAATCGCTTCTACCAATTGACCGCCCACTTTTTTGATCAACGTAGCCGCAGAAGCTGAGGTCCCGCCGGTCGCAAGCAGGTCGTCGATCAGAATGATTTGTTCGCCACGGGTAATGGCATCGATGTGCAATTCCATTTCCGCTTCGCCGTACTCGAGGGAATATTTCGCGGTCTCGGTTTTGTAGGGCAGCCGGCCTTTTTTTCTCAGCGGCACAAAACCGATGCCGAGCTCGTAGGCCACCGCTGACCCGAAAAGGAATCCGCGCGCATCGATTCCTACGATCTTGTCGATCCTTTTTCCGCGAAAGCGTTCGAGAAAAAGGTCAATCGACGCCCGAAAAAGTGTGCCGTCCTTCAAGATCGGCGTGATGTCTTTAAAGATGATTCCCTTTTTTGGGAAATCGGGCACGTCGCGGACACCGGCGCGGAGTTTTTGGATTACATCGGAATTCACCAAGCCGATGCTAGCGGGCGCACGTTTCAGGTCAACGGCGACGCGGGCCGCGCCTGAAAATATTCCGGGAAAAAGAGATTGCCGCAAACTTTCGTTTTAAAATCCCGTATTGGTTGGCGTGAGGAGTATTTCTCTCACACGCGGATAAGTCCGCCGGTGCGGCCGGAGGCACACACGCGCGGCGTTCATAACATCGCGCGGAGGGGATTAGGACCCGGCCGTACCGGCTATCCGGACTTGAAATCCGGAAAAGCATCCGGCTGCGCGCGGAAAGCGAGGCATTGCCAAAGGTGAGGGGGTATCTAGAATAGAACGCTCGCGGTGGATCGATATCTTCTCATTGTCTCAACGGTCTGTTTTCTCGTGGCGATTGCGCACACGGCTCTCGAAATGCGAGGTGGGATTTTTCGGCAGATGCGGTTCAATTTCTTCGCCGTCGGACTCGGCTTTATTTTTCAAACGGCGTTCTTGTCGATCCGCGGTCACGCGCTCGGTCGTTGTCCGATCACGAACCTCTTTGAGGTCATCGTTTTCGTCGCGTGGTCGATCGCGCTCTTCTACATGGTGGTTGGTCCCGGGTATCGGCTTTCACTGATGGGCGCCTTCACCGCGCCGCTGGTGGTTTTGCTTCAACTTTTTGCGCTGCTCGCGCCGATTGATAAACCACACCCCGTCCGCATACGCGCGAACTCTTGGCTGGAATTTCACGCGTCCATCTCGCTTGTTGCCTACGGCGCGTTTGCCCTCGCTTGCATTGCCGGCGTGATGTACCTGGTGCAGGAGCGGCAGCTGAAGACGCACCATTTACATTCGATTTTTTATCATCTCCCGCCCCTGACGGATCTTTTCGCGGCGATCACGCGATTGCTCTGGTGGGGATTTGGACTTTACACGCTCGGTTTGATCAGTGGTTTCTTTGTGGGCGAACCGCTGCCGTGGATACAAATCATGTGCGCGATCGGAGTTTGGTTTCTGTATGGACTGATCTTACAAGGCCGATATTTGCACTGGTTTGCGCCAAAACGGGTGGCCGCGCTTTGCATCATTGGTTTTAGCGCCGCGCTGACCCTTCTTTGGGGCATCACCTTCACCGCCCAAACGCACACGCCATGAATTTGTTCTGCGTCGGTCTCAGTCATCACAACGCGGACGTCGAGGCGCGCGAATACTTTGCCGGCCATGTCGAGTCCGACCGCGCGCTGCGGAATTGCGGTTGCAATGAGGCGTTGGTGCTCAGCACCTGCAATCGCGTCGAAGTTTATGCTGCATCCGAGAAGCGAGTGTCGACTGACGAGATCGCCCGCTGTCTCGTACGCGACGACGGTCCCCACCGTTTCGCGCCGCCATTTTATCGCTACGAAGGCGAAAAATGTGCGCAGCATCTCTTTCGTGTCGCATCAGGGCTCGATTCCATGGTGGTAGGCGAAACGGAAATTCTCGGGCAGGCGAAAAAAGCGTACGAAGCGGCGCGAGCAACCGGCGTAGCCGGTCGATATTTGCATCGGTTGTTTCAGCGAGCTTTTCGAGTGGCCAAGCAAGTTCGTACCCACACCGAGATTACGCGCGGCGCAGTTTCGGTCGGCTCAGTCGCGGTCGATCTTGCGCACAAAATCTTTGGTGATCTCCAGAATTGCAAAGTCTTGGTGCTTGGCGCCGGCGAAACGAGCGAACGAACGATTCGCGCGCTTGTTTCGCGCGGTGTCGCCGATTTGCGCGTGAGCAATCGGTCGCCAGAACGAGGCGAAGCTCTCGCGCTCGCCGTAAATGGCCGCGCGATCGCCTTTGAGCAATGGCTCGGGCAATGCCGCGAAATTGATATCTTGATTACATCGACATCTTCCGAAGTCCCGTTGCTCTGGCAGGAAAAACTCGCTCCGATGCTACGAGAACGAATCGATCGTCCGCTGTTCATCATCGACATCGCTGTGCCGCGTGATGTCGCGCCCGATGTAAACGCGCTCGACGGCGTTTATCTTTACGACATCGATTCGTTGCAATCGATCGCCGAACAATCATTAGCTACCCGCCGGGCACAAGTGGCCGCGGCTGAGCAGATCATTTCCCAACATGTTGCTGAGTTTGATGAAATGATCACGCGGGAACTGAATTGTCCGGCGCAATCATCGGAGCATCCGACAGTCGGAATTGTTGAGCAGGGAAGCTGACAGCTTCCCCTACAGCGGGAAAACGCGAAATTTGTAGGGGAACCTGCTAGGTTCCCATTCAATCGCATGAAGCGTCCACGCCGGATCAAAATCGTCGTCGGCACGCGTGGCAGCCAACTCGCGCTGACCCAAACGCAGCTGGTGGTTCAGGGACTGCAGGCACGTTGGGCGGATTTGAAATTCGAAGTCAAAGTCATTAAGACTCGGGGAGACGATTCAAAAACGGCAATTCCCGATGTTCGCGCCGGTCGCAAAGGGTTGTTCACCGGAGAAATTGAGCGCACTCTCGTCACCGAAGATGTCGATCTTGCTGTGCACAGCGCGAAAGATTTGCCGAGCAACTTGGCGCCGGGGACAGAGATTGCTGCCGTGCTCCCGCGCGCTGGTGCGGGCGATGTGTTAGTGGCGACCACGCCTTGCGATTTAAATTCGCTGGCGATGGACGGAATTGTCGCCACGGGAAGTGTTCGACGGAAACATCAACTGCGCTGGAAACGGCCGGACTTGGAGATTGTCGATCTTCGCGGCAATGTGCCGACACGATTACGCAAACTCGCGACCGACCAATGGCACGCGATCATTCTCGCGCAGGCCGGCTTGGAACGCCTTGGACTGGATCCGGGTCGCGCGCGAATCCAATTTGAAGAAAGCGAATTTTTTACGGCGCTGCTTCCCTCGGAAGTATTTGTTCCGGCTGGCGGGCAGGGCATCATCGCGGTGCAGATCCGTTTAGGAGACGAACAACTCAGAGAGATTGTCGATGCGATCAACGATTTTGATACGCGGCTGGCTTTGCGGGCGGAGCGCGAGTTTTTGCGCTTGCTCGGTGCGGATTGCAATCAACCCGTGGGAGTGCTCGCCGTTATCGATGGACCGATCATGAAAATTCGCGGACAGATTTTCGATCTTGGAGCGACCGCGCCGCGGGAGGATCTTGTGCAAGGACCGAGCGAGGATGCGGAGAAGTTGGCGGCGCAATTGTTGGAACGGATCCGAGCATGAGCAAGAGCACAAGTAAGGACCAGAGCGGCAAAGTCTATCTTGTCGGCGCGGGTCCGGGAGATCTTGGACTGGTAACGTTGCGTGCGAAGGAATGCATCGAGCGAGCGGACGTCATCGTTTACGATCATTTGGCCAACCCGGAAATGTTGAGCTGGGCGCGGGAGGAGGCCGAAATTATTTATGCCGGCAAAAAAGCGAGCGAGCACGCGTTAAATCAGGAGGAAATCAACAAGCTGCTCATTGAAAAAGCGCGCGCTGGAAAAGAGATCGTGCGTCTAAAAGGCGGCGATCCGTTTGTTTTCGGCCGCGGCGCCGAGGAAGCCAAGGCGATCGTCGATGCCGGCCTCGCGTTCGAAATCGTTCCCGGGATTACGTCGGCGATTGCAGGGCCGGCTTATGCCGGAATTCCGGTGACGCATCGCGCGGAAAATTCGCACGTTATCTTCTTTACTGGTCACGAAGATCCCTCGAAAACAAAAAGTGCGATTGATTACGCCGCCTTATCGAAGCTCGGCGGCACGCAGGTGATGCTGATGGGCGTCGAGAGAATTGAGGCGATTGCCCGAGAAATGATGGCGAACGGCGTCCGGGGTGATCTTCCGGTTGCGCTGGTTCGTTGGGCGACAACGGGGCGCCAGCAAACATTGACCGGCACGCTCGAAAATATTGCCAAGCGAGTAGCCAAAACTGAATTTGAAGCGCCGGCCGTGGCCGTTTTCGGCGACGTCGTGGCATTGCGAAAAGATTTGAATTGGTACGAGCGCCGGCCGCTTTCCGGAAAGCGGATCGTGGTGACGCGGACGCGGAAACAAGCGGGCGCGCTCACCGCTCAGCTTCGCGCGCTCGGCGCCGACGTTTTTGAATTGCCGACGATTCGGATCGAGCCGCCGACTGACTTGCGCGAATTCGCCGAGCTCGTGCAGGACGCGCACCAATACGACTGGATTGTGTTTACCAGTCCAAACGGGGTGGACGCATTTTTCGAAATATTCTACAAACTTTACGATGACGCGCGCGAAATCGGCGGGGCAAGAATTGCCGCGATTGGTCCGGCGACCGCTCAACGGGTTCGCGATTTCCGTCTCCATGTCGATCTTCAGCCCGAGGAATTCGTGGCCGAGGCGGTGGTCCGACAATTTCAAAAGCAAGGCGGCGTAGAAAATCTGCGAATCCTGCTGGCCCGCGCGGAAAAGGCGCGGGACGTGCTTCCGAAGGAGTTGTCGAAGCTGGGAGCGATCGTTGATGAAGCTTTTGCCTATCGGACGGTTCCGGAAACGCGCGACATTACTGGGGCGCGCCGTCGCTTTTTGGAAGAGGGAGCAGATCTGATCACGTTCACCAGTTCGTCCACGGTGGAAAACTTTCTCGATCTGGGTTTGCCATGGCCAAAGGGAATGCAGGTCGCAAGCATAGGCCCGATCACGTCGAAGACGGCATCCGATCGCGGATTAAAGATCGACATCGAAACGCGACGCCACGACGTCGACGGTTTGGTCGAGGCGATCCGGAAATTTTTTGAAACGAAAAATGTCGAATAAGACAGTCGAGAAAGAAAAGGACTTCACCGTCGCGATGCAGCAATTAAGCGCCGAGGCGGAGAAAATCCTGCCCGCGATGCCGATCGTTACGGATGATTCTTTTTCGAGGGGCCGGGATCAAACGGAATCGGTGCCGCCGCCTGAAATTTTAGCCGAACAATTACAAACCCTGGAGAACAATTTGCTCGGCCGCATCGAAAAGCTCTCGGCTGATATGGAAGCGACCGGACGGGCCGCGTTTGCACAATATTTCAAGAAAATTGATGAGCAGCTGGCGTCGATTCGCAACACGGAAAGTGTGAATCAGCAGGTGTTCGACTCGCTTCACGCCGAGTTGCTCAAGTATCGCGACAATTTCCTCCACGAATCGCTCCAAAAACCGTTCATCCACGACTTGGTTTATCTCTACGACCATCTGAACGGACTTTGCGACCAGCTCTCAACGGCCACACAAGAAAAAGGGAAACGCAGCCGCGTCTCGCAGTGGCGGGACAATTTGGAAAATGCCATTCACTCACTGGTTGAAATCCTGCATCGCTTCGATGTGAAGGAAATTGAGCCGCGAGAGCGCGTTGACCAGGCTTGTCATCGAGTTATCAGTTATGAGCCGGCCGATTTTCCGGAAGAGGACGGCACCATCGTGATGCGCGTGAAGCGAGGCTTCGTTTGGCGGGGCAAGCTAATTCGCCCCGAGGAAGTCATCGCAAAACGCCTTAGTTGATTGGCGCTTCGCCGTCGCTATTTCAACTCCGCAGTTTAAGCAAATTCTCCCTCTTCTGGGGCACGAAAACTGCACTAACGAGCTGGCGCCCAAGCCAAGGCGGTCGTCCAACTTTTTCAGTCATGAGCAAACGCAAAGTAGTCGGAATCGATCTGGGCACGACCTTCTCGGCCATCGCCCATATCGATGCCTACGGAAAACCGCAAATCATCCCCAATACAGAAACCGAACGCATCACGCCATCGGTGATTTTTTTCGACAACAGTCACGTGATCGTCGGCACGGTGGCCAAGAACAACGCCGTGGTCGAGCCAGAAAAGATTGTCGACTTTGTGAAGCGCGAGATGGGCAAGCCGAAGGATCAATTCCATCGCGAATTCAGCGACAAAATTTATTCCGCTGAAGAACTTTCGGCACTCATCATCAAAAAGTTAAAGGCTGATGCCGAGAAGTATCTCGATCAGCCGATCACCGACGCAGTCATTACCGTGCCGGCTTACTTCAATGATGCCGAGCGCACCGCGACGATCACGGCCGGCCAGCTTGCCGGTTTGAACGTCCTCCAGATCATCAATGAACCGACCGCAGCCGCGCTCGCCTACGGGCTCGATAAGTTGGACGAGAACCAGACGGTGTTCGTTTTCGACCTCGGCGGCGGCACGTTCGACGTAACGATCATGCGCATTGTCGATCACAAGATCGAGATGCTCGCGACCAATGGCGATCACCGGCTTGGAGGAAAAGATTGGGACGACGTAATTGTTAATCTCATCGCCGAAGAATTCGACCGGTTGCACGGTGAAAACCCGTTACTTGATTTGCACAGCTACCAGGAGCTGCATAACCGCGCGTTGGCGGCGAAGATTCAGCTTTCCAGCCGCAACAATACTACCATCGTTTACCACCACGACGGCAAGAGCGTAAAGCTGACTTTGACCCGGAAGGAATTTGAGAAACGCACGCGGCACCTGGTCGAGAAGTGCAAAACCATCTGCGAAATGGTGATGCAAGAAGCAAAATTGAAATGGGACAAAATCGACAAAGTGCTGCTGGCCGGCGGTATGACACGAATGCCAATGATTCGCGCGATGATTTCAGGTCTTTCCGCTGTACCGCAGGTCGATCAGGTGAATCCGGATGAGGTGGTGGCGAGAGGCGCCGCTATTCAGGGCATCTTGTCGATATTGAACGAGGAAGGTATTTCAGGAGAAAAAACAGTCGATGACAGTGTCCGCCAGCAGTTTTCCGCGCTCGACGGCGGATTGATTGAAGTTACCGATATCACGTCCCACACGCTCGGCGTCGTCCTTTGGGATGAGAGGCAGCTTCAGGAATACGTGTTTCCGATGATCCGGAAAATGACGCCGATTCCGGCCGTAATCAGGAACTCATTCGGAACCGCTGACGCTAACATGCAGCGCGCGGTCGTTAAAGTTGTGGAAGGCGAGAGCACGGTGCCGGGTGAATGTACGCCGCTCGGGGTCTGCGACATTCAGCTGCCGCCGTATTTGCCCAAAGGCTCGCCGGTAAAGCTCACTTATCAGTATAACGCCAATCAGGTGTTGGAAGTCGAAGTGCAGGCAGCCGGCAACAACGCCAAAGTCACTATCGATCGCAACACTGGTCTGGCTCCGCAGGAGATCGAAAAAGCCGCTTCCGGCTTGGGCGAACTGCAGGTCAGCTAGAAATGACCAAGTGCGATATCAGCTTTCCGCTTCCGCTGCCCGATGATCCGCGAAAGTGGCAGGGATGGAATAATTATCGGTCGCCGAACTACTACGAGCGGCTCTGTCTCGATCGGCACGCCAATCCAAGCAACGAGCTAATCGAAGAACACTGCCGCGAGCTCATGCGGTGGTGGCAAAAAAAACTGCCGCTCAAGAATCAGCCGAGTAATCCACTTGCCCAACTGCTTCGCTCGGGACTGGAGGAATCATCCCGATTTCTGACCGAGGCGCGGGTGGAACTTGTCGATCCTGAACGCCGCCGGGTTCTCGATGAACAACTGGAGGCGCTGCAACACGAGGCGGCCGTATTTGAATTTCTTAAATACCTCGAGTTCGTCCTTTCCAGCGGCCTCCTCACCGTCGAGGAAGAAAAAAATCTCCTACGCTTCGGGGCTGAGCGGGCCCTGACCGAAGCCGAAATGAATTCGATGATCGAAGAGGCGCTGCACAAAAGTGGCGCGCAACGTCAGGCAGTTGCGCCTCCGCCAGTCGCGAACGGCACGGAAGCGCCCGTGAAATCTTCGTCCGCTAATCCTCAGGAGGAATTCTTGCGCCTGATGCGCCTGAGCAACCTCGACAGTTTCAGCCTGAGTGACGATCAACGCGACACCTTTATCGACATGGCGGAAAACCTCGGGCTCGACCCGGCCGAAGCCGAGGATCTGGTGGATCTCTACCTGGAAGAAGCGGACGAGAAATCACTCGCAGCTCCGCCAAGCGCAACGTCGACTGCACCCACGCCGCGCGCTGAAGGAAAGCCTGTTTCGACGCCCTCTCCGGTTGAGGAAAAACCGTCGCCCGCAAAGATCGAGCACAATCCAGAGCTGGAACGCTCGCGTTACAGCAATTTCACAAACACGGTCGGTGAAATGATGATTTTTATTCCATCTGCCGACTTCACAATGGGAAGTGACGCTGAGGACGCCGCGCCAAATGAGCGTCCGCTTACGCATGTTACCTTGAGCCGCTTTTATATCTCGCGATGCCTGATCACCAACGCCGAGTACGAGCAATTCGATCGTGCTCACCAGGCCAAGCGGGCTCCCGGCGCGGGGGATCGCCATCCCGTCGTTTACCTGAGTTATCTCGATGCCGTGAAATTTTGCCAGTGGTTGAGCACGCGCGAACGCCGAAAATATCGTCTGCCCACCGAAGCGGAATGGGAGTACGCGGCCAAAGGAAATGACCAGCGCAAATTCCCGTGGGGAAATTATGACGGCCG
>Ga0209056_10004065_pt1 | contig 15433 bp, 25 predicted proteins | sample GraSoiAngelo_114_FD_185876 | JGI IMG/M metagenome (GOLD analysis project Ga0209056, IMG submission 185876) | Grasslands soil microbial communities from the Angelo Coastal Reserve, California, USA - 14_0903_13_40cm (SPAdes) (version 2) | ecosystem: Environmental > Terrestrial > Soil > Grasslands... | reverse complement strand
TGGCGAAGGTCACCTACTACAAGCTCGACCTTGACACTATCCTTGACGGGCTTATTCCTGATCCGCTTCCGGAATCGGGCGGCAAAGACAATGCTATTCATCACTTGAACATCATAATCTTTGGAAAACCAAACACGGGCAAGTGCCTAACGGGTGATAATGTGGTGCCGACAGCTACTGGTTCTATCGTCCGTGTCAGCAATCTCCACCCGGGGATCGAAGTGTTTTCAGTTGATGAGCACTTCAGGCTGGTTAAGGACAAAGTAGTCGCTGTGGCATCCAATGGTGTAAGGGATGTTTTCAGAGTCAGGCTCACAGATGGCCGTCAGATCAAGTTGACCTCAAACCATCCGCTGCTGACAGCTTACGGGTGGAGGCAGTTGTCTGACCTTCACGAGGGCATGCCAATCGCTGTTCCGAGATTCCTTCCAATTCAGGGTAAGCACATCAACCATGATGCTGCCAAAGTTCTAGGCTATCTCATCGCGGAAGGCGGTCTTACAGGTTACACTCCAAGGTTCACGAACTCGGATCAGACGATTGTCGCTGATATGGGGAGGGCTTTGGCACCGTTCGGCTTGCGGTTGAGCGAGCCGTATGAACAAATCAACTATCAAGTGGTGCAGATTAGGCCAGGCCAGCCCTTTAGGACTGACGATTCGCGCCACCAGTCGTATGGATACTATAAGCGATTCGCCGATGAGTTTGGTCTTACGAGAGTTGGCTCACGAGGAAAGAGAATCCCTCAATCAGTTTTGCGTGCAGACAACGAGTCTCTCGCAATCTTTCTGAGTGCTTTGTTCGCTGGAGACGGGTGGGTGGACTCGCGAGGTAACATAGGCTATGGAACCACATCTCCCGTTCTGGCGCATCAAGTTCAACACTGCCTTCTCAGATTCGGGATACTGAGCAGGCTTCGTAGAGGCGAGCGAGCTCTAGCATGGGACCGAAAGCGCCGGACCGTCTCGTACGAGGTATGGGTCCCGTTAGAATATCGACAGAAATTTGAACAACACATCGCATTGCCTGAACGAAGGATCCTCGACGGCGCAGACGCGGTGTTACGGCATGAGTCTCGGCAGGTCCGTAGATGGAGCCAGGATGACTTTCCGCTTCCTATCGCATATTTGAGATCAAGACGCGATCGGCCCGGTGCCTGGTCTGGCGGAACATTTGCGAGTATGAAGGAAGCTCAGGAGTTCGCTCGGAAATACGAGCGTCCTTATGATCTGAAAATCGCTGAGGGCGACTGCTTCTGGCCGCGAATCAAATCCATTGAATACATCGGCCCCACTGAGACTTTTGATGTCCAAGTCGAAAAGACGGGAAACTTGGTCGTCAACGACATTTTTGTCCACAACACTACTCTGGCTGAGTCGCTTGCTCAAGCGTTAGCGCGTAGATATGGTCAGAGGAATGTGAAGGCGCTGCGGGCATCGCGTGACCTTCCAGGTTTGTTTCAGAATATCGACAAGCTCTTCGGCCGTTTCCGGAAGCCTCCGAAGGCGATACTTTTGTTTGCTGATGATATGACGAAGGCGCTGAGAAAACTTTCTGGGACCGTCGAGGTGAAAAATTCCAACGGACAGTTGGAGAAGATGCGGAGGATCGATTACTGGCTGGACAAGTGGTACGATATTCGAGGCGAACTCTTCAAGCGTGGCATGCGCCAGGGGTTGGTGGTCATGGTTGCCGGTCTCCACCGTTTCTACGGGGGCGATATAGATCTGCGGGCTGATGCGGACCTGCTGCTTGTCAGGAGCACGGGAACGCCTGGCACGTTTGATGCGAACAGGGTCGAGAAGATGCTCGGCTCAGTCGTCTACTACGCCATGCGCCAGCACGAGGTTGACGCCTTACGGGACAGGAAAGAACTTGCATGGACTGCTTTTGTGGCAAAGACGGGCTCGGGGGTCTTCCGTGTTCCACGTCCCTCTATCTCGACGAAATGGCTGATGCGAAACGTCGGAGCTAGCGAGACCTCCCAAGAGTTGGCTGTCGAGGTTGATGGTTCTGCGAAGAAACCACCTATCGAAGTCGTTGAACCTAAGAAGAAATTCGCGGTCGAGGTGAGACCCGCTCTTCAGCCAAAACAGCATCTTCAAACTAAACAGCGTACGCGCAAACGGGGTCGAGGTGTCTCAATTGTCATTGCGGTGGCTGGCATCTTATTGCTAGCTTTCTTGGCCTGGAAGTACGTCTGGCCTCTACTAAGGTAAGATCAACCGGAGGAGAGAGATAAGCAGTCCAGGACCGACGGCGAGTCGCTAACAAACTGAATTTTCCAATCGAGTCCGGCATGACAGGAAATGGGCTGCCTCACATTACCTTTTCAGACCGTTTCCCAAACCGCTACAGATGATGGCGTTATGAGACGGATATTTCGATGGGTCTTAGAAACTGTCTCAGCGTTGAATTAACAGCCTCTGTATGTGTGAGTGCCTTCGAGTATATTTGATGCATAACTCTCTCGGGGTCGTCTTCCAAGGGTCCCTGGTACTTTTCGGCGGTCTTGCAGATTGCCTTGCAGACTTGGTGGGTCAGCGTTTCCATACTCCTAGTCGATGGTGCGACTGTCTCTCCGAATAGAGATAGGCAGGCTGTGACACCTCTCGCCCTCTCTATGTCAATGGGCATGAAATATCGTCTAACGTCGTTGGGGAGTCGTTCACGGTCGACAATGAATGCTTGTGCGTTTGCAATGTACCACTTTTGGATTATCCCGTGCTCTCCGGCCTCGCTTCGTACTTTTGATATGAGCTCTCCGTCCTTCAACGCTTTGAGATGATGGCCGACTGATGGCGGAGAGAGGCCGATTATTCTCGAAAGCTCCCTCTCAGTTAGATCTCGCCGGGAGAGGAGTCGGAGCATCTCCCTCCTCATGGGATCGGATATCAGTCTCGCCTGCGACTCATCTGTAACTACCTTGACGGGCACCCGGTCTCGCATGGACAAGTCCATTGTGAGAAACTCCCTTGGTTAGAATGGTCTTATCGGTTAGACATACTTAACAGTATCCAAAAATCGAGTGAATTCGTCTATCCGACCCCAGATATCCCTGGATAAAAATTGAAAGAACGCTCTAACCGACTAGATAAGTGAAAACCAAACGCTATATCGCGGGCCTAGGACGCGCAATCCGTTTCCATCTTGATTATGCATTTAGGGCAGAGAGCAAAACAAAGGGAGACTTCGCGGATCCCCGTCCGTTTCAGGAAGAGCCTGAGCAAACTTCTCACACTGATGATTCTTGCCTTAATAGCGATTCCAGCGATCCCAATTCACGCGCAGCCTACGTACCTTCCTGGGGTCCATGTGGGCGATTCTGTAACATTTGGACAGATAAGTGGCAACGTGTCCCCATTCAACGAGACCACTTCCATAGTGGAAACGGTTACGACTGTGAACGGCGCCGACGTTGGAATCAGTCAGACCTACAACCTCAAGAGCGGCACGCCCATGATAACTACGGGAATAGTAAACGTTCAAACGGAACAGGGCTCTTTGGGAGCTCTTCCACTTCCTGTTATAGCGGAAGGATTGAGTGCGGGTGATCCGCTGACTATGACGGGTGCCTCATCGTCGTTTTCGATTTTTAGTTTTATCACGGAAACAGTCTCCAGGGTGTACGCTGGAGCCTTAAGGTCAGTGAATGTTGGTGTAATTAATGCTACTCAATTCGGTCAGCCTGCCTTCATCGCGTTCTACTGGGATCTGTCCTCAGGTTTTCTCTTGGAGGCGACAGCTCACCTTCCCTCTTCGATCGGTCAACCCAACGTAGACGTCTCTCTCAGGGTCACCAGCACGAATGTCTGGACTGCCTCCACCGCGTCGGACTTTGGGTTTGATGCAATCCCACAGGGATCGACATTTGTTTTTCTCGGCCAGTCTGGTGCCAGCTACATTCTGAATCTCACGAGCTTCCAGAATTTCTCGGGACCTGTCAGTTTGACTCCATCGCTCACGAACTCGTCTCTGTCCCATCCTCTTGTGTTAGCGCTTGGTGTGCCGAGCGTTGACGTCCCTTCCGGTGGTTTTGCAACGACCTCGTTGTCCCTCTCTACGGACACCTCTACACCACTGGGTCTCTATCTCTTCTCGGTGCACGCGGTCTCCAGCGGTTCTTCCCACGACGCTTTGTTCGCCGTATCTATTCAAAGTCCCAGTTTCGAACTCCTGTCAACCCCCCCGAACCTGACAATCGCAAGAGGCTCAACCGGGGTTTCAACGATCACTGTCAGGGCCCTGGGCACCTTCTCCGGCTCAATAGGTCTACTGGCGTCTCCTAACAATCCAAGTATTACAACGTCACTGAGTAAGTCCACAGTCTCACTCTCCTCCACAGTCACGTCTGCGAACTCCACAATGACCGTCTCGGTTGGCACATACTCTATCCCTGGACAGTATAGTATCTTTGTGACTGGAACGAGTGGCCAATCTCAACAATCATTCTTCGGACCTCAGCAATCAGTCTCGGTTCCAGTTAACATAGCTGGTCCACAATTCCAGTTGCTGCTCAACGCGTCCTCCCTAACAATCGCGCCTGGTAAGTCTGCTACGGTTTCCATTACCCTCACAAGTATCTCAGGCTTCAGCGGCATAGTTGGGCTCATCGACTCATCCAATGGACCCGCAGCCATCTCCCTTAGCCAGGCGAGCATCTCACTCTCAGCGGGAGGAGTGGCGGACGCAACACTAACGATCTCGGTCGCTCCAAGTGCTCCCCCGGGATCCTTCATATACGTCACCGTTACAGGAATCAGCGGTCTCCTAGAGCAATCGCAGAGCGTCTCCGTCACTGTGCCCGGTTCCGCGGCGGTATTTTCTCTCTCCGCGAATCCTCCAAGCCTCACACTCCGGCCTGGCCAGATTGGAAACTTCACCATTTTCCTAACAAGCAATGGTAGTTTCTCCGGTCATGTAACGCTAGCTGCTCAATTCTACGGTAGCCCTCTGGGCTACGTTTTCAGTTCAACGAACGTTACCGTTACCCCTGGAGGAACGGCCACCTCTACACTCGAGATCTCGGCTCCCGCCACCATTCCGCAGGGCTCCTCTAACATCAACGTATATGCCAACAGCGGTAACCTGTCTCAACAGGCCTACCTCTCTGTCAACGTCGGTACTCCTCCTGTTCCAACTACTGATTTTGGAATCTCCGCGTTCCCTCCAACCCTACTTCTAGCGCCGGGGACTTCAGGCAACTCGACCATCACATTGAACAGCCTGAACGGGTTCAGCGGAAACCTCGCCTTGACCGTATCATTACAGGGTGGCCCACCCAGTGTCTGCCCGGGTGCGACATGTCCTACTGTATCTATGACAGGGAGTGTCCTCAAATTATCGAGCAATGGTTCAGACAGCACAACAGTTTACGTGACTGTTCCCTCCACCACACCTCACCCTTCATTCTATACGGTGCTCGTGACGGCAACAAACGGCACCCTATCCCACGATACTTCAGTAACAGTAGGAGCCTGCCCCTGTCCCTCCTTCCAAGCCTCCTTCAATACGAACTTCGTGACCATCATCCAAGGCACGAGTGTCTCTGCGACACTCATACTATCCAGCTTCCAAGGATTCTCGGACACTATATCGTTGCGTCAGTCCTTGACAGTATTCGGACAAAATTGTCAAGATCCTAGCTGCCCCTCAATATCCCTCTCTCCTGCGAGTGTCTTCCTCGCCGCTAATGAGACCGCCATTTCCTTACTCACCATCGATACCAATTCCAGCACGACCGTCGGTCGATTCTACAACCTTCAGGTGGATGCTACTAGTTCAACATTCCAGACAACAACCGCTTCCCTGAGTATTGACGTTGTTAGGCCTTCTACTCCGGACTTTGCAATCTCATCAGCACCCTCTCCCCTAATCATCACTCCAGGTAGCTCAGCATCCTTGTCAATCATATTGACCAGCCTCAATGAGTTCAGCGGCAAAGTAACTCTCTCTTCTTCCCCTGGACAGATCCTCGCTGTCTCGCCAAACTCCTTGGAGCTGACTGTAACAGCTGGAGGATCAGCGGACTCTATCCTAACAATCTCTGCACAACCCAGTGCTCCTCAAGGCTTCAACTTTGTCTACTTGACTGGGACAAGCGGCACCCTAACCCAAGCATTCTATCTTCCCATATTCGTTGCAGCTCCAGACTTCAGTACAGTGACGAGTTTAACCTCTCTGACAGTTCAGGCGGGGGGCAAATCCAATTCCACCATCATAACAATTCCGAGCCTGGATGGATTGCAAGGAAGCGTTTCTCTGAATTCAACAGTACAGCCCTGCTTTAGCGGAATCTGCCCGACAGTCTCTTTCAACCCACCTAGTATGAGTCTCTCGCCAGGTGGGTGGACCTCATCGAACGTTAGTGTTTCAGCACCAACCGGCACCCCTCCCGGCAGCTACTTCATAACAGTCGACGTCGCGAGTGGATTGCTCAGTCACGCTGTTTATCTTTCGGTACTGGTTACAGGACCCACAACATTTTTCCCCGACTTCGGCGTCTTCGCCTCTCCATCTGCCCTCACGATCGCCCAAGGAGGATCCGAAGACTCCACTATCGCAGTTAACAGCCTCAACGGATTCAGTGGAACTGTCACACTGTCGCCCGCCACGCCACCGGGTATTACAGCAGTCTTGGCGTCGGGGAGTGTATCTCTCACTCGCGGAGGAACGAGTTCTGCCACGCTGAGCGTATCCGTCGCACCCACAACAGCCACCGGTTTCTACTCTCTCACGGTGACTGGTACCAATGGTACCGTGTCGCATCCGGTCAACATTAGTGTGCGGGTGGTGGGCCCTGACTTTACAATCTCGGCGAGTCCGGACTTTCTGAATGTGCCGCAGGGTGAATCTGGCATATCTACCATTACCCTTGGCAGCCTTGCAGGCTTTGTGGGCACGGTGACGCTGTCGGCGTCAGGAGACCTAGCAACATCCTTCAGTTCTAGTACAGTTTTGCTCTCGGCAGGTGGATCAGCGTCTTCGAACTTCACGATCAATGCATTCGCTCCCACACCGGGCGTCCACTATCTGACTGTAACCGCGTTCGCAGGTACTGTGTCTCACTCGATAACGATAATCGTCGACTTAACCGGTTCGGACTTCAGTTTCTTCGCCATCCCGTCACGTCTCACAATCGCCGAAGGAGCTTCTGCCCTCTCAACGATTACTCTTACCGGCCTCGATGGCTTCTCCAGTCCAATACTCCTTTCTACCTTTAGTCCGTATGGTCTCCAATCGTCCCTGAGCCCAGCTGACGTGACCCTTAGTTCAACCGAGAATTTGGCTACTGCCAGTCTTAACGTCACAGTTCCGCCCACTTTGGTTCCCGGCTCCTTCTACTATGTCACAGTGACCGGTACCAATGGCATACTTTCTCATTCAGTAATTGTACCTGTGATCGTGACGGGTCCCGACTTTACTGTCTCTGCTAGTCCTAGCTTCTTGACAATCGAGCAAGGCAAGAACGCTACGTCGACCATCCGCCTCTCCAGTCTTGATGGCTTCCAAGGAACCGTAGAGCTCAGCGCTGACAGCTTTGGTTCCCTCTCGATGTCGTTGAATTCGACTGTCATGTTGTCTCCCGGCGGAACAGGCACGGCCACGCTAAGTGTCTCCACAACGAAGTTGACACCTCTAGGAGGCTACACTTTCTTCGTGACCGGTACCAGCGGCATACTCTCTCATTACACCGATGTCTTCGTCACCGTTGCCGGTCCCGATTTCAGGATCTCCGCAAATCCCAACTCATTCATCCTGATGGCCGGCCAGAAGGCAAACTCGACAATCAGCCTCAGCAGCATAGACAACTTTGCTGGCATAGTGAAACTCTCAATCTCAGCGAATGGCGTTATTGCATCCCTCAATCCGGTCAGCGTCACGCTCACTTCAACTACGAGGTCCGCCACCTCCAATCTAACCATAGCCGTGCCCGCTACTCTTACTCCTGGCATCTATGGCATCGGAGTGACGGGAGTGAATGGCTCACTATCTCACACGATTAGCATCTCGGTAGAGGTGATCGGGCCGGACTTTACCATAGTCTCGAATCCGGCGGTTCCTTCGCCTCTCAAGGCAGGACAGACGACCCTCTTCACAATCACGCTGGGAAGCCTCCTCGATTTCTCTGGTCTTGTTACCCTGACCATTTCATCCCCGATTCTTTCCGCTAGCCTCAGCAGTACAGACATTACTCTTGCACCAGGAGGGCAGGCTTCAGCCGACCTCAACGTAACAGTGCCCGCCAACACTGTTTCAGGTTCCTACGCGATCACAATCACGGGAGTCAGTGGCTTGTTGTCTCATACAACTTACATTTTCGTGAGCGTGATCGGGCCTGACTTTAGTGTTGGAGTCGTGCCATTTTCCGGAACGGTGTTGGCCGGCACGACTGGTACCTTCTCCGTATTATTGGAAAGCCTCCGCGGTTTCAGCGGAACCGTGAACCTAAGCACCACATCCACCAACGGTTTCACAACAACTCTGAACTCCGGGAAGATCACACTGCCCTCCGGAGGACTGGTCTCGGACAGCCTAGCGATCTCCGTGCCTGCCAATACTCTGACGGGAACCTACAGGGTCGACGTGACAGCCACAAATGCCAGCGGCCTCCCGGTTCATAGTACGTTCGTACAATTGTACGTGCTTGCGCAGAACTTTACGTTGATTACATTCCCATCCGCATTATCAATCCATGCAGGATCAATCGGTAAGTCTATTGTGGACGTCGTCGGCCTCAACGGGTTCTCCGGGACCGTGGCACTCACAGTCTCGTACAACACTCAACAACTATCAGCAAGTCTCGGCTCGGCTAGTCTGAAGCTTACACCAGGCTTCACGAATACCACCGCACTAATCATATCCACAACTACTCGCACCATTCCTGGCGTCTACCAGGTCGTGGTGAACGGAACAATCGGGTCTCTCTCGCGCTCAGTCACTCTAAGCGTTGGTGTCACTGCTCCATCCCAGATACACCCGACCTCTACGACTCTCGTCTGTGGTACTCCTGTGGTTGTGAACCAGGCTTCCACCTGTACAGCTACCGTCACCGATACCAACGCCACTAGTTCAACATCACCCGTTGGCACAGTAACGTTTTCCACTTCCTTCGCCGGTTCCTTCGACTCGTCCAGTTGCACTCTGGTTGCAGGTTCGGCGGCTTCGGCCACTTGTCACGTATTGTTTACCCCTTCAGCTTCCGGCACTGCCAGCGTCAGCAGCGTCTACACTTCAACCGATGCGACTCATGATGCTAGTTCTAGTTCTGGGTTCAGTATCGCTGTTAATCTACGGACCACCAGTACGACTATCAGCTGTTCTTCCCCCGTGGCTCTACCCGATTCTTCAAATTGTTTCGTGACTGTAACCGATACTGATGTTGGTACTCCCATTAGGCCCTTTACGGTTTTGCCGGATCGCCTTGATCTAGTCACCAACAGTACAGGCACTTTCTCCAGTGTTAACTCCTTTACCAACTGTGCCACGCTTGATGCTGGCGGAAACTTCCAGAGCTGCACCTTTTCGTATGCACCCTCAGTTGTTGGTCATCACAGAGTCACAGTCGACTATCTCGGTGACTCGGTGCACTCGACCAGTTCAGAATTCTTCGACATAGCCGTCACCAGTGCTCTGCATCCCACTTCAACCAGCGTATCCTGCGCTCTATCGACAGTTGTTGTTGGACAAATAACACCATGCACAGCGACCGTTACTGATACATCCGCTTCTCCTACCATGGCAAGCGGCGACGTCCTATTCAGGTCGAACCCCTCGGCGCTGGCGACGCAATGCACTCTCACTCCCAGCACAACGGCTGGCACAGCAATGTGCGATATCAGTGGAGGGGGAATCACCTTCTTCACCTCTGGCATCTTTAGCATCACTGTTCATTACGTCGGCGACTCAACTCATGACGCAAGCGACGACACCGGGTCACCCTTCATCATGACCGTCAACAAACGACCTACTGTCACAACGATCTCATGTGCGCCCTCAAGCATAACCACCAGCGGAGCGTCCACGTGCACCGCCAATATCCCAACCGACGCCAGCATTCTCAGCTCTCTTCCGCCTACTGGTACGGTCATGTTCAGCCAGACGGGAATATCGACCGGCGCGATATTTGCTAGCAACCCCTGTACTCTCTCCAGCATTGGCCTCGCCCCCGGCAATGCCGGGTGTACCGTGACCTTCACCTCATCCAGCACAGGCACAGCCAGCATAACTGGCGTCTACAATGGCGATGACCTCTACGCCAGTAGCACCAGCAACACCGCGACTGTCGATGTCGCCAACCTGCCAGACTTCTCCATCACTGCCAGCCCAACCACTGTCCCCACAACGGTCGGAACCTCCGGCAGCTCAACAATCCAAGTGACAGGCCGCAACGGATTCACGGGCGATGTGGCACTGACATCTGACAATTCAGCCTGTACTCTGAGTACAGCGACAGTAACTGGTGGTTCCGGAACTTCGACCTTGTCATGCACTTTCGCGACTGCGGGAACCGTAAGCGTTACTGTGACTGGTACAAGCGGTTCACTGACTAATTCCGTGACTGTCACGTACACGGTCGGTGCGGCAGAGGACTTCAGCCTCACCGCGTCCCCGACGAGCGTCAGCATCATCGCTGGCACCTCGGGAACATCGACGATAACCGTCTCCCCGTTGAACGGATTCACGGGAACCGTGACACTAGTAATTCAAACTGTTATACCGGATTTTCCATTTTCCTGCGACCTATCCTCGACCAGTATAACCGGCGGCTCGGGAACGAGCACGCTCACCTGCACGAGCCCCGACGTTACCAGAGCACTCCAGTACAGTGTGTTCGTACAAGCGAACAGTGGCTCACTAGGGCATCAGGTGATCGTCAATTTCTTTGTCCAAGATTTCACGATGAATCCTAGCCCCTCGACGGTGACGGTGGACGCTGGCGCGGCCGGGACTTCAATGATTTCCGTCCAGCCCGAAGGCGGGTTCACGGGAACAGTGGATTTGACCAGCTCCGTCGTACCTTCCAGCGGGCTAACCTGCACTCTGTCTCTGACTAGCATCCCCATCGGGGTGTCCGGGGGGACCAGCTTTCTCTCATGCTCCGGCTCAGCCGGCACGTACACTGTGACCGTAACTGGGACTAGCAATGGGCGGACGCAGATCTTAAGCGTCACTTACATCGTCCAAGCCTTCACGCTGAACGCTAGTCCGACGTCCGTGACGGTCGTGACGGGCAATTCCGGAACCTCGACTATCACCGTTGCACCAGTTACCGGGTTCTCGGCTGACGTTGCACTCGTATCAGACAATTCCGCGTGTACACTGTCTCCGGCCACTGTAACTGGCGGCTCTGGAACGGCCACATTGTCCTGCACCTTCACGGTCGCCGGCTCCGTTACTGTCACGGTGACAGGCATTAGTGGTTCACTTACTCACTCTGCTGCCGTTGATTACACCGTTACTGGTCTTGCTGATTTCATGATCATTGCGACTCCCGCGACGGTAACGACGACAGTGGGTTCGCCCGGGACTTCCTCGATCACTGTTTCGCCTGTTAACGGATTTGTGGGTGATGTTGCGCTGACCGCTGACAATTCGGCTTGCACGTTAACTCCTGTCACAGTTACTGGAGGCTCAGGTTCCTCCACACTGTCGTGCAACTTTACGGCCACGGGCGTTGTGACTGTCATCGTCACTGGTACTAGCGGTTCTCTGTCCCATTCTGTCTCTGTCGACTTTAGCGTCACTGCTCCTCCGGACTTTACAATTTCGGCCACTCCGACCGCTGTAACAGTCCTAGTCGACTCGCCGGGCACTTCGACGATTACTCTATCTTCTCTGAACGGTTTCTCGGGCACTGTCACCCTGACGGCGGAAAATTCAGCGTGCACTCTTGCTCCCTCTACTGTCTTCAGCGACTCGCCCACCTCTAGCCTCTCCTGTACTTTCACCAGTGAAGGCACCATTGTGGTTACAGTTTCGGGCACGAGTGGCTCTCTATCTCACTCAGCAACCGTCACTTTCACTGTCAGCGGTCTTCCCGACTTTACCATCTCGGCAAGTCCGACTGCTGTTACAGCGACCATTGGTTCCGCTGGCACTTCCACTATAACAATCTCACCGGTGAACATGTTTATCGGCGACGTGGCCCTAACATCTGATAATTCGGCTTGCACTCTAACTCCCATTACAGTGACTGGTGGTTCCGGCACTTCTACTCTCTCCTGCACATTCAGTTCAGCAGGCGTTGTAACAGTTTCAGTCACAGGCACGAGTGGGGCTCTGTCCCATTCTACGAGTGTCGCGTACAGTGTTGTATCTACGTCGAGAGTGTTGCTCACCTTCAGCGCTTTCGACATGGACGATTTCGACAATGGTGTCGGCCAGTTGCAAGTCTTTGTCAACGGTCACCTAGTCGTAGACATTCCAGCTGGGCTGAATCATCTAACTGGGACAGGGGACTACACGCCTTACACTAACAGATGGGTGAAGTTTGGACCGTTCGACATCACCAGCTTCGTGGTGAACGGACGGAACAATGTCACCTTTACAGACCTCAATCCAGCCCACCATTTCGGCCTCGTACGTAACGTCATGATAGTGCAAGGCACGACGGTGCTACTCAATGTGGGTAAGACAGTCGGAATCTATCCCGGACACTCAAAGACGTACACGTTCTCGATCCCGCCGCTTACCAGCACCAGCTTCACAATCTCGCCCACGGCTGCAGCATCGAAACAGGTCCTAACCTTCACAGCCACGTACACTGGGGGGACAGCACCCTTCACGTGCATCTTCAGGTTTGGCGACGGCGAGTCTATGACCGTTGTGGGCAGCTCTGGTGCATCCACAGTGAGCCACGAGTACAATCAACCGGGAACGTTCATGGCAACAGTCACAGTTCGAGGATCGAGTACCTCAGACATCGTCCGGTCAAGCCTAAGCATCAACGTTACTTAGATACAGCGCAATTGGGCTCGGGGGCGAGGCTTGTCCGTGGACGGGGTTAGCCTTTCCAGAGTCCTATCGCGGCTCCAGCTAGAAAGGCGACTGAGGATATTGGTAAGAGGCTGGCGAGTCCGACTGCTTGGGCGGCTACTGGTTGTGCCCCGTTGAAGACGTAGTAGATTGTACTTGCTGAAGGCGTGCTCCAGGCAAGATTGAGGTAGCCTGTGACTGCGAGTAGTCCGACCAATGCTACGATAGCTAGGGCGAGCTTGATCGCTCTCTTGATAATGACACCCAATAGGATTCCGATAATGAACGTTGTAACGGATAGCACGGAGGTTATGGTGGTTAGGTCGAGACCGTTTGCCATGTCGAACCCGTGTAGTCATGTCTCTCCTGGTATAAGGGGCTATACGTGGCAGAAGTCGCAAGAAAGATGTCTAGAAAGCGAGGGTTTCACGGCGGGATAATCCGTGGTACCGAAACAGGCTGGTTGTTCGAGCTGTTCCTTAACGTCGACCGGCCGAATTTGATAGCAGTTCAATCACAAGGAGGGCTTGAAGACCCATCGGCCCGGACGTGCATACTTTGCAAGGATCCTAATCTTACAGTCGCGCTATCTAATTGACGAGATCTTATCTTTCTTTTTCTACTATCTATTTCTCGACCCCCCGGGGGTATCTGAAAATAAAAAAACTCCTTCACACTTTACGTCCAAAACTAGCTTCGAGAATGGTGCGGGAGGTGGGATTTGAACCCACGAACCCCTACGGGACAGGCGCCTCAGGCCTGCGCGTCCAAGACCCTCACAGTCGACGGGTCTCTTTGACCTGGCTTGGCAACACGAGCCGCCCCCATAACAAGGCGGACTCCCGCAAACACCAGGCCCGCTCCCGCAAAGACCCAAACCCGAACGACGCCCCTAATTGGCTTTCGCCAATCAACCAATCCCATCAAAACCGGGCAATGTTTAATTGAACCCCGCCCCGGAACCCCACACAAACCCTACTTATCCAAGCTAACAGGAACAATGTCCCTATGGCCACCCGGCGAAGAAAAACAAGACGATTACGCGGTAGCCGGTGCCACGGCTGGGGACGATCTGGACAACACCGGGACAGCGGAATGCAAGGAGGACACGGCAACGCCGGATGGAAACGCCACCGCTGGAGCAGCGTCATTCGCTACGGCTGGGAGATCGGAAAAACAGGCTTCACACCCATCAACCCAAAACACCAACGAACAATCAACATAGACCAGCTAAGCCAGAACCTCCAGACACTATCCGAACAGGGCAAGACCAAACCCGCCGGAAACCGGATAGAAGTTGACCTCGGCCAGATAGGCTACACCAAACTGCTGGGCAACGGAAAAGTCACACAACCCCTCAGAATCGTTGTCGCACAGTGCACCGAGAAAGCAGCCAGCAAGATATCCCAAGCAGGCGGAGAAGTAGTACTCCCAAAACCCGCCGAAGCCAGTAAAGAAGGCTGATCCCAAACGGTCCGCTTCATCGAAATCTTCAGACCCCTAACCCGCATACTCCCCAGCGTCCGCCCCCCTGATCGAGAGGTCGGATTCACAGAGAAGCTCATCTGGACAGCCCTAGCACTCGTAATCTACCTCGTAATGGCCGAGACCCCGATCTACGGCGTCCCGCACACTGGAGGAGTCAACGATCCCTTCGGACCCCTACGAGTCATATTCGCCAGCCAGAGAGGCACACTCGTCGAACTCGGAATCGGACCAATAGTCACAGCAGGACTCATACTCCAAGTCCTCTCCGGCTCCAAAATGATCAACGTCGACTTCAGCAACCCAGGCGACCGGGCACTCTTCACCGGAGCAAGCAAAGTACTCTCCGTATTCATGACCCTATTCGAAGGACTCGCATTCCTACTCGGAGGAGCATACAACGTCACCAACTCGGCGGGAGTACAGACGCCGCCAAGTCTACAGAACGAGTTCTTCATCCTAGTACAACTAATATTCGCCGGAATAGTCATAATCCTACTCGACGAAATGCTCCAGAAAAAATGGGGCTTTGGAAGCGGAATCAGCCTCTTCATCGCCGCAGGCGTCTGCCTCCAAATAGTGTGGAGCAGCCTCGGACCAATCTCGCCTGTCTCCGACGGAAAATACCTGGGAGGAATAATCGCCTTCTTCCAATCCCTCGGACCAGTAATCGCCAGTCCATTCAGTTTCACATCATGGCAAGCCGCACTCTACAGAGGCGGCAACCTGCCAGACATGCTCGGATTCATCACGACAATAGCAGTGTTTCTAATCGTCATTTACCTTAACGGACTCCGAGTCGAAGTCCCAGTCTCCTACGCTAGATATCGAGGATTCAGAGGCCGATTCCCCATCAAATTCTTCTACGTTTCAAACATACCCGTCATCTTCGCAGCCGCTCTCTTCGGAAACATATTCTTCATCGGCCAACTCATCTTCAACAGATACAACCCCGGCTGCTCAAGCACAG
>Ga0209056_10004063_pt1 | contig 15439 bp, 13 predicted proteins | sample GraSoiAngelo_114_FD_185876 | JGI IMG/M metagenome (GOLD analysis project Ga0209056, IMG submission 185876) | Grasslands soil microbial communities from the Angelo Coastal Reserve, California, USA - 14_0903_13_40cm (SPAdes) (version 2) | ecosystem: Environmental > Terrestrial > Soil > Grasslands... | reverse complement strand
AGTACGGCTCCAGGAGGAGGTACTCGCCCGGCAGACCGAGATGGTAAAGCGGGGCGTCGGCCTCGAGGTCGAGCGGTTCGAAGCTGAAATGAAGCTGCGCGAAGCGCGCGCCGAGCTGGAACGCAGTGAACGCAACGCCGCATTGCTCGGCACTGGCGAGGGGGCGAGCGTGCATGTGCGCGCCCCGGTCGACGGCGTGGTGGTCAGCGTGAAAGCTGCCGCCGGCGTGACGGTGCAGCTGGGCGGCGATCCGCTGGTCGAAATCGGCAATCCCGGCGGGCTGTGGGTGGTCGCCGACGTGCCTGAAGGCGAGACCAGCCAGGCGGCGAAGGCCGGCAAGGTCGAAGTGACAGTCGCCGCGCTTAATCTCACGCTGCCCGGGCGCATCGCCGGCGTCGCGCCGCGCAGTGACCCGGAGACGCGGCGCACGCCGATCTACATCGAGCTCGAGCGCGCGCCGGCAGACCTGCGGGCCGGGCTGCTGGTGCGGGTGACGGTGGCCGCACCGGCCGCCGCTGGCGAGCTGTGGTTGCCGGTAACCGCGGTGCTGCTCAAGGAAGGCGGCAAGCGCATCGTTTATCTGGAGGACAAGGACGGGCGCTTCGTCGCCCGCGCGGTCGAAGTCGGCGACGAGACCGGCGGGCGGGTGCGCGTGCTGAAGGGCCTCGAGCCGGGCGAGCGCGTGGTGATGAAAGGCGCGCTGCTCGTCGACCGCGAAGCCGAGCAGCTCCTCTAGTCCTATGCTCAACGCGCTCATCGAAGCCTGCGTGCATCGCCGCGTCGCGGCGATCGTGACGGTGGCAGTGCTGGCTGCGGTAGGTGTGCGCGCCTACCTGAACACGCCGATCGAGGCGTTTCCCGATGTCACCAACGCGCAGGTCACCGTGATCGCGCAGATGCCAGGCTACGCGCCGGAAGAGGTGGAGCGCAGCGTCACCGTGCCTCTGGAGCGCGTGCTGAACGGCACGCCGCGTGTGATGCAGCTGAGGAGCGAAAGCCTCTTCGGCCTGTCGCTCGTCACGCTCACCTTCGACGACGATGCCGATCCGTTCGTCTCGCGCATGCACGTCGCCCAGCGCATGGCCTCCGCCGACCTGCCCGAGGGCGTGGCGCCGACGCTCGCGCCCGAGGCGACGCCGCTCGGGGAGGTGTACCAGTTCCGCGTCACGAGCGACCGGCACGATCTTTACCAGCTGCGCAGCGAGCTGCAATGGACCATCTCGCGCGTGCTGAAGCAGGTGCCCGGCGTCGCCGACGTGGTGAATTTCGGCGGCTACTTGAAGGAAGTGCAGGTCCGCGCTTATCCCGACCGCATGCGCGCCCACGGCCTGGCGCTCGGCGACGTCGCCGACGCCCTGGCGAAGACGAACATCAACGTCGGCGGCGGCTTCGTGCGGCACGGCGACCAGGAACTGGGGGTGCGCGGCATCGGCTACATCGGGTCGGTCGAAGACATTCGCCGCACGGTTCTGAAGACGCGCGAGGGGACGCCGGTGACGGTCGGGGACATCGGCGAGATCGTGCAGTCCAACACGCCGCGGCGCGGCGCCGTCGGCTGGAACGAGCAGAAGGAAGCCGTCGAGGGATTCGTGCTGATGCGCCGCGCCGAGAATCCCTCGCGCGTGCTCGCCGGCGTGCACGCCAAGGTGGCCGAGCTGAACGACAGGATCCTGCCGCGCGGCATGCGCATCGAGCCGTTCTACGACCGCACGCTGCTCGTCGGCAACACGCTGAGCACCGTGCACACGAACCTGCTGCACGGCTTCCTGCTGGTGGTCGCGGTGGCGTGGCTGTTCTTCCGCAGCGTCACGGGCTCGCTGATCGTCGCGGCGGTGATTCCGCTCGCGCTGCTGGGCGCTTTCATCGGCCTGTACGCGCTCAAGCTGCCGGCTAACCTGATCTCGATGGGGGCGATCGACTTTGGCATCTTGGTGGACGGCGCGGTGGTGCTGGTGGAGAACGTGCTGCATGCGGTGCAATACCAGCGGCCGACGCGGCGCCGCGAGCTGCTCAGGCTGGTGATCGAGGCTGCCGAGCAGGTCGCCCGGCCGACGCTCTACGCGATGCTGATTATCATCGCGGCGCTGGTGCCGGTGTTCACGCTCGAGCAGGTCGAGGGACGCATCTTCCGGCCGCTTGCGCTCACTTACTCCTTCGCCCTCGTCGCGGCGCTGGTGCTCGCGCTGACGCTCGTCCCGGCGCTGTGCGCGCTCGGCTTCTCGACCGCGCGTGCGGCCGCCGAGCCGCCCTTTATCGAGAATGTGCGCAAGAACTATGGCGCGTGGCTCGGGCGGCTCCTGCCGCGCCGCGGCTTGGCGCTCGGCGCAGCCGCCGTGTTCCTCGCGCTCACCTTGTGGATCGGCACGCGCCTCGGCACCGAGTTTCTGCCCGAGCTCGACGAGGGCGACTTTGTCGTGTTCGTCGAGATGCCGCCGAGCATCGCGCTCGAAGCCGCTCAGACCACGCTGGTCGAGGTGCGGCGCCGGATCCTCACTTTTCCCGAGGTGGCGCAGGTGCTGAGCGAGGTCGGCCGCCCGGAGGACGGCACCGACAACGAGGGCGTCAACATGAGCGAGACGTTCGTGCGGCTGAAGCCGCGCGACGAGTGGCGGCACGGCTACGACAAGGACCGGCTGATGGACGAGATGCGCGCGCAGGTGGGCCAGATCCCGGGAGTGCGCTACAACTTCTCGCAGCCGATCAAGGACAACGTCGAAGAAGCGGTCGCGGGCGTGCGCGGCAAGGTGGTCCTCAAGGTGTTCGGCACGGAGACTGCCGTGATGCGCGCCACGCTCGAGCAGGCCCGTGCCCGGCTCGCGAGCGTCCCGGGCATCGTCGATCTGGACCTGTATCGCGACGCTACCGTGCCGCAACTTCAGATCCTGCTCAATCGGGAGGCGCTAGCGCGCGCCGGGATCCCGGTCGCGGCGGCCAACGACTTCATCGCCACCGCGCTTGCCGGAAAGGTGGTCACGACATTCTGGGAGGGCGAGCGCCCGGTGCCGGTGCGGCTGCTCCTGCCCGCGACGGCGCGCGAGAACGATCGGGCGATCGGCGAGCTCGCGGTGCCGCGGCCGGGAGGCGGCAGCGTCGCGCTGAGCGAGCTCGCCTCAATATCGGTGGCTAGCGGCGCGGCAAACATCTACCGCGAGGGAAATAGCCGTTACCTCGCGCTCAAGTTCAACGTCGAAGGCCGCGACATGGGCTCGGTGGTCAACGACGCCATCGCGACCGTGACCGACGGCGTCAAGCTGCCAGACGGCTATTACTTCGCGTGGGGCGGAGAGTTCGAGAACCAGCAGCGCGCAATCAGGCGGCTGCAGATCATCGTTCCTGCCGCGCTCGCGGCGGTGCTCGCGCTGCTCTACGGGGCGATCCAGTCGGGCCGGGCGGCGCTCGCCATCCTGCTCGCGGTGCCGTTCGCGCTGACTGGAGGAGTGTTCGCGCTGAAGGTGGGAGATATGCCGCTCTCGGTGAGCGCGGTGGTCGGCTTCATTGCGCTTCTCGGGCAGGTGTCGCTGCTTGGGCTGTTGCTCGTCAGCGCGATCGAAGGCCGCAGGCACGCTGGGTCGCCGCTCGAGCTTGCGATCGTCGAAGGAAGCGTCGAGAAACTGCGCGCAGTGCTGATGGCGTCCTTGCTGGCGCTGTTCGGGCTGCTGCCGATGGCCATCTCGACGGGAATCGGCAGCGAGACGCAACGGCCGTTCGCGCTGGTCATCGTCGGCGGCATGGTGACGACGCTCATCATTACGCTGTTCGTCCTGCCGGGCATCTACTACATGACCGCTGCGGAGCGGTACGTCACACCCGAGGAGCTGGATGAGGCTGCTTGAGGCCATGGCATTGGCTCTCATCAGCGCTCCGGCCTGCGCGCAACTTCCGTCGTCGGTGAGCCTGGAAGAGCTGCTGCGCATCGTCGAGACGAGCCCGCGCATCATCGCCTCGGAGCGCGAAGCCGACGCCGCGCGCGCCGAGCGCGTCACCGCGGGGGCGCTGCCCAATCCCAGCGTCTCGCTGGGGCGCTCGCGGCCAAGCGGCGGCGAGCGCACCGTGTTCGACGCGACCTCCCAGCAGCAGGCGACCATCGAGCTGCCGATCCCGATCTTCGGGCAGCGCGGCGCGCGCGTGCGCGCTGCCGAGCTGCAGGTGGGCCGCGCCGAGTCGCAAATCCTCCTGACGCAGAACGAGACTAGGCGCCACGCCGCGCTCGAGTTCGTGCGGCTGCTGACTGCGCAGGAGCAGCTCGCGGCGCGCCGCGCTGCGCTTTCGGAGGTCGAGCGCATCCGCGGGCTGGTGTCAGGCCGGCTGGCAAGCGGCATGGCGAGCCGCTACGACCTCGCGCGCGCCGAAGCCGAGCTCGCGCTCGCCGGCTTGGGCGTGCAGCGCGCGGAGGCCGAAGTTGCCGAGCATGCCGCAGCGCTCGCAGCGCTGGTCGAAGCGCCGGGCTGGCGTCCGCGCGCCGCCGGCTCGCTGCGCGCGCTCCAGGGCGTTGCCGATCGGCCCGCCGACGCCGACTCCGCGCTAGCGCGCAATCCGACCTTGCGCGTGGCGCGCGACGAAGCTTCGGTTGCCGACGCGCGCGTCGACGTGGCGCGCCGCGAGCGGCTGCCGGTGCCGAGCATCGCGCTCGGCCGCACCTGGACCAGCGGGCCCTTCGGCGCCGCGGACTTCATCGGGCTCTCGAGCGAGATCCCGATTCTCGACAGCAAGCGCGCGCTCGAAGACAAGGCGCTGGCCGCCGCCGCCGCCGCACGGGCGCGCGAGCGCGCGGCAAGCGCGTCGCTGCGCGCCGAATATCAGCGCCACCTCGAAACGCTGGAGCTGCGTCGCGCCGCGTTGAACCGGTTCGAAAAGGACGTCTTCGAGCGTCAGGCGACATTCTTCGAAATGGCGGAAGCCGCCTACCGTCTGGGCCGCGGTTCGCTGTTCGAGCTGCTCGATGCGCGGCGCACTCAGCTCGACGCCGCGACCGCGCGGCTCGAGCTGATCGGCGCGATCGTCGAAGCGCAGCTCGAGCTGCGCGCCCTGGCGGGCGATCTGTGAGCCGAAGCCGAAGCGGTATGATGAATGGCGATGCGCATTCTCATCGTTGAGGACGATCCGTCGCTCGCCTCCGGCCTGGCGCGCATCCTGGAGGCCGAGGGCTACGCGGTGGACGTGGCCGGCCGCGGCGAGGAGGCGGTGGGCGCGGCACGCGGCGAGCGCTTCGACCTCGTCATCCTCGACATCGGATTGCCCGGCATGGACGGCTTCGAGGTGCTGCGCCGGCTGCGCGGCGCCGAGCATCGCGTCCCGGTGCTGGTGCTGACGGCGCGCGATACGGTGAGCGACCGCGTGCACGGGCTTGACCTGGGCGCCGACGACTACATGGCCAAGCCCTTCGCCATGCCGGAGCTGGCGGCGCGCGTGCGCGCGCTCATCCGTCGTTCGCTGGCGCAGACCGGGCCGAAGATCGTGCACGGGCCGCTGACCCTCGACACCGTGGCGCGGCGCGCCTACCTCGCCGGGGAGCCGCTCGAGCTCGCGGCGCGGGAGTGGGCCGTGCTGGAGGTGCTGCTCGGCAAGGTGGAGAAGATCGTGTCGAAGGAGAGCATCATCCAGGCGGTCGCCGGCTGGGACGAGGATCTTTCGCCCAACGCCATCGAGGTCTACATTTCGCGCCTCAGGACCAAGCTCGAGCGCGCCGGGGTGCACATCCGCACCGTGCGGGGCTTCGGCTACATGCTGGAGGAGTTCAAAATACGCTAGATGGCCGACGCAAGCCTCCGCGGGCAGCTGCTGCGCCTGCTGCTTTTCCCGGTCGCCGGTATCCTGGCAGTGAGCTCGGTCGCGGCGTACTACCTCGCCCGCGAGCCTGCCACCGATGCCTACGACGGCGCGCTCATCGACGCCGGGATCGCGCTTGCCGATCGCATCCACGTGCGCGACGGCGCGCTGGCGGTCGACCTGCCGAGCGCCGCCGAGCAGATCCTGCGCACCGACCAGTTCGACACGATTTACTACCTGGTGCGCGACCCATCGGGCAGGCTGATCGCCGGCGACGCGGGAATCCCGCCGCCGCCCGTCGCGCAGCGCCCGCAGGACAGGTCTGTTTTTTATGATGCAACCTACCGCGACACCAAGGTGCGCGCGGCGGCGCTGCTGGCTCCCTGCGGCGGCCAGATCTGCACCATCACGGTCGCCGAGACGACCCGCAAGCGCGACCGCCTGGTGCGCGAGATCCTGCTCGGCAGCGTCATGCCCCAGGCGCTGCTCGCAGTGCTGACGCTCGCGCTGGTGTGGTTCGGCGTGGCGCGGGGCCTGGCGCCGCTCGAGCGGCTCTCCGGCGAGATCCGCAAGCTTTCTCCACGCGACCTGCGGCCGATCGAGCCTGCGCTGGCGCCGGCAGAGACGCACCCGCTGATCGAGGCGCTGAACCAGCTGCTGGTGCAGGTCGAGGAATCGAACCGCAACCAGCAGCGCTTCCTCGCCAACGCCGCGCACCAGCTGCGCACGCCGCTCGCGGGACTGCGCACGCATGCCGAGCTCGCGCTTGCCCAGCCGCTCTCGGAGGAGACCCGGGCCGAGATCGAGCAGGTGCACAGCGCCACCGTGCGCATCGCGCGGCTGGCGAACCAGCTGCTGGCCCTGGCGCGCGCCGAGCCCGGCGGGCGTGTCGAGCCGCATTCGGCGGTGGACCTGAAGGGGCTGGCGGAAGGCGCGGCCGACGAATGGGTGCACAGCGCGCTCGCGCGCGACCTCGACCTCGGCTTCGAGCTCGCGCCGGCGAGCGTTCGCGGAGACGCCTTCCTCCTGCGCGAGGCGCTCGGCAACCTGGTCCACAACTCGATCGAGTACGTGCCGCGCGGCGGCCACATTACGGTGCGCACCGGGGCGCGGAACGGGCGGCCGTTCATGGAGATCGAGGATGACGGCTCGGGCATCCCGCCCCAGGAGCGCGGGCGCGTCCTGGAACGCTTCTACCGCATGCCCGGCACCACGGGCACCGGCAGCGGCCTGGGCCTCGCCATCGTGCGCGAGATCGCGGCCGGCCACGGTGCGGCGCTCGAAATCAGCCATGGCATGGGCGGCCGCGGCTGCCGAGTTGCGATAACATTTCCCCATGGATAGCGTCGATATCGAGGTTCTGCGCACCGCCGAGGCGTGGCGCAAGCAAGGCCGGCGGGTTGCGCTGGGCACCATTGTCAAGACCTGGGGCTCCGCCCCCCGTCCGGTGGGGGCGATGGTCGCGATCCGCGACGACGGTCAGGTGGTCGGCTCGGTGTCGGGCGGCTGCGTCGAGGACGACCTGATCGACAAGGTCAAAGCCCGGGTGGTCGCCGCGACCAGGCCCGAGCTCGTCACCTATGGCGTCACCAACGAGGAGGCGACGCGCTGGGGACTGCCCTGCGGCGGAACGCTGCAACTTGTCCTGGAACCCCTGACTGACCATAGCCGCATCGCGGAATTGCTCGATCGAATCTCGCAACAGCAGCTGGTGAAACGGCGCCTGGAGATGGACAGCGGCCGCGCCACGCTCGAACCGGGGCGCTGGCAGGATGTGCTCGAGTTCGACGGCAAGCTGCTGAGCGCGGTGCACGGCCCCCGCTGGCGGCTGGTGCTGATCGGCGCAGGCCAGCTCACGCGCTATCTCGCCGAGATGGCGCACATGCTCGACTACCACGTCAGCGTGATCGATCCGCGCGAGGAATACGCGAACGGCTGGGACCTGGCCGGCGTGCCGCTCAACCGCGGCATGCCCGACGACGTGGTGCGCGAGCTGAACCTGGACGGCCACAGCGCGATCGTCGCGCTCACGCATGACCCGAAGCTGGATGATCTCGCGCTGATGGAAGCGCTCAAGTCGGCGGCGTTCTATGTCGGCGCCATCGGCTCGAAGAAGAACAACGATGCGCGGCGCGAGCGCCTGCGCGAGTTCGACGTGTCCGCCGAGGAGATCGCGCGGCTGCGCGGCCCGGTCGGGCTCTACATCGGCTCGAAGACGCCGCCCGAGATCGCGGTGGCGATCCTCGCCGAAATGACCGCGGTGCGCCACGGCGTGAGCGAGCCGACCTGGGCCGCCAAGCCCGAGCGCCGCTTCGATCCTTCCGCCTGCGAAGTCAAGACGACGACTTGAAGAACATCGTCGGGCTCCTGCTTGCCGCGGGATCCGCGAAGCGCTTCGGTTCCGACAAGCTGCAACACCCTCTGCCGCACGGCGTATCCATCGCGGTGCAGGCGGCGCGCCATTTGAAGTCCGAACTGGACAGGGTGATTGCCGTCACCAAGCCTGGCGCCGATGAGCTCGCGGCGCAGCTCAGGAACGAAGGCTGCGAGGTGGCAGTGTGCGAAAACGCCGCCGAGGGCATGGGGGCGAGCCTCGCCTGCGCGGCCCGCGCCGCGGGTGAAGCCGACGGCTACCTGGTGGCGCTCGGCGATATGCCATTCGTGCGCCGCACGTCGATTGCCGCGGTGCGCGCGGCTCTCGCCGACGGCGCAGCGCTCGCCGCGCCCTATTTCCGCGCGCGGCGCGGCCACCCGGTCGGAATGGCGGGGAGCTTTTACCCGGAGCTGCTGAGGCTGCGCGGCGACGAGGGCGCCAAGCGCCTGCTCGCCGCGCACGAGAATCGCATCGTGAAAATTCCGGTCGGCGATCCCGGGGTGGTGCGCGACATCGATACGCGGGACGACCTCGCGCCACCGCTGCGAATCTAACGTATGATCGCCGCCGGAGGATAGGCAAGAGCGTGGCACAGAACCCGCGGCGCGCAGTGCTTTTTGCCGACGTCTGCGACAGCACCTCGATCTACGAATCGCTCGGTGACACGAAAGCACTCGCCCTCATCAACCGGCTTCTGGGGCACCTGGACAAGAAAATCGCCGAATACAGCGGCACCGTCGTGAAGAGGCTCGGTGACGGCATGGTGTGCCAGTTTTCCGCGCCCGACGCGGCGCTGCGCGCGGCCTGCGAGATGCAGACGGCCGCATTCGACCTTGCTCAGGGCAGCACTCCGAAGCTCGCCATCAAGGTGGTGTTCACCTACGGCCCGGTCATCATGGAGGGCGCCGATGTGTTCGGCGACACGGTGAACGTAGCCGCGCGCCTGGTCGCCGTGGCCAATCCCGAGCAGGTCCTCACCACGCAGCAGACGGTCGATTCGCTCGCCCCGGAACTGCGGGCGCGCTGCCGGCCGCTGTACCCGATGAAAATCCGCGGCAAAGCCGACGCGGTCATGGTTTGCGATGTCGTGTGGCGCGGCGACGACGATCTCACCGTGACCCTGCTGCGCGGTGGCGAAGTCGCGAGCCAGTGGAACCTGAAGCTCGCTTATGGCGGCAGCATGTTCACGGTCGAGCCGGCGGGCTCGGTGCGCCTCGGCCGCGACAAGGGGAACGACGTGGTCATCGCCAGCACCCACGCCTCGCGCGTGCACGCGCGCGTCTTCGGGCGCCACGGCAATTTCGTGATCGCCGACCAGTCCTCGAACGGCACCTTCGTGCTTATCGATGGCAATAGCCGCGAGGTGGTGCTGAGGCGCGAGGAAGCGGTGCTCGGCGAGCGCGGCTGGATCGGCCTCGGCAAGTCGGCGGCCGCGCACGGCGATCATGTGCTGCGCTTTCGCCTCGAGCGCCAGAAGACTTAGTAACATAGGCGCTTTTGCGCCGCTGCCATGTTCGCCCCCAACCTCCTCGCGCAGGCCGACCCGGAAGTCTGGAACGCAGTGCACCTCGAGCACCGCCGGCAGGACGACCACGTCGAGCTGATCGCCTCCGAGAACTACGTCAGCCCAGCCGTGCTGATCGCGCACGGCACCCAGCTCACCAACAAGTACGCCGAGGGCTACCCCGGCAAGCGCTACTACGGCGGCTGCGAGTACGTCGACATGGTCGAGACCATTGCGCTCGAGCGCGCCAAGCAGCTGTTCGGCGCGCCCTGGGCGAACGTGCAGCCGCATTCGGGCTCGCAGGCCAACCAGGCGGTTTACGCCGCGGCGCTGCGGCCGGGGGACACGCTGCTCGGCATGTCGCTCGCGCACGGCGGCCACCTCACGCACGGCTCATCGGTCAACTACTCGGGCAAGCTCTACAAGGTCATCTCCTATGGCCTCAGCGAGAACGAGGAGATCGATTACGCGCAGGCCGAGCGCCTTGCGATGGAGCACCGGCCGCGCTTGATCGTGACCGGCGCGTCGGCGTACGCGCCGGCCATCGACTGGAAGCGCTTTCGCGCCATCGCCGACAAGGCGGGCGCGCTATTGATGGCGGACATGGCGCATTACGCCGGGCTGATTGCCGCCGGGCTTTATCCGTCCCCCATCGGCATTGCCGACTTCGTGACCACCACCACGCACAAGACGCTGCGCGGGCCGCGCGGGGGCCTGATCTTCGGCGCGCCGGAGCAGGAAAAGGCGGTCAACGCGGCTGTGTTCCCCGGCATCCAGGGCGGGCCGCTGATGCACGTCATCGCCGCCAAGGCCGTGGCGCTGGGCGAGGCGCTGAAGCCGGAGTTCAAGTCCTACCAGGGACGCGTGCTCGAAAACGCGCGCGCCATGGTGAAGGTATTCACCGAGCGGGGCGTACGCGTCGTTTCGGGACGCACCGACTGCCACATGTTCCTGCTCGACCTGCGCAGGCTCGGCATCACCGGCAGGGACGCCGAGTCCGCGCTCGGGCGGGCGCACATCACGCTCAACAAGAACGCCATCCCCAACGACCCGCAGAAGCCGATGGTGACGAGCGGCGTGCGCGTTGGCACCCCGGCGATGACGACGCGCGGCTTGCGCAAGCCGGAGGCCGAAAAGCTCGCCCACCTCATCTGCGACGTGCTCGAAACGCCCGCCGACGAAACGAGGCTCGAGCGCGTCGCCGAAGAGGTCAGGGCGCTCTGCGCGAGGTTTCCCGTCTACGCATGAAATGCCCGTTCTGCGGCTCGGCCGACACCCAGGTGGTCGACACCCGGGCGAGCCTCGAGGCCAACACGATCCGCCGCCGCAGAAAGTGCGTGCGTTGCGAGAAGCGCTTTACCACCTACGAGCGCGTGGACCTGAAGATGCCGCGCCTGGTGAAGAAGGACGGCAGCCGCACCGACTTCGACCGCGACAAGCTGACGGGCAGCATGATGCTCGCGCTGCGCAAGCGCCCGGTCGCCACCGACGAGGTCGAGGCCGCCGTCGACCGGGTGATCGAGCGGCTGCGCTCGCTCGGCGAGCGCGAAGTGCCGACCAGCCGCGTCGGCGACTTCGTGATCCGCGAGCTCGCCAAGCTCGACAAGATAGCCTACATCCGCTTTGCCTCGGTGTACCGCAGCTTCGAGACGCCGGACGATTTCCGCGAGGCGGTGCAGGAAGTGAAGTCCGCGCGCAAACGGCGCAGGTGACAGCAGCCTCAGCTACCGCGTTTGGGTCGTTCGATCACGCCATGATGGGGCGGGCGCTTTCGCTCGCTGAAAAGGGCTTGTATACCGCCACGCCGAATCCGCGCGTCGGCTGCGTCATTACCCGCAACGAGGAAATCGTCGGCGAGGGCTGGCACGAGAAGCCGGGCGAGCCGCACGCCGAAGTGCTCGCGCTTCGCGCCGCGGGCGAACGCGCGGCTGATGCCACCATCTACGTCAACCTCGAGCCCTGCAATCACCAAGGGCGCACTCCGCCTTGTGTCGAGGCGCTGGTCAAGTCGAAAGTCGGACGCGTCGTAGCGGCGATGCGCGACCCGAATCCGGTCGCCGCGCACGGCGGCGAAGCTCTCATCAGCGCCGGCATCGCGTTCGAGCACGGTTTGCTCGAGGACGAGGCCCGCGAGCTGAACATCGGCTTCGTCTCGCGCATGACGCGCGGCCGGCCGTGGGTGCGGCTCAAGGTGGCGGCCACGCTCGATGGCCGCACCGCGCTTGCCGACGGCAAATCCCAGTGGATCACGGGACCGCAGGCGCGGCGCGACGGGCATCGCTGGCGGGCTCGCGCCTGCGCCGTACTGACGGGGATCGGCACGGTCACCGCCGACGACCCCCGGCTCACGGTGCGCGATATCGAGACGCCGCGCCAGCCGCTGCGCGTTATCGTCGACAGCCGGCTGCAGACGCCGGAAAACGCGCGCGTCCTCGAAGGAGGTAATGTCTTGATCTTCTCCGGAAAAAAAGGCAGAGGACCAAAGGGCGCCGAAGTGGTGTGCCTGCCCAATCATGAGCAAAAAGTCGATCTGCCGCGCATGCTGGAGGAGCTGGCTCGGCGCGGCATCAATGAATTGCAGGTCGAGGCCGGCTTCCGGCTGAATGGATCGCTCGTGCGCGAGGGCTGCGTCGACGAGTTTCTGGTGTACCTGAACCCGAGCTTCCTCGGCGACGCGGCGCAGGGGATGCTCGATCTTCCCGCGCTCGCCGCGCTCGGGGAGAGGCGCAGGCTGAGGCTGCTATCGGTCGAGCGCCTCGGCGACGACCTTCGCATCGTCGCGCGACCCGCATAGCGTCGCAGCCAGCAGATCCACCGCGACCTGCGCGCTGCGCCCGCCCTTGTCGAGCCGCGGGCAATATTCGACCAGCTCGACTGCGGCCAGACCAGGCCTGCCGCCGATGCCCTCCAGCGCCTGCGCGAGCTCGGCGCCGCCCAGCCCGCCCTCTGCCGGTACCGCCACGCCCGGCGCGTCTTCCGGCGTTACTACGTCGAGATCGATGCTGATGCCGAATCCCGCCGTGTTTTGCGATGCGATGCGCAGCGCGTCGTCGAGCGCCCTCTGGAGACCGCGCTGCCGGACTTCTTCCATCAGGTACACGCGCACGCCCAGGCGCGCCAGCCGCTCGGACTCCTCGAGCTCATAGCTGCGCACGCCGACGAGGCAGACGTGGCGCGGATCCAGCACGCCTGACGCCAGGCCGTAGAGCGGGTCGTCGTCCTGCCCGAGGAGCCAGGCGAGCGGCATGCCGTGCAGGCGCCCGGTGTGGCTGGTCCCGGGGGTGTGGCTGTCCATGTGCGCATCCACCCACACCAGGCCCAGGTCGCCGCGCAGGCTGCGCGCCACGCCGGTCCATGTTCCCCCCGCGCAGGTGTGATCGCCGCCGAGCACGCAGGGCAACCTGCCGTGGCGCAGCGAGTCAGCGACCGCGGAAGCAAGAAGGCTGCACAGCCTGCTTAACGCGACCTGCTTGCGCCGCTCGGTCGGCGACGGCCGCAGAATCGGGCCGGGCAGCGTCGGAATGCCGTACTCGCGCAGGCGCGAAAGGAGGAGCGGTGCGAGCACCGCGGGCGCGTCGGCGCACCCGGGATCCACGCCTCCAAGGCCCCAAGCCGCGCTGATTAATTCCACCTGCTGTCGCATGGCTACAGTATGACCTTATTTCTTTTGGGTTACCCTTCGCTGCCATGTTCACGGGCATCGTGCAGGCAGTGGGGAAGATCGTGCGCGTTCATCCGCTGGAGGTGGAATGCCCCGCGCTCGGGCTGGCCGACATCGCAGTGGGCGACTCGATCTGCGTGCAGGGTGTGTGCCTCACTGTTTCGGCGATCACCTCGCGTGGATTTACGGCCGACGTGTCGGGCGAAACGCTGCGCGTCACCTCGGGGCTGGACCGACCGGGCGAGGTGAACCTGGAGAAGGCGCTCGCCATGGGCGGGCGCCTCGGCGGCCACCTGGTCACCGGGCACGTCGATGGAGTAGGCGAAGTGCTGCAGTTCGCAAACGGCTTGCTTCAGGTGCGTGCCCCGCCGGACCTGAAACGCTACATCGCCGGCAAAGGCTCTATTTGCGTCGATGGGGTCAGCCTGACCGTGAACCGGGTCGAGGGCGACGTTTTCGAAGTGAATCTCATCCCGCACACCCTCCAGGTCACGACGCTAGCGCGGCTCGCACCGGGTGCGAAAGTGAATCTCGAAGTGGACCTGATCGCACGTTACGTCTATCAGGTTCTCAATACCGACGAAACAAAACGCCCGCGATAAAGCGGGCGTTTTGCCGACGACCAAGGCTAACGCTTATACATGTACCACCACACCGCCGCCGCGATGACGATGATGAGGAGCACTGCGCCGCCATCCGCGCCGGCAGGCAGCGACGCGAGCCTGTTGGCGAGCGCTGCGATTTCCTGATCGCTCATTGCCTGAACCCGATCTTTCGCCTGTGCGGGATCTATGCCAAGCGCCTGGAGTTGGCTGGCTACCTCGGCACGGCTGAGCAGGCTGAGAACAGCCGTGCGGTCGCCGTGGTGAGCAGTCGAGGCGACCTGCTCGGTGCCGATCATTCCTGCTTGTGCCATTTGAAATGGCGTCCAGGCCATCAGCGCGATCAAGATGCGGCAAAGCGTGTTATTCATTATGCGGTTCATCTGCGCTCCAGAGGTTGGTTGAGAGGAGAGGCTTCACGGCCAGCTTGCCGTGACCTGAATCTAATTTCTGTCATTCCGCGAAGTCAAGAACGAATGCGTTTATTCATCCGCGCCGCAAAAGGCTGTTGCGAAGTTCCGAATCCGGCCAGGCACTCTGTGACATAAGTCTCATCGTGTTACTACGCATTGATCCCGCGCTGCCTATCAACGCCAAGCGCGACGCGATCCGCGCCGCCGTGGAAAAGCACCCGGTGGTCATTGTGTGCGGCGAGACAGGCTCGGGCAAGACGACCCAGCTGCCGCAGATCCTCCTCGAGATGGGTCGCGGCTCGGCCGGCCGCATCGGCCATACGCAGCCGCGGCGCATCGCCGCGCGTTCCGTGGCGGCGCGCGTCGCCGACGAGCTCGGGACCAGAGTCGGCGCGCTGGTGGGCTACAAAGTGCGGTTCCACGAGAGCGTGCGGCCGGAGACGGCGATAAAGCTGATGACCGACGGCATCCTCCTCGCCGAGACGCAGGGCGATCCCGAGCTGCGGCAGTACGGCTCGATCATTCTCGACGAGGCGCACGAGCGCAGCCTGAATATCGATTTCCTGATCGGCTATCTGAAAAAGCTCGTCGCAATCCGCAGCGATCTCAAGGTCGTCGTCACGTCGGCCACCATCGATGCGGAGCGTTTCTCCAGGCATTTCGACAACGCGCCCGTGATCGAGGTATCGGGGCGTCTTTATCCCGTGGAGATGCGCTACCGGCCGGTCGCCGGCGATTCCGAGGACACGACTCGCGAAGAGGAGGAGCAGGCGCTTGCCGACGCGGTCGAGGAGCTGTGTCGCGAGGGCGATGGCGACATCCTGGTATTCCTGCCCGGAGAGCGCGAGATCCGCGACACTGCCGAAGTGTTGAGGCGCCGGCATCTGGGAGTGGAGCTGCTTCCCCTGTATGCGCGGCTTTCCGCCCCGGATCAGGACCGCGTATTCAGGCCCGGACGCGAGCGCCGCATCGTACTCGCCACCAACGTCGCGGAAACCTCGCTCACGGTGCCGCGCATCCGGTACGTCGTCGATACCGGTCTTGCCCGGGTAAAGCGATACAGCTATCGCAACAAGGTGGAGATGCTGCGCGTCGAGCCGATCTCCCGGGCGGCAGCGA
>Ga0209056_10004062_pt1 | contig 15439 bp, 9 predicted proteins | sample GraSoiAngelo_114_FD_185876 | JGI IMG/M metagenome (GOLD analysis project Ga0209056, IMG submission 185876) | Grasslands soil microbial communities from the Angelo Coastal Reserve, California, USA - 14_0903_13_40cm (SPAdes) (version 2) | ecosystem: Environmental > Terrestrial > Soil > Grasslands ... | reverse complement strand
ATCTACGATGTGGGCGCAGTTTACGGGCTGAAGAACATTGCGTTCCCCGCGGCAGTCGCAGTCGATGCGGGGCGCGCCGCGGTCGCATTCTACGGTTCGACGACATCGGGAGATCAGTCTGCAAACAGTTTCAACGGTCTCTGGCACCTGTACGTTGCAAGCACATTCGACGGCGGACTGCACTGGACCACTGCCGATGTGACCCCAAAGGATCCAATGCAGCGCGGTTGCATCTGGATGCACGGTGGCGCCGACATATGCCGCAATCTGCTCGACTTCTTTGATATGAGTGTGGACAAGCAGGGCCGGGTACAGGTCGGCTACGTTGATGGATGTGCGGACGGCGCCTGCGCTCAGGCCGCTACTACAGCAAAGGGCAACGCCCACACGGCCAGAGGTGTAATCGCGCGGCAGTCGAGCGGACGCCGGCTCATTGCGAGCTTCGATCCACGGAATCCGCTGCGCGCCAAGTCGGCGCCTGGAATGCCTTCCGTGACAGTACGGCGAGTTAACGGCGTCGTTCATCTCGCCTGGTCCGAGGCCGACATCGGCAACGCGAACATCACCAGCTATCAGATCAAGCGAGGCACAGCCAGCGGCGCCGAGACCCTGTTGACAAGCGTTTCGGGAAATCAGACTACCTACGACGACACTACTGCCACTGATCCCACGCAGACTTATTACTACAAGGTGCTGGCAGTAAATTCCGTCGGCACGTCATGCGCAAACAACGAAATCGCCGCGCCATACCTCGGTAATACGTGCACAGGCTTAATTGTTCAGAAGACACCGCCCGGTCATCCTGAACAGCCACTGCAAGGATTGGCGCCTGCGTCGCTTGCTATCGACTCCGTCGCCGTCGCGGAGCCACCCGGAACAAGCAACCTCGTGTTCATAATGAAAGTCACCAGCCTGGCAAGCGTGCCGCCCAGCAGCAGGTGGCGAATCGTCTGGAACTCGTACGCTGCTCAATCGTACGACCCGGCAGCTGAACAGTTCTACGTCGGCATGAGGACGGACGGAAACGGGCTGGTGACGTTTGATTATGGAACAATCGCTACTCAAGTCGTCGGCCTTGTTATTGGCATTCCAACAGAAACGTCAATTGGTCCGCTTCCCGGCAGCAGCTTTAATGCGGATGGCACGATAACTCTCATCGTACCGAAATCGCTGATCGGCAGTCCAGCCCCGGGTGACCTGCTCGGAGCCGTCAATGGGAGGACGTTCACCGCCGACACGCCCGAGACGCAAAACCTCGAGCGCTCAACTCTGCTGGTGGATCACACGTTCGTGAAAGGCCAACGTGATAACGGTCACCCGGCTGCTACTTACATTGTTGTAGGTAATACATCTTGTGGCCCCTGATAATCGGCCGTGTGAGCATCCGCCGCTGATGCGGCGGATGCTTTCTACGTCACGAAGTCATTACGGCAACGGAGTTGCGGCGAGCGCCGCATCGACCTCAGGGTGCAGATGTCCAGCTAAAGATGTCGACGTTGCCGAAAGTAGATGGGCAATCTTGCTGCGGCGCGGGGACCGGCGCGGGGGGACCCCCGCGCAGTGACATGCGCCACGCATCCACCGCGGGGCAGTCGGCGGCGTTGCGTGTGTCGTTCCAGACCGCAGCGCCGTATGTGCTTGTCGCGATAGCATAGACGTAATCCCCCAGAAACTCCGCGGTACCGAGGTCGCTCGAGCCGCGCGGATCGCCTGGTGGGCTGCGGTGCAATTCCGTCCAGCCCGTCGGTGTGCCATCTGCGCCGATATCCGCATGCAGCACGACGCCCACGAGACTGCGTGGATCGGACGTGTTCGTGCGATACGGCGTAGTAAAAGCGTTATAGCCGATGTACAGCTGCTGGCCATTGGGTGAGATAGCTGCCGCTGCGTAGTAGCCGCGATCACCGGCGCTGGTAATCGCCGTTGGGCTGGACCACGAATCGCCGCCGTTAGTTGAATAAGAGAGCATGACCTTCTCGTTATTTAATCCAAGGCGGCCATCGCCCCACGTATCAACGATCTCGTCGGTCGCGTCCGCGCCGGTCGGCGCGCCGTTTGCGATGTCCACGCTTGGAGCGGCCGTCAGGTCCATGCGCGCGCCAGCAATGCCATCCTCCACGCAGCGGCCAATTACCGGGTCAACGTTGTAGCAAGCGTCATTCATCGAGACGATGTCCTGCGGGGGCGTCCAAGTCTGACCGCCATCATAAGATTTGACCATCGCGTGCGTGCCGATCCCGGGAGTGCCTGCTGCGAAGTGCGCAAAGAAGAGATAGACTACGCCGTTGCTATCAGTGCGGACTGTGCTGGCTGTACGGAAACCGTGCAGAAAGTTGGTAGCTGCCTCGGTGACCTGTCGGGTCGTCCACGTATTCCCACCGTCGCTGGACACGGCGACCATCACCGGTTGAGGGCGCGCGTTCCCTCGCGAACGGCTGCGGATGGCCGTGTAGCAGATGTACACATTGCCAAAAAACGGGCTCGACGCGGCATTGTCCGCCCAGATCTGCTCTTTGTCAGAGAAGAGACTAGAGTTTTGCTTGGAAACCAGGACTGGCTGCATCCAGGCGTTCTTGTCCCCTGCTGCTGCTGCCGCTACGTCATCGGTGCGCGAGACGTAAGCCGCAGCAACGCCTCTGAACGTCTGGCCGAAGTTAAACGCTATGTTGGCATAGTAGAGCCGCGAACCGTTCGTCCATGAGAAGTTGCCATTCGTATCGGGGCTAGGACCAAATGCGACGGCGGGGTCGCCGAACGGGATCAAACCGTTTTCGTAGTACCATGGGAGCGTGCCGATGGGACCGGCAGGATCGGGTGTGCAGCCTGGGTCCGGCCCGACAACTCCCAGGCAGCTGTTGTCGATCCCGAACCTGCCGCTGTAGCCTGTGTACGTTGGCTGTGTCCAAGTGTGCCCGCTATCGAACGAAAAGTAGACGCCGGAAATACCTACACCCGGCGTGAAGGGGAAGGGCGGGAAGGTAGTGTCGTCACCCGCGTTGTATGCTTCCATATCAATTGTGTCGTTCGCTCCGGCCGCCATGACATTTGGATGAGCTGCATCGACTGCAAGCGCCGGCTCGCTCTGCGCGTTCTGCGCGAGCGGCGAAGGCGGACTGCCAACGCTGACCAATGCCTCAGTGCTGAGGATGACAGCCATCGCTGCCGCTGCCGAAATAAGCACGCCTGCGGTTGCAATGCGCACAATGGAGAAGAAACGAGTTCGATTAAAACCGCCGACGATGGCTGCTACCAGGGTTGGTGTATTTCGTGTTTTCATAGGTTGTTCCTCTGTTTTGTTTTTCTCTAGTTAGTCTTGTCTTCACTGAGGTACTAGAGAAAATCTGGCGCAAGGTTACGCGAAAAGTTGGGAAAACCGCGGATTACGCGGATATCGTCTGTAAGGACAAACCAACCCAGCAGTTATGTGAAAACCAGCTTGCGCGGAAAGTGGGAATTTTTTGCAACAGAAGGAAACGAAGGCAGCGAAGGTCTTCCGCAATCAGGTTGAATTGGAATGTATGTTTGTTTCCTTCGTTATCTTCTGTTAAAAAAGGTCCCTACGGATCGTCAGGGTTGCGCCATCCCTATCCGCGTTATTCGTGCAATCCGTGGTGAAACTATTTCTGCTTTTCCTCGCAGAGTTTTTGGAAACCGGGATCGGAGCGCAAAGGATCCCAAATCGGATCGAGCCTAAGAAGAGCCGACGTGAGGACGGCCACTCCCTGGTAAACATTGCTCTCACCGGGCGTCTTTAGCCGTTGGCTAAGAGTGTCGATCGCGCGACTCTTCTCGCCGAAGATAGTCTGAATTAACGCCAGGTTCTCTTCAAAGCCAGGTCCCCACGCCCTGTCCTTAGCACTAGGCAAAAGCACGATCGCACGCTCCGCCACCTTGAGGGCCGAGTCCTTCTCTCCCACCATCGCATAAGCTTTCGACAGCGATGCTGCAACGAATTCGTTATCTGGTTGATCTCTGTATAGTTGTTCAAGTGTATTTACCGCCAGTTCAGCGGTAACCTTTGCGCCAGCCGCATCGCCAGCAACGTTTTGCGTCAAAGCTAGCGAGATCTGACACTCTGCCTTAAAGTGCTGAGAATGAAAATCGAAGTGAGCCAGTCGCGCTTGCAGCAATCGCACGGCCTCACCATAATTCCGTTCAAGTCTAAGCTGAGTGATCTTTGTTGCGAATACGTGGTCCGAATCGGTTTGTGTGTTTGCATTTTCCAGCAATTTAGCGGCTTCGTGCAGGTTACCCTGGGCCTGATAAATGTCCACCTTCGACGCCATCACATCGGGATTGTCTGGCGTAATGTCTAGCACGCGATCGTAGACCTTTAACGCGGCCGGGAACCGTCGAAGATCTGCGTAAGTCCCTGCCGCCTGCATGAGTAACTCCACATTATGTGGATCCAAGGTGAGGGCTTGCTCGAGGTAGGCAATGCTTTGATCCCACTGTCCCTCGTGTTTGAGGACTCGGCCGAGAGCCAGCCGTACCTCGCTGCTGCCTGGTAACATTTCGCTGACGGCACCAAGCGTGTTTTTAGCAGATGCATAATCGCGCAATACCCAGAGCTGATAATAACCCAACGCGAGCAGGGTTTCAGGTGAGTTCGGCTCTAGTCTCTGAGCATTCTCCAAAGCACGCTTGGCGGCATCGCGCTGAGCGGCGGAATTGGGATCCATGCGGACGACGGAACGGAGTCCCTCGTCGCGAGAGAGCCCTGCCCATGCAAGCGCAAAATTGGGGTCAAGCTGAACCGCCCGCTCGTAAAAACTTGCGGCTTTGGCTAGCAGATCGGGAGAGTAGGAGATGCCCAGGGGGGTGCCGCGTGCTTCAAGAGCCAGGCCATGCAGATAGGCATCGTAAGCCTCCGGATTGTTTGTTGGTTTAACTGCTAACGCCTGCTCCTCGCGCCCGGTTAGCTTCGCCTGCAAAGAGTCCGCGATTTGTTTGGCGATCTCGCTCTCGATACCGAAGATGTCAGTGAACTTCCGGTCGTAGGTTTTTGCCCAGAGATGGGAATCGGTTGGCGCGTTAATCAACTGCACATTGACCCGAACCTGGTCAGCGACTTTTTGGACGCTGCCCTCAAGAATGTTCGCTACGCCAAGCTGCTTCGCGATCTCGGCCAGATCGCGAGGTTTGCTTTGATAGCGCTCGGTGGAAGTACGCGAAATGACTCTTAAATCTGCGATCTTTGTTAATCGTGTCAGGATTTCTTCCTGGATGCCTTCAGCGAAATACGCGTTATTTGGGTCGCCGCTAAGATTTTCGAACGGAAGCACAGCGACGCTCTTCGGGACTAAGACTGGGGACTCACGCTTCCATGTCATCACGCCTAAGCCCGCTGCCAGCGCGACTGACAACGTAACGAGAACGCTGGTGCTCGGATTCCGGCGCACCCATTTTCTCGAATGTGTAAAAAATCCAGCTCGCTTGGCGCGAATTGGTTCGTGCTTTAGCCAGTGTTCCAAATCCTCGGCAAGCGCGAGCGCGGATGAGTAACGGCGCTTTGGATCTTTCTCCAAACACTTCAGACAGATGGTGGAAAGTTCGCGATCTATTTTCTGATTCCAGAACCGCGGTTGCCGAGGTTCCGTTTCCAAGACCAGCCGAACGGTTTCGTATGTTGTTCCGCCGGCAAAAGGTGGATGGTCGGTAAGCAATTGGTAAAACACTGCTCCGAGTCCATAAACATCTGTGGCACTTGTGAGTTGCTCGTTATGACCGCTGGCTTGTTCAGGCGCCATGTAACTCGGCGTTCCCAACACGTCCATCGTGTGAGTGACAGTGCTTTTTGTTTCTAGCAGCCGGGCCAATCCGAAATCGGTGAGATGCGGTTCGCCTTTGGCATCGAAGAGAATGTTGCCCGGTTTAATGTCGCGGTGCAGGATGCCGTGCTCATGCGCGTAGTGAACCGTACGCGCCAGTTTCGCGACGAGTTCTGCTGCATTGCGAAATGATATCGGCGTGCGCTTTGCCACTTCGTCGAGTTGTCCGCCGTCGATGAACTTCATACTGAAGTAGCAGGAACCCTCGCGTTCGCCGACGTCGTAAATGGGAACGATGCACGGATGATCCAGATTGGCGGCTGCTTCGGCTTCCCGACGAAAGCGCTTGAGGTGCGACTGCGTAGCCCATTGCCCAAGGCCAATGACTTTCAACGCCACCGTTCGGTTGAGGCTTTTCTGGCGGGCGCGATAAACGACTCCCTGGCCGCCTCGACCAATTTCCTCGAGCAATTCGTAATCACCGAAATCCATCAGCACTTCGGCTGGATGACCGGAATCATCCGCGTTCGCCGATCCAGCCTTCGCAGCTGCTTCGGCGGAGTAGGCGGCTACGGCGGACGAGTCAATACCGGCCACAGTTTCGTCTGCGAGTAGACCAAGACCTGTCTCTAAAACGCAGGCAGGGCATAATCCCTTCGGCGCGTCTCCAAGGATTTCCTCACCGCAGTTTCCGCAAACTCTAGACACTAATTTCACGAACTCTCACTAACTGAGAAACGAACTTCACGAACTCCGCCAATTGATCAGCCGTATTCGTGATCATTCGTGTAATTCGTGTCTCTCTCTGTGCAATTCGTGTCCTTAGCCGCGCAACACGGCTACCAAATGCCGAAGTTCGCCCTCAACATCGCCAGGTTGTGCCACAGTGTGAGCGATCTCCTCGCGCAATAGCACGCGGTAGCGCTGACGAAGCCGATGAAATGCCTGCTTCACCGCGTTCTCAGTCATGCCCAATTCAGTAGCGATCTCAGCTTGTGTTGGCCGTCCACGTTCGCCTACGAGGAATTCCTTCAACTGGTCAAACAACGCCGCATTGCCCGCTCCTTGGTACTCAGATTCCAGTCGACCGAGCACTTGTTCCAGCACCGCCAAGGCCCAGTGGCGCTCGTAAAGCCGGTCAGCGCTCAGAGTTTCCGCGAGCTCGAAGTCGGCGGCCTCTGACTCGAGTAGTTCGTCCAACGGGATATGCGGACCGCTTTCGTAGCGCTTGACTCCGCTGGCGCGGTGTCGCTCAGCGGCGAGGAAACGTTTGAGCGACACAAGCAGGTAGGAACGCAAACGTCCTTTCTCGCGCCGGACTGCGTCTAAATTTCTGTGTTCGAGTAAACGCGCAAAAAATTCCTGCACCAGGTCCTGCGCTTCTTCTCGTCCAAGGCCATGTCGCCGGACAAATCCGTAAAGAGGTCGCCAATAAGTGCGACACAGTGTTTCGAGTGCTCTCTGTGCAGCGGGCGTTTCGCCTTGCGCCTCCAAGACTACACTCCAATGAGTGGTGGTGAATTGCATTCCGCCACCATTGGCGCTCTGGATTGCGGCCGATCCGTTCATAAACCAATGCTCCACGTCTTCCCCCTAAGAACGACTCCGTCGGCATTCTGGCGAAAAGTGCGAAAGAAAAGCAAGTAATTTGAGTGCGAAACACGACAGGTTACGCGCTCGAGCAGCGAGCTGGTTCCGGCGCTATGATTAATCAGTCTAAATCGAGAACGCGTCGGCGACCAATCGGGCTTGCTCGCGCTTGTGGCGGGCGAGTGCGCCGACGGCGGGACTGGCGCTGGCCTCGCGTCCGGCGTAGGCGATTTCGGTGCAAAAAAGTGTTCGCAACCGCGGTTCAATGAAAGTCCAGGCGCCCATGTTTTCCGGTTCTTCCTGACACCAAACGAACTTCGCGTTCTTTGGAAATGGTTTGAGCATTTCGCGCAGCTTTTTTTCCGCCAGCGGATAAAGCTGCTCGATTCGAATGATCGCGGCATTGTCAATATTCCGCTCGCTTCGGTACTTGAGCAGGTCGTAATAGACTTTGCCCGAGCAAAAGATGATGCGCTTCACGTTGTCGGATGGACCAGCTTCGGGCGAGCCGAGGATTTCGTTGAATCGGCCATGGACGAATTCCTCCGCGGGTGACGACGCATACTTCGCACGCAACAAACTCTTCGGCGTTGCGATAATGAGCGGCTTGATGAAATCGCGTTTCATCTGCCGGCGCAGCACATGAAAATACTGTGCAGCGGTCGTAAGATTGCAGACCTGGATGTTGTCATCGGCACACTCCTGGAGGAAGCGCTCAATTCGAGCACTCGAATGTTCCGGCCCCTGGCCTTCATAGCCATGCGGGAGCAAGAGCACAATCCCGCTGGGTTGTTGCCATTTCGATTCCGCTGACACGATGAACTGATCAATGATTGTTTGCGCGGCATTGATGAAATCGCCGAATTGCGCCTCCCAAAGGCCAAGCATTTTTGGATACTCAAGCGAGTAACCGTAATCGAATCCGAGCACGGCAGCTTCAGAGAGCGGGCTGTTGTAAATGCAGATGCGCGCTTGCTTTTCAGCCAGGTGCATCAACGGCACGTACGGTTTGCCCGTCTTCGCGTCGTAAAGCACTGAGTGCCGCGTGCTGAATGTGCCGCGCGAACTGTCCTGACCCGATAATCGAACCGGAATTCCCTCAAGAAGCAGCGACCCAAACGCGAGCGCTTCTGCGTAATGCCATTCATACGGCCCGCCGTCCTCGAAGACTTTGCGCTGATGATCGATCACGATGCGTTGGATTTTCGGCTGGACTTCGAAACCGTCCGGGACACGCGTGAGACCGTCGACAATCGTTTTCAGCGTTTTCTCGCTGATAGCCGTGGCCTCAGACTCGCTCGTGTATTCAGGTTGAAAGATGGCCGTTGATTCCCTGAATTTGGCTTTCTGATTCGCTTTGCGTTTTTCGATCGCGTTCACCTCGTCCCGCGTCATTTCCAATCGCAAGGCGAACTCGGTCTCCAGCGAAGCAGCGTCGTCTTCGCTCAGCGTTCCGGCATCGAGCAACTCGCGTTTATAAAGCTGCGTGACAGACGGACGTTTCTCGATCTTTGCGTAAAGATCGGGCTGTGTGAAAGACGGTTCATCGCCTTCGTTGTGGCCATAGCGCCGATAGCAATACAAGTCGATCACCACGTCTCGCCCGAATTTCTGGCGGAAATCGAACGCCAAATCGCTGACAAACTTCACCGCGAGCGGGTCATCGCCGTTCACATGAAAAATCGGAGCCTCGATCATTTTGGCGATATCCGTGGCGTAGCGGGATGATCGCGCATCTTTCGGAAGCGTAGTGAAGCCGATTTGGTTGTTCACCACGACGTGAATAGTGCCGCCAGTGCTGTAACCGTGTAACTGCGACAAATTCAGCGTCTCCGCCACAATCCCCTGCGCGATGAACGCCGCATCGCCGTGCACGAGCAGCGGCAAGACCTTTTTCCGGTGCTCGGTATCGCCGCGGATTCGTTGCCGGGCGCGCGCTTTCCCTTCGACGACTGGATCGACAGCTTCCAAATGGCTCGGGTTCGCCGAGAGTCGGATCTCGATTTCCGCGCCCGAAGCGAGCCTGCGCACGGCCCGATAACCGAGATGATATTTCACGTCGCCATCGCCAGCGACCAAATCAGGAATGTAATTCTCGCTAAACTCGGTGAAGATGACCTTGAGCGATTTCCGCAGAAAATTCGCAAGGACGTTGAGCCGTCCACGATGCGCCATGCCCATGCAAATCTCCTCGACGCCGCCGTCCGGGCATTTGTGGAGGATTGTTTCCAGAGCGACCATCAGCGTTTCCGCTCCCTGTAACGAGAAGCGTTTTTGTCCGACGTAGCGGGTATGCAGAAAAATCTCGAACGACTCGGCTTCGAGCAGCGCCCGCAACAGTGCGACTTGCACCGCACGAAGCGTTGAATGTTTGTGCGGACGTGTTTCCAGTCGCTGCCGGATCCATTTGCGGACGCGTGGGTCCTGAATATGCATGAACTCCGAGCCGATCGAATCGGCATAAATTCTCTCCAGACCGGCGACCATTTCGCGCAACGTCATCGACCGATTGTCTAGGAAGAACTTCGATGAAACCCGAAGATCGAGATCTGATTCGCTGAAGCCGAACTCCTTTAGACTCAGCAACCGATTTGTGGGCCGCGTTTCTGCCAACGGGTCCACCCGCGCGATCGTGTGACCGAGCGAGCAATACGCATAGACGAGACCATCAACGCGCGTCTGCAATGCTGCTTCGCGGGCCTCAGCCTCGGCTGCCGTTGCCCCGTTTTGCTGCGGCAGATTCCCTAACTCGAATCCTTCAAAGAAGGCAGACCATCCTGCATCTACGGAGTCAGGGTTCTCCTGCCACCGCCGATAATTCTCCTCGATCAAGTTCAGGTTTGCGCGAGCGTTAATGGATGTGCGCATAACAGGTTAATGTCCGACGATCAGCCCGTGCGGCAAGTTGACAGTGCCGCGTGACGCAGACAATCCTGTCTGCGATTGTTAGGAGCGGAAATGACTGCGACTGAAATCTACGAATCGGTAACCAACGGCGGGGCGAGCGATTTCGCCGAAGTCGTGGCCGTGCTAAACCGTTATAAACCTTGGTGTTTGATCGGTGGCCTGGCGGTGAATTGTTTTGTCGAACCGGTTTACACGACGGATGTCGATGTTGTGGTCGTTGCAGCGAATCTCGAACAGATCGAACGCGAACTTAAAGCCGTCGGGTTTCGCGTGAAGCGATTCGAACATTCCATGAATGCGCAGCGTCCCGGTAGTAAACTCAATGTTCAATTTACAACTGATCCACGTTATCAGGAATTCCTTGCGAATCTGACTCAGCAAGAAGTTCTTGGCGTACTAATCCCGGTGGCCAGTGTGGAAAATGTTGTTCGTGGCAAAGTCTGGGCCTGGCAGGACAATCAACGCAGACCGACGAAACGGAAAAAGGATGAACTCGATCTGATGCGAATCGCCGAGGCCCATCCCGAGTTGCGCGAGCTAATTCCTGCACAAATCGTGAAGCAATTATGAGGGTGGCATCGGAAACTCTGGGGCGCGCACGCGTCTCGTCCCGCCCCTTCGGGAGCGAGCGCGTCCTTGCGATCGCGAACTTTCCTCGCACTGCAGGGCCGTTCACTGCGGGCGGAATTCAAAGGAAAGATTGTTTCGGCGCGACGCCGAAACCAGCACGCTGCAAGCGTGCGCTCCCCAGACGCGCAATCGCTACGTTGATTCTTGCACTGCTGGTGGTTGTGCAATCAACGCTATGTTTCGCCCAGGCCGACCCGGCTTCGGAGCCAGCTGTTTTGGCGGTCGCGAAAGTGCTGCCTGCGGTGGTGAATATCAATACAGAGCGCGTGGTTCGACGCACGGTGCGCGATCCATTCGACGATTTTTACGCGCAATTCTTCGGCTATAACCGATTTCGGCCCCGCGAAATCCGCCAAACCCTGCAGAGTCTCGGCTCCGGGTTCATCATCGACGCGGCGGGTTATATCGTGACGAATCAGCACGTGGTGGAGCGCGCTGCGGACCTGAAGATTCACGTAACCACTAACGACGGGAAAACCTACCGCGCGCATTACATTGCGGGCGACGACAAGACCGATTTGGCCTTTATCAAAATCGACGCGCAAACCGATTTCCCCTTCATCAATCTCGACAATATCTCTCCGAACCTGCTCGGTCAAACAGTGATGGTGGTGGGCAATGCTGTTGGATACGGCAGCTCAATCAGCCGGGGCGTGCTGAGCGCGGTCAAACGGAACATCACCGTTGATGAAACCGAGTATAAGGACTTGGTGCAGACGGATGCCGCAATCAATCCCGGCAACAGCGGCGGGCCGGTTATCGATCTTTCGGGCCGGCTAGTCGGTATCGCCTCGGCAAAAATGGCGTTTACACCACAAGGCGTTCCCACCCAGGGACTCGGTTTCGCCATTCCGGCCAATGTTGTGCGTGACAGCGTCAATCGCTTCAAGGAAGTAGCGATGAAGCAGGGCAAACTTAAAGGCTCGCCTGAACCTGCCGAGCCCAGCAGTGGCCGCATCGAGAAATTATTCGGAATCCAGCTTCAGGACTTAACTTCGGAATTGAGCGATGCGCTCGGTTATCTGCGAGGCCGTGGCGTTTTGATTACCGCGGTGGAACCCGACAGTCCGGCAGACGACGCCGGGATTAAGCGCGGAATGGTCCTATATCGCGTTAACAAATCGACGGTCTCGTCTGTGAGACAGGTCGACGAGGTGGTGCGAACGGTCGAGAGCGGCGCAAACGTGGAGTTTACGATCGGCATAATCCGTGCGCGTGGGGAGAATCATGAGCTCGCCGCCTTGACTCTCAAAGCGCGATAAAAAAATTGGCAACGCAATCGCGGTTCGGTTGTCTCATCGAAGTGTCGCACAATGATCAAGGTTGAGAATTTGACTAAACGTTACGCTGGTCAGGCTGCCATTCAGGATTTGAATTTCGAGGTTAGCCAGGGCGAAATCATGGGATTCCTCGGACCGAACGGTGCCGGCAAAACCACGACCATGCGCATCCTGGCGGGCTTCATGCCGCCGACTTCCGGCCGCGCGAGCATCGCCGGATTCGACGTTTTTGAACAATCGCTTCAGGCGCGCGCGCACCTCGGCTATATGCCGGAAAATGTTCCGCTCTATAGCGACATGCGTGTGACGGAATACCTGAATTATCGCGCGTCGCTCAAGGGCGTGCCGCATCGCCGCATTTCAGAGCGTGTTGCCGATGTGAGGGAACTTTGTGGTCTGAAGGATGTCGAACGAAAGCTCATTGGCACTTTATCCAAAGGCTATCGCCAGCGCGTCGGTCTGGCCGACGCTCTACTAGCGGAACCCGACCTTCTCATTCTCGACGAACCCACGATCGGTCTCGACCCGAATCAAATCCGGCAGGTGCGGGAGTTAATTAAGAATCTGGGCAGGCAGCACACGATTTTGCTTTCCACCCATATCCTGCCCGAGGTGGAGATGACATGCAGCCGGGTAATCATCATTCACAAAGGGCGAATCGAAGCGTGCGATACGCCGGAAAACTTGCTCGGGAAAATTAGACAAGCCGGCGGTGTAGAGCTTGAGGCAAACGTCGGAAACGACAATGGCGCAGACGAACTAAAGAAGATTCAGGGAGTCCGAGATGTAGTCACCGATGGTGAGGACGATTGGAAGCGGTTCTCGTTGCGAGTCGAATCTGGTTCGGATGTACGCGAGGAGGTTTTCCGGCTCGCTGTTGAACGCCACTGGGCCGTGCGCGAGCTCACTCAGCGCCGCGGAACGCTCGAGGACGTTTTCGTCGAACTGACCCATCCGGATCAGATCTGACGGAGTAATGGAGTAATGCGGAGCGATGCGTAAATTCTGGACCCTGCTCACCCGCGAGGTGCGCAGTTATTTCTACTCCCCGATTGGGTACATCGTGATGATCTTTTTTCTGATCATCAGCGGGATCGACTTTTATTTCCAGGTCTCGTTCATGAACCAGCGTCAGGTGCAATACACCATCCAGGAAGCGTTCTTCAATTCGGTCTTCTTTTGGTTCGCCTTTGTTTTGATTTTTCCCCTGATCACAATGCGCTTGTTTGCCGAAGAATTTAAGCTCGGCACGATCGAGCCGCTGACGACTGCGCCGGTGCGCGACTGGCAGGTAGTGCTCTCCAAATTTTTTGGCGCGCTGGTGTTTTACTTGATCCTCTGGATCCCGACGCTGCTTTACTTTTGGATTTTCGCGAGAATCACACATCAGCCGGCTGCGCATTCTCCCGGAGCATACTTCGGCTCCTACCTGATGCTTTTGATGCTAGGCATGTTTTATCTTTCGATTGGTTGCCTCACATCAGTGTTGACCCGGAACCAGATTATTGCGGCGATCATTTCGTTCTGCGCGATCACGCTTCTATTTTTCCTCGGTCTCGTGCAGTTCATTCTGCTGGATGTAACCTCCGAGACGCGCGATTTGCTGGGCTATTTTTCTGCGATCGAACACATGGGCACGTTCTCCCGGGGTATCATCGACACGCGGCCGATCGTTCTTTACGTGAGCATGACCATTGTCGTGCTGATGCTCACGCATCAGGCCTTTCAATCCCGGAAATGGAGGCTCTGATATATGGCTGATGAATCAAAGGAGCCTCGTACGCGGCGCAGGATGAAAATTGGCCGGATCCGGATCGGTCTCAACGTCATCGTCCAGATCGCGCTGATCCTGTTTCTCGCCGCAATGGTGAATTCGCTCGCGTTCAAACACTACAAGCGTTGGGATTTTTCACGCGACCAGAAATATGCGTTGTCAGACAAAACGAAGCGTTTTCTTGACATGCTCAAAGGTAAGATGCGCATCACGGTTTTCTTTTCACCGAGTACGCCTATCACCGCGGACGTTCAGAATTTGCTGACCGAATATCAGTACGCGGGAAAAGGAAGGATCGACGTCGAGCAAATCGATCCCGAGCGGAATCTCTCTCGCGCCAAGGAGCTGTTCGAGAAATACAAAGTCGTCACTGACGAGAGCCTTTTGGTACTCGACTACGACCGGCGCAACAGATCGGTGAAGGCCTCGGAGATGGCCGACGTGGACCAGAGCGGGATGGCGGTCGGCGAAGGGCCACGGGTCGCGGCATTCAAAGGCGAGCAGGCGATCACCAGCGCGATGATCGACCTCGTAGAAGGGAAAAAGAAGACCCTGGGATACGTCACGGGCCACAAGGAACCGGCGCTTTCCGCACCCACGAGCCCGATCACGCTGCTGAAAACCTTTATCGAGAATGAAAACATCAAGTTTCAAGAGTTGAACCTCCTCGATCAGCCTGCAATCCCCACCGATATGAATGCAGTAATGATCATTGGACCGCAGTACGATTTTTCCGATCGCGAAATGAAAGTGCTGCGCGATTTCTGGGACAAACAGGGACGGATCCTGGTTCTTATCGATCCGGCAGCGAACACACCCAGACTACGTGCCTTTCTTGATGAGCTGGGCATCAAAGTAAACGATGACAGGCTCATGGTTTTCGTGCGCACAGGAATTCAAGAGCTCGCACTGACGAGAGATGTCCAGGCGCATTTCCTCGGCGACAGCCCGATTACGAAGCGGCTCGCCGATGTGCGGGCGATTTTTGTCGGCGGCACGGCTTCACTCACACTGGACCCGAACCGCGGCCGGGCTGCCAGCATCCGGCTGGAGCCGCTCATCCAGGCAGAAAAAAGTTACTTTGCGGAGAGCGATTACAACTCAGACAATCAGGCAAAGCTGCAGGCGGACGCGCAAAAGGCGGGCGACGTGTCGCTGATAATCGCTGCTTCAGCGGAAAAAGGCGGCAGCGCTGATGCTCGCGTTCAGGTGAACTCGTCACGGCTCGTCGTGGTGAGCAACGCTACATTCGTTCAAGATAGTGCCATCATGCAGGATGAGGCGGCGCTCAATTTTGTTTCCGGCGCAGTAAACTGGCTGTTGAGCCGTGAACAAATGATCGGTATTGCGCCAAAAATTCCGAAGCCTCTCACGTTCAGCCTCGACCCGGAAGCATTGCGCCGACTGCGCTGGATTCTTCTGGTTCTGATGCCGCTGATTCCCGCTGCCATTGGAACAGTCGTCTGGTGGCAACGTCGCGTCTGACA
>Ga0209056_10004058_pt1 | contig 15447 bp, 11 predicted proteins | sample GraSoiAngelo_114_FD_185876 | JGI IMG/M metagenome (GOLD analysis project Ga0209056, IMG submission 185876) | Grasslands soil microbial communities from the Angelo Coastal Reserve, California, USA - 14_0903_13_40cm (SPAdes) (version 2) | ecosystem: Environmental > Terrestrial > Soil > Grasslands... | reverse complement strand
TGTAATCGTCTTCCCAATGGCCGACCGAGTAGCCGTACCAGCGCGGGTCCGGATCTTTGGGAAGCTGCCGGCCATCGGTCCAGATGACGCGCCATCTCTTCTCGAACATGTAGAGCATGAGGACCGAATCGGGCGTCTGCACGATTTGAACCGGCCGCAGTTCGTACAGAATGATCCGCGGGAATCCCGTCGGATCGCCCATCGTCGATAGCGGGTCGTTGACTTCCGCCATCGGAACCATGCGGATGCCGTTTCCTGATTTATGTGTCTTTCCGACCTCTTCACCCCATGGCGTGAGCGGAGGCGTCGGATAACCAGTTCCGTTGATGCCAGAGTTTCCCGCATCCCAGATTCCCGTAAGATCCCGGCGCGGCGCCGGCCCGGCCGCCGCCGGCTCCTGCCGACTGGCAGTCGGCGCGCGCCCTGGATTGTTCCAGGGCTGGTACTGCCCGAATGACTCAGCCGACAACATCAGGACTGCGGCCGCGATGAAACTGAAACGAAAGGCGCCCGTCATGTGTTTACTTCTCCGGTTGCTGCGGTAGGGGCGCATCGGGTTGTGATCCGATGGCAATGAGTGTCTCGCCATTCGCCAGCAAGACTTTGACAATCCTTCCCACCGGTGCCCCGTTCTTGACTGGCTGCAACGCGACGGTTACCGGGTCGCCGGCTTTAAAAGAAACGCGCCGCCAGCCTCGAGAAGACATGGTCGTGGGATTCTGTGTTTCGACAACCCAGTTGCGTACGGTGCCGGTATCATCCTTCGCGTCAAATTTCAGGAAACAGTGAGGATTGGCCCAAATCCACTCCGTCACGGTTCCCTTTAGCGTGAGCTCTTTCTCGGTATCGAAGGTCGCGGCGCCGTGATGAGCGACGAGCGGCACTGCCGTAACAAGCACAGCCGCAGTAATGAGCAATACTTTCATAACTCCTCCATCAATCCAACTACTGACGACTCGGTACGGATGGTGTTGGCTTTGCGAACCGCGATGCGTCGATCGTAACATTGGGTTCGACAGAGGTGAGCTCGTATGTCGAACGGCCATCGAGCCATGTCACGGTCCATTTGAAAGGCAATTTCACTCCCGCGACCTCCCGATAATCGCTATAGTCCACGCGCGTCACGACACGCCCGACCGGAGAGTTCGAGAACCGCACCAGGCGCGACAGCAGCCCGGTTTCGACATCGAAACACAACGTCGCAGTTCCTCCGTTGGCGGTGGTTCCCTGAACCACATTCACTTCACGATCATTGATGAGCGTCGGGAAGCCCACACGCCAGCTGGTAAGGGACTGTTTAATCCGCGCAGGAAAGAATACCTCAGACTCCAGCTTCACGCCATCAAGCTCCGGGCCCGTGATGGGGAGCACGGGCACTGGCTTATCGGTCGCGGGAGCGGCAACCCAGGCCGAGTTACCGTTCAACGTCCATGTGGTGTCGCCGGAAGGAGTGTGCGCCGTGATTGCTCGCTGGCTTGGCCCTCTGGCATACATCTCGAATGGGCTTTTTTCGGCATCGTCATATGCGCTGTAATTTCCCTTCCCCGTAAAACTCGTGAAGGCTGCCACACGCTCGGGACCGCCAACCGCACGCAGATATTTGTCCAGAATTTGATCGGCAGCCGGCTGGCCGGACGCTTGCTGAATCGGATCGCCCGGTTCTTCCGGCGGAGGGCTGCTGTACAAGAGGTCCAGGCTCGGCATCACATTCGGCTGCGTCGTACCGCGATGGCATGTGTTGCAGGTGACAACCTGGCGCCCGCCAAAATACATCTGGTTCACGCTGCTGACCATCTGCATCATCCGGCGCGCCGTCTGCTTTCGCGGATTCTCGTCGGCATACCGCGCCCAATCGCCCCCGCTTTTCTCGGTATGACAATCAGTGCAGTTGAGGCCCAGCGACGCGGAAAAGAAGCCCATTGTCCCCATGAACTGATCCACCGGAATGCCTTTCAGGATCTGTACGTTCTTGAAGACTTCTTCTGCCATAGGGGCCCGCTCGACGGCGGGACCCTGAGCAAAGGTGAGCGCAACACCCAACAACCACAACACGGCTATGTCCAACCACGCATAGAGAATCTCCCTTTATACAAATCCGCTCGACGGTACTTCACGGGGCACAGACAGTCAAGCGGTCTAATCAGCAGGAATGTGAAACTTTAGCCTCAGATGTCGTCAATCGTGTTCGGCCAAGGCGCACGTTTATTTGACGGTTACGGATATGGTTGCGATCGGCGTCTGTCCCTCAGTGATGCGTGAACGCGATATCCGTCGTAATCGCACTTTCCGTCAGAAGGCCAGCTTTAGCGCGAACTGAATCTGGCGGGATGTTGTAGAGGTGCCGGTTATGATCCCCGCCGAGGGGCTGGTGGTCCCGCCAGAAAAAACGATCGGGTTAGGAAGACCAAGGTTTGACCGGTTCAGCAGGTTAAAAGATTCAGCCCGGAACTCCAGCCTGGTCCTCTCGGAAATGGGAGTGGCCTTAAACAGAGAAAGATCCAGGGTAGCTAAGCCGGGTCCCCGCAATATTCCCCGCCCGGCGTCGCCAAAGGTCCCTGGGGTCGGCAACAAGTAAGCGCCCGGACTAAACCATTGGTCAACCCTGCCGATGATTTTGGGGCCGCTGAAAGCCGGATTCAAATTGGGGCGGTCAGGCACGCGGGTGTCCCCGTTGCCGGACTGGTTGGAACCTACTTGCGGCGTCACGGGAAAGCCGCTCAACAGCGTTACGATGGCATTCAACTGCCAGCCGCCGCCGGTCACGCCAGCCAGCCACGGTTTCCCCTTTCCGAAGGGCAATTCATAGGTGAAATTTCCGGTTGCCTGACTGGTTGGGTTCAGCGCGGAGGGACCCCAATCCCGGCGCACGTCATAGGGATCCAACACCGACGCAGCCTCATTTAGGGAAGTAGCAGCGGTCACCGCAGAGGCGATGTCCAGGTTCTTGGCCCATGTATAGTTAGCCCGGAATTGCAGTCCTTGGGTCATACGCTTGGTTACGTCCACCTGCAAAGCGTTGTAGCTGGCATTGCTTTCGGAAAGCCAAAAGTAACCGACGGAGGAGAGATAGCGATTCGGCCTTGTTGCTTGCGCTCCGCCAAGCAAAGCAGGGATGTACTTGGTCCCTTGAGGCACTCTTACATCGAAAACCGCCACGCCTGGAGGCGCTCCCTTCTGTGCTGCTGTCAGCACTCCCCCTGCCGAACAGCCCGCGACATCGGAGCAAATCTGCGGCCGAATGGCATTGACGTCCACGGTGGCCAGGTGATGGAATCCGCGAGAGCCTACGTAGGCAAGCCGCAAACTCGTATTGGGCGTGATCTGCTGTTCGATAGTCAAATTCCATGCCTCCACGGTGGGAGTTTTCATCGAGGCATCCACTCCCCAAGGCGCATAGATCGTGCATGATGGCGGCTGCGGCGCCCCTGGCTCTCCACAGGCCGCAGCCGGCGGAGTACCGGGGTGGATAGTGGGGAGAAACGTGGGCAGCGAAACATTGAGAAAAGATACTGCGCCGTTGTAAGGAGGGAGGTTGCTCAGGGGATATTCCAGGTTATCCTGAAGATCGTAATACGTTCCGAATCCCGCGCGGATGGAAGTCTTCCCTTTTCCGAACGGGTCCCATGCCAATCCCACGCGCGGGCTGAACAGAAATCGCCCATTGTTTTCCGTGAGCGCGGACCCTCCGATTCTAGGGGTGGTCAACAGGACTCCGTCCGGCCCAGCAATGAAGTTACCGGCTCTATGGAACCGCTCGTTGAAGCCATTGGTGAATTCGTGCCGCACACCGAGACGCAGGTTCAGATTCGAAAGCAGGCGGATGGAGTCCTGCACATACCAGGCGCCCTCCAGTGAACGGAAGCCGAGAGGAGTGGTGATCGGCGGAACCGTGAAATTCGAGACGGTCCCTTGCAAAAACGATGCGAGGCTGCTAAATGTGGCTCGTCCATTCTTTGTGCTGGCCATGCTATCGTTGATTTGAAGCCGCTGAAACCAAATGCCGGAGCTGATCTGATGTCTGCCCCGAATGATTTCCAATCCGTCCTCGTAGGTGAACAGGTTTCTGGCGTTATGAACGTCGGGATTGTTGTTTGATCCAGCCGAAGTGATCGCCGAGACGGAGGCGGCGTTCGATCCTCCAATGGTAATTTGCCCGGGATTGCGCCCCGGAACGAAGGATAATTCGGAACTGAAAGACTTTCCAAACGGAGCGGAATCATAGTAGAAGTCCGCGCGAGTAAATCCGGCGCGGAATGTATTGATCATTTGCGATGAGAACAGGTGCGTTTCCTGGAGGCTGGCCACCTCGTTGCGCGTTACCGCGTACACCGCGAAGAAAGGATCCGTTTGCGGAGTGACCTTATTGCCATCGTCAATGGTGAATGTCCCGGAAAACGAGTCGTGATCCGAAAACGTGTGATCCAGCCGCGTGGTTCCGAAATCTTCCCGAATCGATTCTTTTGGATTGTTAAAGGAAAGGGCCGCCCCGCTACCCAAACTGCGCCCGTTCGGCAGCGGCCAGAAGTCCATATACGGCAACATCCGCCTATCCAGACCTGGAACTTCGAGAAGCGCGTTGAGGTTCGGGCAATTCTGGGCCTGGGCGGCCGGGGTCGTATAAATCAGGTTGCAAGGCAGTAATCCCTTGCGCGAATTCTGGTCCGGAACGGTCGTGACGTCGCTGATCGCCAGCCGCTGCCGGAACCCCTCATAGTTGCCGAACAGGAACGTCTTGTCCTTCCGAAGCGGGCCTCCCAGGGCGCCTCCAAACTGATTCCGTTTGAATGGCGGCACCGGGGTCGGCGCCGGGGCGTTCTGCACATCGAAGAAGTTTCGAGCATCCAGCGCGCTGTTGCGCAGGAATTCGAAAGCTGTGCCGTGGAGCTGGTTGGTGCCGGACTGCGTGACGATATTGACCTGCGCCCCGGCTCGCTTCCCGTATTGGGCCGAGTAGGTATCACTAACGAGGTTGAATTCCCGGACCGCGTCAATGCCCAGCAGTTGCCCGCTGACGCCGCCCGGCGTGTTGGACTGAACGCTCGAACCGCTGTACTCGATTCCGTTCAACAAAAACAGGTTCTCCAGCGGCCGCCGCCCCGCCACGGAGAAGGAGTTCCCTTCTCCGGCCGTAGGCGCGTTCGGCGTTTTCAGCGCGGTATAATTGATCGCGCTTGCATTCAAGGTGATGAGGTTATCGAAACTACGGCCATTCAACGGCAAATCCTTTACCTGCTGCTCATTGACCAGCCCGGAGACTGAAGCAGTGGTGATGTTGACCAGCGGCGCTTCTCCGGTCACGGTGACTTGCTCAGCGGGGGCGCCAACTTCCAACGTCAGATCCACCACTGCTTCCTGACCGACAACCAGATTAATTCCGCTTCGCACTTCTTGCTTGAAGCCCGGCATGGTTGTGGTGATCTCATACGCACCCACCGGAAGCTGCGGCACATTGTAGCCGCCGCGCTCGCTGCTCACGACGGTCCGCGTCAGTCCACTCTCGGTATGCTTGACCGTGATACTCACGCCCGGCACCAGCGCTCCCGAGGTGTCCTTCACGGTCCCTAAAATGGTTGCCGTGGAAGTCTGAGCAGAAACCAGGGAGGTTCCCAATGCGATTGTCGCAACGATCGCTGTAACGAGTCTTCCAAACGAACGCAGATGGGTAACCCTGCTCCTTACCATAAGCCGCTCCCTTCGAATCAGAAATTACGAGTCCGAAAAACAGATATGCAGGCGTCTAGGCCTTCGTCGTGGCCCCTCATCACCAATCTACTGCTTTATAAAACCGTCGTGCGGCAGCAGCTTCAGGAAATGAACGTCCGCTCCAGCTGTGATTTTTGATAACAATTAGTGCCCGGTTTGCAGGGTTTGTCAAGAAATCCGTGGTGCGAAGTGGCCGAGCCGCAGTCTGCGTGCGAGCGCTGACTGTTCGATTGACCACACAGTGCATCAACGAGGAGGCTTTTGCAAGGTTCCTGGCAGTCGGTACGACGGCCGATTCGTTTTGAAGCCCGTCGCGAGGCCTGACCTCGACGATCCGGACGGTCTTCGGCAGGGAGCTCATCCCATCTTGTATCAATGATGTTATGGCGCTACTCGAATCGTCTGCCTGAAAGACAAGGCCTGGCGGATACGAGGAGAGGAGCTAATCCGAAGAGGAGGAAAGGTAGATGCGCTGAACTTTCTGTAAGTAGGCGTCGGCGGTCACCGATTGGGGACTGCCTGGGTTCCAACCGTTGTATCGCTTTATTCCTTCGTCGTGCCCATATCGCTGCACGTAATTCTTAAGGACGCGGACTCCAAAATCGATGTTGTCTTCGATCTTGAAGAGGTTGATACCTTGCTCCTCTATAGTGCGAGCCCACGTTGGAACGTGTATTTGCATAATCCCGACGGCGTTGCTCGGGGAAATCGCAAATGGGTTGCCTCGACTCTCAACGATCATGATGCTCGCGGCCAGGCGTGGATCAACATTGTGTTTTCGGCTGCTGCGCACGAGCGCTTCTGCAAGCCGTTTGCGGAGGGCTGGGCCGACTTGAAACTTCTTCAAAAAACGGGTGATGGTCTGGACGGCGGGATCGGTACGAGGGAGCGCAGGGGTCATGGTCGCTTGAGCGATCGTGCTGTCTGGAAATGCGGGCGTCATCCCGAAAAAACCAATCACGTTTGAACTCAAAAGTTCTGTTTCCAGCAAAACAAGAAGCAGCGCGACAACCATCCGAGTCAATCGTCGCGAAACTGTCTTTCTGCAGTTCTGCGGCACGTAAACGTAATTGTGGCGCTTCTCAATCCGCGCACGGCGTCGACCACATATCGATCTCATGTATGCCCCTTTCCGCGGCTATGTAACGCATGCTCGCTTCCGGAATGTGGCGAGCGTTCGTAAGCCGTTGAATTCAGGTTTTGAGGTGAAATGAAATTAAGGACTTAGGCTTCTGGTCGGATTCGGCTCTTTTGCGGCCAGGTGTACGAAAATTTGACACCTGTTAAAGAGAGAGGGGGAAGCGATCGCAGACACTTAGAGCCGCGTTGCGGCGGTTTGATGTCGCCGGCTCTTTTATTCCATCGAATTAACGGAGTGTCATATGCTTGACCAGAGCCTGGCCGGCCATCCGTATTCCGCGTTCATGAATCGATAACCATGATGACTTCGCCGTTCTTCTGCGAGTCAACGAGATACGGGCGGTCCGCGAAGCGCAAGCGCGGTAGCGCGCAGCCTCAAGAAAGAGACCGCCCCTACAGCCGATCCGCCGTTTAGAATGGCTTTTTCAGCAGTCTGCTAGTCGATTTGGTTCAGTAGCGGAATGCTTTTCGGATCGGGGGAAGGCGGTACCGACTTTAAAAAAGCATAGATGTCCGCCAGTTCCGCTTCCGGTATTTGGTTCCCGAACGGAGGCATCGCACCTTTTGGCTTGCGCACGTAGCTTAGAAACGCCTGGAAGGTGATCGGGTTCTGCGCCAGGCGCGCACCGGCGCCCCCCTGGCCCGAATAGCTGTGGCAGCTCACGCAGCCGCGCGCCTTAAATTGGTTCTTTCCATTTTCGATGTTGCCCGCCTGGGGTCGCCGGGGTTGCTGCGGAGTCTGAGCTTGTAAAACTGGAGCAGAGATGACGAGAAGTGTTCCCAAAATTCCCACCGCAAGTATGCCCCCCATTTGAACCTCCTCGTAAGATTTGGTGAATTGTGGGGACGCACCCCACAATTCCAAATCTGCCTTTCCTCTATATCGGCTGTGTAACAGCATCGATCAGAGCAGGCTGCCCTTTTTCCACGACGGCCAGCGCACGCCGAATAGCCGGACCCAGGTCCTTTGGATCGGTGACCGGACCTTCGGCATACCATCCCATACTCTGCGCCAATTTCGCGTAATCGATGTTGGGATCTTCGATCGCGGTTCCGATACGACACCTGCCGATGTCGCGATGGTGCTGGCCGGCGATCTGCTGTACCTGCATCACTTCCGTATTGTATGCGCGGTTATTGTGCATGATCGTCAGCATCGGAATGCGGTGATGAGCGGCCGTCCAGAGCACTCCGGGCAGATACATCAGGTCGCCGTCGTGCTGGAGATTGATCGAAAGCCGCCCGTACTTCCGGTTTGCCAGCGCTGCGCCCACTGAAGCCGGCGCGCTGTAGCCAATGGCGACCGAACCGGACTGACCGATGTGGTGGTAATACTTCTCGAATTTCCAAAATCGATGCGGCCAGCCGTTCATAGCATCGCTGCGTGAGACTAACGACCAATCCTTGTTCTTGATTTGGTCCCACAACTCGACTGCGATTCGGGCCGTGCTGATCGGGCTGTCAGCCCACCCGTAAGTCGCGCGGACGCGATTTCGTTCCATCCGCCGCCGGCTGGCCTCGGCCAACTTGGTTCCCCGCGCTTCGATGACTCTCCTGCGATCGCCGGTGATCAGGCGCTTCACCTCCTCGATAAGTACCGGCAGGGTCGCTTCGGCATCGGCCGCCAGCGCCATATCGACTTCCTGATAGCGTCCGAAATCCTGGTAGTTGCTGCGAGTAAACAGGTCGAGCGAGCTAATGCTGATAACCTTCGCACCGGCCTTTAATCTTGATCGGGACGGAGAACCTTCTTCGCCTCCCGCGTTGACGACACTCTGCAGTAGTGGGTGCTCCATAGCAAGAATGACGTCCGCTTCCGAAATGACGGAAAGATCGGGTCCCCTGCCGTCGTTTTGATTCAGTGGGTGGCGGGATGGAAAATTCATGCGTTGGATGGTATCGACCACCGCGGCCTGCAAAAGCTCAGCCAACTCCACGAGAGACTTCAGCCCCGCCGGGGTCCGTGCAGCGCGTTCTACCGCGATCACTGGAAACTCGGCATTGACGAGTATCCTGGCGATCTCTTTGACAGCGGCGTAATCTCCCTGCGGCGGCAGAGTGGGCGACAGTTTGGGTATGCGCAGGTTGGCGCCCTCGGGCAGCGGCAACTCCTGTAGATATTTGTCTACCGATAGGACGACCGGCAGCGTCGGCGGCGTGGTTGCAATTTTGTAGGCGCGCACTGCAGACTCGGCAAAATGACCATGTGAGACGGGAGCATCGTCCCATTTTGTAAAGTCGCGGACGATGGCCACGGGGTCTTGTGCCGTATGGACGATATCCGTCCTCGATACCCGCTTCATGGCGTCGGTGTCGTTGCCCACAAACAGAATCACCGGCACCCGGTCGCAATACGCGCTGTATACCGCCATCGCCGCATGCTGCAACCCGACCGTGCTATACGCATAAACGGCCATCGGTTTACCTTCGATTTTGAAGTAGCCGTGCGCCATTGCAACGGCGGCCTCTTCATGAAGGCAGGTCAAAAGCTCGGGGTTGCGGTTCATTCCGTAGTTGATCGTCGATTCATGCAAACTGCGGTAGCTGGAGCCGGGATTCGCAGCAACATACTCGAACCCGAGCGACTTCATCACGTCGAGCATGAAGTCCGACCCAGCCCGCACCGGAGGCAGTGCTCCTGGCTCGTTCACCGTAATTTCCGGCTGCCTGGCAGGCGTCTCCTGTTGCGCGCTCATCGCCGTACTGCTGCCGGCCATCGCCGCGGCACTGGCAGCGAGTTGCAGAAACTTGCGGCGACCCACTGAACTCTGTTCTGAATTATTTTGTTCTGGGTTACTCATAGTGTCATCCCCCAATTCTTTCGTGCGGCTCCGCTGATTCTATTGTCAAATGATGTTGCGAGCAAGCAGGGACGTGTTGCGAACTACGGTTCGTACACGACCTCGGAAAGCGATCCGAGAAATCCTGGGCGGTCATAGCAAGGTGTGCATGAATTGAAGAAATGTTGAATGTGGAGTATTCCCCTCCTCTGCAGAGGAGGGCGCGAAGCGCGAGCCGGTAGGGCGAAGCCTCAAGAGAAGCTGCGCCATCAATAAAATGGATCCGTTCCGAAATCGGCGCGGCCGGGGTGGTCAGTTCGGCGAAACTGTTCAGGCCTGAAGATTTCGCCGAGCAGCCTCCCCTCTCTGCGAGGACGGGAATAGTCTGCGCGAGTTCAATTCGTTCACACGTTCATAAACCGCCCATAAAGTTTGGGGTCCGCCACTCTAGGGGCGGTCTATGAAGCTGTGAAGAAAATGCGGAAGCGTTTCGGACATGCGCATTCCCCTCCTTGCATCACCGCAAGGAGGGGTGGCCGAGCGATCAATAAGAAGTCGCGAAGCCTCCTTAATCGCTAGGCCGGGGTGGTTTTCCGATTGAAAACGAAAGGAAAACCACCCCGTCTGCGCCCGCTAAGGAGGCTTCGCGCCATTTTATCAGTGGGCGCAGCCACCCCTCCTTGCGGTGATGCAAGGAGGGGAATATTGCACTACGAACCATTCGGACATTTTTTCACAGCTCTTATGAGCGCCCGCGATGCATTTCTTGGGTTTCCGGTCCGCGGTCTGAAGGATGCAGTATGGTAGTATGGCGATTGTATGGTCAAAATGACTTTCACGTTCGACCAACACACCGCTGAGACGCTGCGTCGCACGGCGGCACGCCTGAATAGACCTCAGAGCTTCGTTGTGCGGGAAGCCATTCAGGAGTACGCAAGCCGGGCTGATCGTTTGAGCGATGAGGAGCGGAGGCAAATGATCAAGGTGCTTGATCGCATGGTCGCCCGATCGGCGAAGCGAACTCAGACTGAGGTCGACTCTGAAATCGCAGAAATTCGCGCCGCCCGTCGGACCGGCGGCCGGCGTACTCGAGTGGAATGATCCACCTCGACAGCTCGGTTCTGATAGACGCGCTCACCGGGCCAAAGCGTTCGGAGCCGCGATTGCGGCAATTGATACAAGAAGGCGAAAGAATGCTCCTCAGTTCTCTGGTTGTCTTTGAATGGCGGCGCGGGCCGCATACTTCTGACGAGATGGCGGATCAGGAAGCTTTGTTTCCGGCGTCGCAGAGCATTCCATTCGGATCTGAAGAAGCTCTCGTGGCCGCTGATTTGTACCGGAAAATTAAACGCGCCCGCGGCCGCGAGATTGACATCGCGATCGCGGCTTGCGCCATTGCCCAAGACGCTCTACTGTGGACACTGAATCCCGCGGACTTTAGCGACATTCCGAATCTCAAACTCCTGCCTGCCGCGTCGCCGCCACAGAGACGCAGGTGAAAACGGACTTATAATATCGAGCCATGGCGATAAAAAACATCGGGCCCGAAACGGCTAAAGAGATTCTCGACAAAGAAGATGATGCGGTTTATATCGATGTCAGAACCGAACCGGAGTTCTTGAATGGACACGTGCCGAAGGCGGTCAATATTCCGGTGGTTTGGCCCGATGCGACGCGTCAGATGAAGCCGAATCCGGATTTCGTCAAAGTGGTTTCAGCACATTTCGCGAAAGGCAAGCGGATCATCGTCGGATGTCAAGCGGGAGGCCGCTCTCAATTTGCCGCAGAACTGCTGGCCAAAGACGGATTCCAAGATGTCTCCAACATGCAGGGCGGATTCGGCGGCGCACGCGATCCGATGGGGCGCGTGATCACGCCGGGCTGGAGCCAGTTGGGATTTCCCGTGGAAATGGAGTCGCCTCCGGATCGTTCCTACAGTTCACTCAAAAACATTTGAGCAAGTCGATGCAGGCGTTCAGCGTCCATTTACTTGCGGTGGGGCAAGTGGGGCAGGTGGGGCAAGTGGGGCAAGAAACCATGAAGAAGCCTTTACGGATCCTGGCGGCAAATATCGGGCTCGTCTTTCTGCTCGTTTCCGGAGTCGCGGCGGAGGCTGCTGAAATCAAGGTTTTGACTGTCATCGCGATTCAGCAGGTCATGGAAGATGTTGGGCCCAAATTCGAGCGCGCGACGGGAAACAAACTCGTCATGAGGTTCGCTACGTTGGGCGGGGTCGTAAAGCTTGTACAAGCCGGAGAGACCGCGGACGTCATCATCATTCCTCGGCAGGGAATCGAGAGCCTGGTGAAGGATAAGGTCAAAGTAGGTAACGTGACTGTCATCGCCCGCTCCGGCCTTGGTGTGGCGGTTCGCAAAGGCGCGCCCAAGCCAGATATTTCCTCACCCCAAGCCTTGAGGCGAACCCTGTTGGCTGCAAAATCGATTACTTATTCCGATCCGGCGAACGGCGGCGCGAGCGGCGTTCACTTCGCGGGGGTACTCGAGCGGCTGGGAATCGCCAAGGCTATCGAACCGAAGACGGTCCTTGCGAAACCCGGAGACGAGACCGCAGTCTTAGTTGCGAGCGGCAAAGCCGAGATCGGCGTCCACCAATTTCAGGTGCTCATGCCGGTCCCCGGCATTGACATCGTTGGACCACTCCCCGGTGATCTGCAGGACAACATCGTCTTTGCCGCAGCGATCATGGGCAGCAGCAAGAGTGGCCAGGCATCCAACGCGCTGGTGGATTTCCTGCGCACGCCGGTGGCCACAGCCGTGATGAAGGCGAATGGCATGGAACCGGTTAATTAGTCGGTAACAACAACTGTAGGGGTCTTCCCCTCCTCGCAGAGGAGGGGAAGACGCGCCATCAATAAAATGGATCCGTTCCGAAATCGGCGCGGCCGGGGTGGTCAGTTCGGCGAAGCTATCCAGGCCTAAAACACTTCGTTCGAACTGACTTTTATTGATGCCCGCAGCCGAACTCAACTTCTCGCCAATTCATTCACACCTTCTATGAGCGCCCGTTCTCCTGCGAATCAACGAGACGGGCGGTCCGCGAAGCGCAAGCGGGGCAGCGCGCAGCCTCAAGAAATAGACCGCCCCACAGCGCATCAGCCGTTTAGAGTGGCTTTTTCAGCAGTTTCCTACGGCTCCGGAAGAGGGCCAAAGTCCGGCGGCGGAATGCGGTGTTTCGTCGCTGCTTCGTATGCTGAAGCAAGGCGCAAGAGCATCGGCTCGGAAAAAGGCCGTCCAAAAAACATAACCCCAACGGGAAGCTTTGCGGAAACGGGCCGGGCCAGGCGCGTACCACCCGGAGCGGCGGCATCGCGGACGCGGTCATAAACTTGCGTGGTGAAACCTGCCGGAACTGAAAGCGTAGGAATGCCGTGTTGCCCCAGCAGCCCCCAGACGGAGTTGGTCCTGCCGTTTAATGGCGGCTCGATAGGTGCACCTAAGATATAGGCGGGGATGTTCCCGGCGGGAGACATCAGGGCATCGAGGTTCTCTTGGGCCATGCATTGCAGGACCACTTGCTGATAGGCAAACCTGTCCTGAAAGAGGTTCGGCAGATCGAGCGTTAGCGCGCTATTCATCTCCTCAAGCGCCGCCTTTCGATCTATGAAGCCGGCGTCGGGACGGATATCCCGATAGAAATTCGATTTGTCGATCAAATCCCGAATGGTCTTGATATTGGAATCGCCACGCTCTTTGAGGTAACGGCTCAACATATATTTGGCTTGTCCGGAATTGGGCGCCGGTCCCATGTTCCGGATTGTGGGACCATCGGGGACGAGGGATGGATTGAAAAACATGTCGACGAGCTGAGAGATGCGGTCGGACGCCGGTTTCCCGTTGGGGTCGACTGGGAAAAGGTTCGGAAACTGTTCGATGAAATTCCGGTTGCGATAGATCGGAGCGTACTTGTCAACGCAGCTTTGAAACAGCGCACCACCCGGTCCCGGGTCGACAATCGTCGCTCCCAGCCGGCGGAGGTCGCTGATGGCTCGCTCGACGATATCGATGCTTTCAGTGTCCGCATCGGTGAACAGTTTCTTGTCCATGTGCTCGCGGATGACGCCGATCCGGATTCCGTCCAACCTCCTCTCGTTGGCAAAACTTCTATAAGGTTCCGAGGGCAGGCGACCAACGCTGAAAGCCGTCAGTTCGTCCTTGGGATCGTAGCCGGCGATGACCTCGAGCACGCGAGCGGCGTCCTTCACGGTACGGCAAAGTGGCCCTACTCGGGTATTCAGCGCCGCGCCAACCATTCCGTCTCGACTGACCAGCTCCTGAGTCGGCGCGAGTCCCACAAGACTGTTGTTCTTGGCCGGGTGATGTATGGATCCGCCGGTTTCCTCTCCAATCGAGCACGTCACCAGGTTTGCGGCGACTGAGGCTCCGGAGCCTCCGCTGGAGGTGCCGGGGCTGCGAGTCGTATCGTAAGGATTACAGAACGGACCACCGAAGGAACTCCGCGAGTTGGGCGTTCCCATTTCTCCCAGGTTCGCCTTGGCCAGGATGATCGCGCCCGCCTCGCGCAGGCGCTTGACGAAGGTGGCATCGTCCGGCGGCCGATCGTTCGCGTAGGCGGCATCCATGCCTCCAGTCGTGCGCATATCGAAGGTGTCATACTGGTCCTTGATGGAGAACGCCACGCCGTGGAGAGGACCGATCAGCTTGCCGGTCGAGGCAAAGTAGGCGTCCTGCCGCGCCGCGACTTCCAGGGCATCGGGCATGGCCGGATTGTCGTCCACGGGATCGGTCGTGCTGCGCGCTTTTCGACGATCAAAACCCAACGCTTGCCTTTTCGCCGGCCGCAAATTCAAAGTCATGAGGGCATTGAGTTGACGTGCATTCTTGATGGGCGTGATCGGTCCCAGCCCGAGGACTCCGTCGGGCTGATTGACGCATGTGCCGTTGTACGCTTTGATGCGGTTCAGGTAGAGCTCGACGACGCGCGTCGACGTCAATTCCCCTCGCAGGATCGCAGATTGAATGTCTTCAATCGTCGCTTCCTCGATCCTGAATTTGGCGGTCTGTGCCGAAGCCAGCTCGGGGACGAGTAAGATGAATGACGCGAATACAAGGCGACGAAGCATGCTTCCTCCTTTGTTTCGGCAGCAACTGAAGCGCCGAAGCTATGGTTCCTCCAGCTCATCGGCTACTCTCTTTTCGTCTTATCGACCACAACGCGGCCCGCTTTCATTACCCAGCGTATGTTGTCTCGCCGCGAGACCGCCGTGATGTTGACTAGAGGGTCGCCCTCAACCGCGACGATATCGGCGTAGAATCCTGGCGCAACCGCACCAAGGCTCTTTTCCATCCCAAGCAGGGCCGCGGGTTCGGTAGTAGCCGTCTTCAGAGCCTGCGCGGGTGTCATGCCCATCTTCACGAACCAGTCTAGTTCGCGCATATTCAAGCCCCAGCCGTTATAGACGGCATCCGAGCCGACGATCATGTGCACGCCGGCTTGAAACGCCTTCCTGGCAGTTTCGAAATTGCGCTGAATGTAATCGAGCAGCCGCTCTTTAGCGCCCGGGGAGAAATGGTACACGGTATCGGCATTCTCAACGTAATACTGGTTGTGATCGATCGTCGGCGCATAGTAGGTCTTTCGCTTGACCATTTCCGCAATCGTCTGATCATCCATGTCGGTTGCGTGTTCGAGCGAATCGGTCCCGGCGCGAACCGCGTCGCGTGCGCCGCCCGGCCCGTAGGAATGAATCGCGATTTTCTTTCCGAGCGCATGCGTGGCATCGACGGCCGCTTTCATCTCATCAAAGGTGAAAGTCTGAGCCTGAGTCACATCGTCGAAACCGCC
>Ga0209056_10004056_pt1 | contig 15453 bp, 17 predicted proteins | sample GraSoiAngelo_114_FD_185876 | JGI IMG/M metagenome (GOLD analysis project Ga0209056, IMG submission 185876) | Grasslands soil microbial communities from the Angelo Coastal Reserve, California, USA - 14_0903_13_40cm (SPAdes) (version 2) | ecosystem: Environmental > Terrestrial > Soil > Grasslands... | reverse complement strand
CCCGGCGCAAATCAACGCTGATTTCGAAGGCTCGCTCGATCGCCCGCGCATCACCGGCAGAATGCACATCGAAAACGCTGCCGCGCGCTTGCGCGATTTTCCCACTGGGCTCAACAATCTCACCGGCGACTTCGTCTTCGACGCGACGCGCCTCTTCTTCGAGAACGTCAGAGCCGAGGCCGGCGGCGGCGCGCTCTCGCTCGCCGGCACGGTGAGTTATGCCGACCGCCCGCTGCGCTACGACGTCACTGCGCGCTCCGCGCGCATCCGCATCCGTTATCCGGAAGGAATGAGCTGGCTCGCCGGCGGCGCTCTGCGTCTCACCGGGACGCCCGACGCCGCCCTGCTTTCCGGCCGCGTCTCCGTCGAGCGCGTCACCCTCTCGCAGGGGCTCCAGGTCGCGGGTATGCTCGTCTACGCCAAGGAGGGCATCACCGGTCCAACCACAAACTCGCCTTTTCTCCGCAATTTGTCCTTCGACGTCGAAGCGGTCTCCGCCCCCGACGTCCGTTTGGAATGGCCCGGCGCGGAACTTGAAGCGGAGGCCAATCTGCGTGTGCGCGGCACCTGGGAGCATCCCATCATGCTCGGCCACATCCACATTCTCTCGGGCAACATGACTTTTGCCGGGAATCGCTACCGCGTGACCCACGGCGATCTGAACTTCGCCAATCCTCTCCGGCTGGACCCCGTCCTGAACGTGGAAGCCAGCACCACGATCCAGCAGTATGAAATCACGCTGAACTTCAATGGTCCGGCCAGCAAGCTCTCTCTTTCCTACCGCTCCGATCCGCCTCTTCCTGCTACAGACATCGTCACGCTTTTGGCTTTGGGCCAAACCAGCTCCGAGGCCGAACTCCGCACCGGAGGTACCACTCAGGGAGGCACGACGGGAGCGCAAGCTCTTCTCTCTGAAGCGATCTCCAGCCAACTCGGCGGACGGCTAGAGCGCCTCTTCGGCATTACCCGGCTTCGCGTTGACCCGGGCCTCGGCGCGCTCGGCGCTTCCGGATCCAGCCAGACCGCCGCCGCGCGCGTCACCGTCGAACAGCAGGTGGCGCGCAACCTCACCATCACGTACATCACCGATGTGACTTCCACGCAGCAGCAGGTGATTCAGGTGGAGTACAACGTGGATCGCAACGTGTCCATTGTCGCCCTGCGCGATCAGAACGGCACGTTCGGCCTCGATATCAAATTCAAGAAGCGATTCAAATAAGGCAGGTTGCCCGCTGGCCCGATTATGGCTGCGGCTGCGAGGGAGGTTGCTGCCGTACCGCCTGCTGTTGCTGCTGTTGCCTCTGCTGCCAGCGGCGTCCGCCCGGCCCGAGCCGCGCCGACTGTCCGACATCGGGGTTCTGCGCCTTCATCTCCGCCAGAACTTCCTTCGCCACTCGCGCGCTCAGTTCGCGGCTCTCCGCTTGTACCTCCCGCGTGACACGCGGCGTCTCGGAGGCGGTCTTTTGCCCGAGCGGCGAGCCGTAGAACTGCAGTAGGCCCTTGACCTCGTCGGCGGTGAAATGCTTGTCGTAAGCGGCGACGATCTTGTCCGAAAGCTCGCTTGCGTTGTACCGCGCCTTGAACTTGTCCACGAAAGCGTTCACAAACGCCTCCGCCCGGTCGTTGTTCGGCATGGTGGCAAGCAGCCGCTCGCGGTACTGCTCGGCGGCGGCGTTGGTGGCCTCCTCGATCGTGTCCTTGGCCCCCATCAACTCCATCAGCGAGCGAATGTCGGCCTCTTTTGCAGGATCGATCGCCGTCCGTTGCGCCGTAGCGGATGTCCCGTCCTGCCCTGGCGACTGCGGGTTCTGCGAAGCAAATCCAATCACCACAAAGAATGTTCCGACGTACAGAGCCAACAGCGCCAGTGCCGCTTTCATGCCCGTCTCCAGACCGTTGACCGCTATGCGGTCACAAATAGAAAAGATGACCTTAGGATCATCTGGACGGTAGTCTAGAGAAAGGCGCTCGCCAACGCACCGCCCGGGAAGTACAGGCGTTCTCTCCCGGAAACTGACCGCCCGGACAGGCCGCATTTCGCTTACGAAAAGAGCGTTTCTGCTACGATGGCGCGCCATGCCCGACGCCCCAATCCGCGCCGCGCCCGCCTCCGCAGAAAACGCCGATACGCTCATCCAGCGCGAAGCCGGCCTTCACCACGAGCTCGCGCCGCGCCAGGTCGCCCTGATTGGCCTCGGCTCCACGATTGGCACGGGCCTCTTTCTCGGCAGCGCCATCTCCGTCAAGCAAGCCGGCCCCGCCGTCGTGCTGAGTTTTCTCGCCGGCGCGCTCATCACGCTCACGGTGATGTGGGCCCTCGCCGAAATGGCCGTCGCGCATCCCGCCGCGGGCTCTTTCGGCCTTTACGGCGAAATGTTCCTTAACCCCTGGGCCGGCTTCGCTATCCGCTATACGTATTGGCTGACGCTGGTCGTCATCGTCGGCAGTGAAGTCGTGGCCGCGGCCATTTACTGCAAACTGTGGTTCCCCACGGTCCCATCCTGGCTCTGGATTGCCGCGTTTTCCGCCGTGATCGTCTACGCGAACACCGTCAGCATCGGACATTTCGGCGAATTCGAGTACTGGCTCGCGATGATCAAGGTCGTGACCATCGTTCTCTTCCTCGTCCTTGGCGCCGCCCTTCTGCTTGGCATCGGCTTCCCCCGCAGCGGCGCTGCCAACTACACTGCCCACGGCGGCTTTCTGCCCCACGGATGGTCTGGCGTCGGCCTTGGCGTCACCATGGCCATCTTCAGCTATCTGGGTCTCGAAGTCGTGGGAGCGACCGCGGGCGAAGCCGCGAATCCCCGCGTCGCCGTGCCCCGCGCTCTCCGCCGCACGCTTCTTTATCTCGTGCTCTTCTACGTCGGCAGCCTCGGTCTCGTTGTGGGTCTCGTGCCGTGGAATCAGGTTGGGCTCGGCGAAAGCCCTTTCGTATATGTCCTGCGGACCGTCGGCATCCGCCGCGCCGCCGACGTGATGAACTTCGTCGTTCTCACCGCTGCGCTTTCGAGCGCCCTCTGCAATCTCTACTTCACCTCGCGCCTGCTCTTCTCCCTGGCCCGCGGCGGATACGCCCCCGCCGCGCTGGGCCGCCTCAACAAGCGCGGCATGCCCGCCCTCGCCGCACTGGCCTCGAGCGCCGGCATGGTCGCCGCCGTCTTTCTCTCTCGCGCCTTTCAGGACACCGCATTTGTCTTCATGATTGGTGTCGCGTTCTTCGGCGGGCCTTTCATCTGGATCATGATTCTCGCCACGCATCTCGCCTTTCGCCGCGCCGTTGCGCGCGGGCCCGATCCGCCGCCGCGCTTCGCCCCGCCCGGCCCATGGAGTTCGCTCTTCGGCCTCGCCGCCTTGATCGCTGTCCTTGTCTCCACTTGGTGGATTCCCGAATTTCACATCACTCTTCTCACCGGCCCGCCCTGGCTCGCCTTCATCTCCCTCTGCTATTGGATCTGGACTCGCGCCAATCGCCGTCCTTCCTCCGCTGGGTAAGCCAGCCGATCCGCGCCTTGTCAGCGCATATATAGTTTGCTAGACGCTGGCAACTGGCGGCATCATACCGGAAGCGATTGCACCGCGTCGGCACGTATGCGCGGGCAAGGATCCCGCAGAATGGATGATCTTCTCCACTGGCGCCAGGAATTCCCCATCCTCGAGCGCGCCACCTATCTGATCAGCAATTCCCTCGGCGCCATGCCCCGCGCTGTCTATGACGGGCTGCGCGATTATGCCGACCTCTGGAACACGCGCGGGGTCCGCGCTTGGGAAGAAGGCTGGTGGGAGATGGCCGCGCGCGTCGGCGACAAGATTGCCCCCCTCATCGGCGCCGCGCCCGGCGAACTGTCGCTTCACCAGAACGTTACGCTCACCCAGGCCGTCATCGCCTCTTGCTTCGATTTCCGAGGCCCGCGCAACAAAATCGTGATGACCGATCTCGAATTTCCATCCATACAATACTTCTACCACGAGCAGCGCCGCCACGGCGCCCGCGTCGAAACCGTTCCCAGCGCGGACGGCATCCGCCTCCCGCTCGAAAAATTCCTCGCCGCCATCGATGACACCACTCTCCTCGTCCCCATTTCCCTCGTCCTTTTCCGCAGCTCCTTCATCGTAGACGCCCGCGCCATCGTCGAGCGCGCCCACCGCGTCGGTGCTCACGTGATCCTCGATTGCTTCCAGGCCGCGGGCACCATCCCCGTGGATGTCCGCGGGCTCGGCGTCGATTTCGCCGTCGGCGGCGTCCTCAAATGGCTTTGCGGCGGGCCCGGCGTGGCCTATCTTTACGTACGTGAAGATCTCCGCTCGCGCCTGCGCCCCGCGCTCACCGGGTGGCTCGCGCATCGCCAGCCGTTCGCCTTTGAACCAGGACCCATCGATCGTCGCGAAGATTCCTACCGCTTCTTGAACGGTACGCCGCACATCCCCGCTCTCTACGCATGCCAGCCAGGGCTCGACATCGTCAACGACGCCGGCGTGGCCGCCATCCGCGAAAAATCCACCCGCCTCACCGCGCGCATCATGGCCGGAGCCGCAGCGCGCGGCTGGCGGATCCGCACGCCCGAGCATCCCGCCGAGCGCGCTGGGACCGTCTCCGTAGATTGCCCGCATTCCACGGAAGTCTGCCGCGAACTCCTCGCTCGCGATATCCTCGTGGATTGGCGGCCGAATGCCGGTATTCGCCTTTCGCCGCATTTCTACAATCGGGAAGAAGAATGTGACTCCGCTCTCGAACAAATGGATGAGATTCTTCGCACTCGCGCGTGGGAAAAACATACTGCGGTCGTCTCCCATGCCTGAGCCCGCCGAATTGCGCCGCGGCGAGCAAGAATCCGGCTCCGCTGAGTCGCCGCCGCAAGCCGCCCCCGACCCCTACGCCGAGCTGCGCCGCGAGATGGTCAAAAAACAAATTCGCGCCCGCGGCATCTCCGATCCCCGCGTGCTTTCGGCCATGGAACGTGTGCCGCGCCACGAATTCGTGCCGGACGTGCACCGCGCCCGCGCCTACGAAGATTCCCCGCTGCCCATCGGCGAAGGCCAGACGATTTCGCAGCCCTACATCGTCGCCGCCATGACTGCCGCGCTCCAATTGACCGGCACGGAACGCGTCCTTGAGATCGGCATCGGCAGCGGCTACCAGGCTGCGATCCTTTCCCTCCTCGCCGCCGACGTGTACACCATCGAGCGCAGCGCCCCGCTCGCTCACTCCGCTTCCGAGCGCCTCGCTCGCCTCGGGTACGCCAACGTTCATGTTCACTGCGGCGACGGCACTCTCGGCCTGCCCGAGTTCGCTCCTTTTGATGCCATTCTTGTCGGCGCTTCGGCTCCGGCTATTCCCGCGCCGCTCGCAGCTCAACTCGCCCAAGGCGGCCGCATGATCATTCCCATCGGCGACACGGACAGTCAGGAGCTGCGCCTCCTCGAGCACATCGGCGAGGGCTTCCATGTCCGCTCGCTTGATCCCTGCCGCTTTGTTCCCCTCGTGGGTCGCTACGGCTGGCGGGAGTCATAGGTCGAATGACCGCCGGCCCCTCTCTCTCCATCATTATCCCGTCGTACAACGAAGAGAGCCGCCTGCCCGAAACTCTGCGCCGGATTGCCTCTTACCTCCGCCGGAGCGGCCGCGAGACGGAAGTCATTGTCGTCGATGACGGTTCGCGCGACCGCACCGCCGCCGTCGCCGAATCCTTCCGCGGCGAAATCCCTACTCTGCGCGTCGTCCCGAACGGCGCAAATCGCGGCAAGGGATTCAGCGTGCGCCACGGCTTTCTGGAAGCCCGCGGCCGCATCGTCCTTTTCACCGATGCCGATCTCTCCGCGCCGATCGAGGAGGCGGACAAGCTTCTCGCCGCGCTCGAATCGCATGATGTCGCCATCGGCTCCCGTGCCCTCGACCGCAGCCTCATCAGCGTCCACCAGTCGCGCTTCCGCGAGTTTGCCGGCATCGTCTTCAACAAGCTCGTGCGCCTCTGCCTACGCCTCCCCTTCGTAGACACACAATGCGGCTTCAAGGCTTTCCGCCGCGAGCCCTGCCGCATCATTTTCGAGCAGCAGCGCATCGAGCGTTTCGGCTTCGATCCCGAGCTCCTCTATCTCGCGCGCCGCCACGGCCTGCGCTCCGTCGAGATTCCCGTGCGCTGGGCCAACAGCCCGGCCACCCGGGTCAGCATGTTCCGCGACAGCCTGCAGATGTTTCTGGATATCCTCGTCATCCGCTGGAACGCCCTTCGCGGCCGCTACCCGGGCTCGCGCAAAAGCGACCCCGCCGCCTGAAACTTTATATTGCAAAGTACTTGACAACCGTCCCCAACTCGCGCATAATCCAGCCCATGAGTATCGCCGGTCCTCTCCGCTCCTCGAAGCGCGCGCCTATCCCCATTGACGCCCGCGCCGCCGACCATCTCCGCTACATCCGCGAAACCATGGAGCGCGCCGGCGAATTCACCGCCGTCCCCGGCTGGGGCGGCATCGCCATGGGTTTTTCTGCCCTGGCCGCAGCCGCCATCGCCGCGCGCCAGACCACTCCGCGCGCCTGGCTCGCCACCTGGCTCATCGAAGCCCTCGTCGCCGTGGCCATCGCCGCGCCCGCGGCGGCACACAAGGCCCATCGCGCGAATTTGCCTCTGCTTTCCGGTCCCGGCCGCAAATTCCTCTTGAGTTTTGCTCCCCCGATTCTCGTCGGCGCGCTCCTGACTCTCGTTCTGTTCCGCGCCGGCAATCTCGCGGCCCTTCCCGGCATCTGGCTGCTTCTCTACGGCACGGCGATTGTCACCGGCGGCGCGTTTTCCGTGCGCATTGTGCCGGTAATGGGTTTCTGCCTGATGGCGCTCGGCGCGGCGGCGCTTTTCGCGCCGGCAAATTGGGGCGACGCCTTCATGGCCGTAGGTTTTGGGGCGCTGCAGATCGGCTTCGGTGGATGGATCGCCCGCCGCTACGGCGGCTGAATCTCAGGGAAAGGAGGGCGCATGGCGAAATCATCAGCGGCAGCGCAAGAACGCCTCGAGCGCCTACCCCGCTCCGATCGGGGCAAGGGCGAAGCGCAGCTCTCGCAAGTTCGCGGCCATGCCCGCGAAACCGTTCCGCGCGACCTCGACCGCCTCATCCACGAGCGCATCCGCCTCGGCATTGTCAGCGCGCTCGCCGTCAATCGCTCGCTCACCTTCAACGAGCTGAAAGCCCTGCTCAAGACCACCGACGGCAACCTTAGCGTGCACGCGCGCAAGCTCGAAGAAGCCGAGTATATCCATTGCACGAAATCTTTCGATGGCCGCCTGCCGAAGACCGAGTACCGCCTGGCGGCGGCCGGCCGGCGCGCCCTCGAGCGCTACCTTAATCACATGGAGGCGCTCATCCGCGCCACGCGCGAACGCTGAGCGCAAAAATTTTTTGCGCCTATACTTTGCAATGCAAAGTAATTGGCGCAATAGAATACGCGGCGGAGAAACGACGATGCTCATGCACCAGCCCATTCCCCAACTGACTTCCATCCCCCGGCCCGGTTCGCCCGCACTCTCTCCCCGCCTCCACGTCGCCATCATCTCCGATGGCAACGGCCGCTGGGCCACCTCCCGCGGCCTGCCGCGTTCCGCCGGCCATCGTGCCGGCGCCGAAACGGTGCGCCGCGTCGTCGCCGCGGCTCCGCGCCTCGGCATCAGTACGCTCACGCTCTACGCGCTCTCCTCCGCCAATTGGAATCGCCCTCCCGCCGAAGTCCAGGCCATTCTGCGCCTCCTGCATGAGTATCTGCTTACGGAAACCACGAACTGCGTCAACGAAGGCGTCCGCTTGACCATCCTCGGCCGCCGCGACCGCATTCCGCCTACGCTACGCGAAGCCATCAAGGACGCGGAGGCCGCCACGGCGAACGGGACGCGCCTCCACTTGCGCCTCGCCGTGGACTACTCCGCGCGCGAAGCCATCTTTCACGCCGCCTGCCGCTATTACAAAGCCACCGAACTTTCTCCCGAATCCTTCGGCACTGTCCTCGCCGAAGTGAGCCGCGGCAGCGCGCCCGACGTGGATTTATTGATCCGCACCGGCGGAGAACAGCGCCTCTCCGATTTTCTGCTGTGGGAATGCGCCTACGCGGAGCTGTTGTTTATCGAAAAGCGCTGGCCGGATTTTGACGCCGCCGATCTCGAAGCAGCCCTTCAGGAATTCTGGCGGCGCGAGCGCACCCACGGCGCGCTCCCGAGCGCCGCGGCCGACTGACGTAGGCGTCGCGCACGCTTGAGCAATTGCTTTGAAGGATGTTGTCGGGAGCTTCTCTCTGGAATATGACTCTCAAGGAGCCACATCGATGAATATCGCTTCGTCGTTCAAGCCGGTCGCTTCGGCCGCAGTTGGACTCATCCTTCTGACCGTGCCGAGCTACTTCATCATTGCGTCGGTTTTGAGGCAGAACCCGCCAGGACTGCCCTTTCTTGGCAGCCCCATTATCCTGCTTGGTGCTCTGTTCATCGCGCTCACTCTGAACACTCTTTCGACCGTGTCCGTGAACCTTCGTAGTGGCACACCTTATGTTTTGAGTGTTTCGGTCTCGTTGCGCTTGTGGAATCTCACCGTAATCGGAATCACCTTGGCACTATTGGGTGTGCTGCTCGGTTACGCATTTGTTGAGAATTTCCAGTCGCGCCCAGCGGGCTAGCCTCGCGCAGCACACTGAGCCCCGGAAAGGAAATGAACCCCATGGCCTTCATGCCCGAACACGCCCCGCTCGCCGTCCTTACTTTCCTCGGAACCATCGGCCTTCTCGGCCTCGCCGCAGTCGTATTTCTCTTCGCCGCACTTCTCAAGCGCAAGTGGATCGCACTCGGCACCGCCGCCGTCGCTCTCCTGATTGCCGTGGCCTACGCGCTCGTGCTTGTGGGCGTTTCGCTCACCAGCCACCAACTCGTTCTTGCGCCCGGCGAACGAAAATACTTCTGCGAAATCGATTGCCATATCGCCTACTCCGTTGCTGGCGTCGAAGAAGCTCACACCCTCGGCGATGAATCTCATCCAGCCAGCGCCACCGGCCGCTTCGTAATCATCCATCTGAAAACCTGGTTCGACTCGGACACCATCTCACCGCATCGAGGCAACGGCCCGCTCGCGCCCGGCACGCGCCGCGTGGTCTTGGTGGACGACCGCGGCCGCGAATTTGCTCCCTCGGCAAACGGCCAAGCCGCGCTCGTCCAGATGCGCGGCGCCACGCCTCCCCTGACGCAGCCGCTGCCTCCCGGCGAGTCCTACGTCACGGATTTTGTCTTCGACGCCCCTGCCGATGCTCGCAACTTGCGCCTCTTCGTCGCCGACGACTTTCCCCTCGACCACTTCCTGATCGGCCATGAGCTGAGCCCGCTCCACCCGCGCATCTACCTAGCGCTGGCGCGTCCTGTTGAGAATCACACCACGGAATTACGCGGCGGGAACTTGTCCCTACACGCGGCCGATTGACAGAGCTATGTTCGTGGCATCAGAGGGCGATGGGGTGAGAGAGGCCGTTCGACAAGCAATCCGATATTGGGAGCCGCGGCGCCTGATTTACAACTTGCTTTTGGCGGCGGTGGTCGCGGTTTGGCTGGTTGCCACTTGGCCGCATTTCCGCAATGCCCTGACCCTCGAGTCGCTTGGAATAATGTCTGTCCTGGCATTGGCCGCCAATGTCTGCTACTGTGCCGCCTATTTCGTTGACATTCCTATGCAGCGCTCCTCGTTTGAGGTCAACTGGCGGCGCTTGCGCTGGGTTCTGTGGTTGCTGGGAACGATCTTGGCGATTGCATTTGAGAATTATTGGATCGCCGATGAGATTTATCCGTTCGTGAATTAGTCGGTCCGGCCGGACGGCGCAATTGGCCTTGTCTCCGGCCACATGCCCCGGAATTTGAACTGAACTCTTCAGCCTAAATCCCGAAGCTTGTCACCCCGCCGAAGCCTTCGCCCCGAGAACTCCTCTGACGTTTGCCTTGTTTTCATCGTCTATTTCCCAGGTGCAGGACCCAGGGGAAAACATGAGTACGGTAGGACTCGCAATGGCCTGGGGGACTAGAATCTCCCGGACAGCGCGCAATCAGGAGAAACGGGTGGAGCGGACCGAGCAGCCGGCCGGCGGGCCAGTCGCCAGCGCGGATGCGCAAAGTGAGGACGCGGCGCTCGCGGCTGCCTGCCGCCGCGGCGACCTGCGCGCCTACGAACGTCTCTACGAGCTTCACGGCACGCGCATGAAAAGCCTCGCGCGGAATCTCCTCGGGAACCACACCGACGCCGAAGACGCCGTCCAGGAAACTTTCCTGAAAGTGCAGCGCGCCATCGGCGGTTACTCCGGCAAATCCGCCTTTTCCACTTGGATCTTTCGCATCCTGATCAATTCCTGCTTCGACATGCGCCGCAGCCGTTTGCGCCGGAGGGAAGTGCAGGAGCCGGAGCCCGCTCCGGGCGAGCCGGTACTCGAGCACCGCGCTCCGGGGTCTCATCCCTCGCTGCGCCTCGCGCTCGAACGCTCGCTGGCTGGCTTGCCCGGTCGTCAGCGCGAGATTTTCTTGCTCTACGAAGTCGAAGGCTTCGCGCACGCCGAAATCGCCGCCCTGTTACATGTCAGCGAGGCTGTGTCGAAGAACTCGCTGTTTCAGGCCAAAAAAACTTTGCGGCAGATGCTCGAACCGCCTCGCGCGGCCGGCCGGCTTTAGTCAAAAAGGAAGAGAGAACCACGATGTCCGTAAGTTGCAACGATCTCGAACGAATCCTGAGGGACGCCAATCCCGCGGACCTCGCGGCGCTCGAACAGCACTCCGCATCATGTCCCGCATGCGCCGAAGAGCTGCGCGCGTGGCAAACCATTTCCGCCGCGGCCCGCGAACTCCGCGACCACTGGCCTTCGCCCTCGCTTTGGCCCCGCATCGAAGCGTCTCTCGCCGCCGAAGCGCAGCGCCGCGGGCAGTCTACGCGCCGCTGGAGCTGGCTTAGGAATTGGATTCAGCCCTCACTTTCCTGGCAGACTGCGGCTGCCGCCGTGCTCCTGGTTTTGCTCTCCGCCGTCGCTGCGCGGATGTTCATCCATCGTCCGCCCCAGCCCGTTGCAGACAAGACCCCGTCCTTGATCACGGACGAAAAACTGCGGGAAGTCGTGCGCGCCGAAAAAGTCTACGAGCAGGCCATCAATAAACTCGAGGCCGAGGCGAAGCCGCAGCTGGAGAATCCCGCGACTCCGCTGCTTACCAACTACCGCGAAAAGCTTCTTGTGCTCGACAGCGCCATCGACGAGCTGCGTGCCGTGGCCGGTAAAAATCCCGGCAATGCCCACCTGCGCCGCCAGTTGCTAGCCATGTATCAGGAAAAGCAGAGCACGCTCGAAGAGATTCTGGAGGAAAAGCGATGATCCCGCAATATGAGGAATCGGCCCGAACAGGCTCCCGATTGCGGCAGGCATTTCTCGTTCTCGGCGCCGCCGCGCTTCTCGCCCCGGCCGGAGCCGGCGCGCCCCCGCCAAAAAGCGAAGCGCAGGAAGAAGTCACGCGCAGTTTTCAGAAAACGGTCACCCTCGGCGCCGGGCAATCCGTCAGCGTTGACCACAGCTTCGGCGGTATGCGCATCCACGCGTCATCCGGCCGCGACGTCAATATCAACGCCACGATTCGCGTTCAGACCGGCTCGCGCTCCGATTCCGAATCCTTCGCCGACAAGATCAAAATCGAGGTCGAGCAGGCCAGCGACGGCGTGCGCATTCGCACCGTCTATCCCGAAGCAGAAAAGCGCTGGTTCTCCTTCGGCAAGCGCACCTCCTATTCCGTCAACTACGACATCGCCATGCCCGCCGGCGCGCCCCTTCGCGTCAAGAACAGCTTCGGCAGCGTCGAGACTTCCGGCATTCACGGCGCCGCCGACATCGAGAACAGCCACGGCTCGCTCACCGTGCGCGATGCCGGCCCTGCTCGCTTGAATGATTCCTTCGGCAGCGTCGAGCTCACCGGCGCCGCCGGCAACGTCTTCGTCAACGACAACAACGGCTCCGTGCAGGCTGCCGACGTGAAGGGCGCGCTGGAAGTCCGCAATCGCTTCGGCAACATCACTGCGCGGAACATCCAAGGTCAGGCGATCCTCAGCGGCGGCAACGGCGCCGTCGAAGTCTCCGACGCCGCCTCGGCCAATATCACCACTTCGTTCGGCCGCGTTGACGCCCGCAACATCCACGGCGACCTGACCGTGCGCGACAACAACGGCAACGTAGACCTCGCAAACATCGCTGGCGCTGCCGACATCACCAACAGCTTCGGCAGCGTCATCTTCGACGACGTGCGCGGCCGCGTCAGCGTCACCACCAACAACGGCCGTATCAAAGGCACTGGCCTTCCCGGCCCGTCCGTCACGGTCCGCGATTCCTTCGGCACCATCGAGCTTGACACCGTCGCCGGCTCGGTTGACGCCGAAACCTCCAACGGCAAAATCTACCTCCGCGACGCCCGCGGCGCGGTTACGCTGAAAACTTCTTTCGGCGCCATCGAGGCTTCCAACATTCCGAAGGGCATCCGCGCCGTCACCGGCAATGGCGGTATCACGCTCACCGACATCGGCGGCGAAACCTACGCCAAGACCAGCTTCGGGGCGGTTTCCATCGATCGCGTCGCCGGCAATCTCATCGTCGAAAATTCCAACGGTTCCGTCACCGCCCGCGACGTCAAAGGCGACGCCGGCGTCAACACTTCCTTCGGCGGCGTCACGCTCGAGTCCATCGGCGGACGCATTCGCGTGGATAATCAGAACGGCGCCATCTCCGTCACCGCTGTGAAGCCCGCCTCCGGCTGCCGCGACATCGCGCTGAAGACTTCCTTCTCCGCCATTCGCGTGCGCATCCCGGGCGGCGTGGGTTACAACGTCACCGCGCGCACCTCTTTCGGCCATGTCTCGACCGAGCTGCCCATCACCGCCACCGGAACCGTCGGCGGCGAATCGCTCACCGGCACGATTGGCTCGGGCGGCTGCCAACTCCAGCTCACCAACTCCAACGGCAACATCGAAATCCTCAAGGCCCCCTGAACAAGCCGCGTACCTGCTGTGGCCCTCGCCTCGCGAAGGCGTATAATGTTATTGTTATGGCGAATCCTATAATCACGATTCCCCTAGACCCGCAAACTGCGAAGGCGTACAACTCCGCCGGTCCCGAAGAAAAGCGGAAGATCCAGGCGCTTTTGAGCCTTTGGCTTCGTGAACTCACCGTCGGCGAATTCCCTTCGTTACAGGAAGTGCTCGATCAGGTCGGACGCAAGGCGAAGGCTCGGGGGCTCACGCCGGAGATGCTGGATTCCCTCCTGAAGGGCGCATAGTTGCGCTGCGTGTTCGATACAAACGTCTTGGTCAGCGCATTGCTCCTACCCGATTCAAAACCCCGCCAAGCTCTTGATCTGGTGCTCCGGAAAGGAAAAATCCTCCTTTCTTTTGCAGCGCTCGCCGAACTCTACGAGGTCTTGAGCAGAAAGCAGTTCCGCCGATATGTCGATGAGGAAGACATTCGTAACTTTCTCGCCGCCCTGACGCGCGAGGCTCAATGGGTCGATGTAGTTGTACCAATAACGGCCTGCCGCGATCCCAAGGACAACAAGTTTCTCGAACTCGCTGTGAGCGGCCACGCGACCCACATCGTCACTGGTGACAGTGACCTTCTCGCGCTCAATCCCTTCCGGGGCATTCCGATTCTCCCTCCTCGTTCGTTCTTAGAATTGCCATTGCCTCCGGGCTCCCGGACTTGACTCTTATCGCCGCCGCTATCGTCGCTGCCGCCGCGGTCGGAACTTGCCCCCAAACTCCCCAATCCGTGCTAATAATCCGTTCCCGGGAGGCTGCCGCCATGCTCCTATTTCCCTTTTTTCACTTACCTCTCATCTTCCTGCTCATCCCGCTCCTCCTCTATTTCCTCCCCGCCTTGCTGGCCCGCCACAAATCCGACTTCACCTCCATTTTTCTGCTGAACCTCTTCCTCGGCTGGACCTTCATCGGTTGGGTCATCGCCCTGGTCTGGGCCCTCTCCGCGGAGCCCCAGCCGCGTCCCGCCGCCGCGCCGCAATCTGCCGCCGGCCCATCGCAACCTGCCCGCCCGGGCGGGCCTGCCTCCGCCCCAGGATTCTTCTGCTCTTCCTGCGGTAAGCCGTTTGCCCCAGGCGCCCGCTTCTGCAGCTCCTGCGGCGCCCCCACCTGACGATGCGACGAGGCATCGTCATCTGACCATCCGATTAGGATGGTCATCCTGAGGAACGCAGTGACGAAGGGCCTCTCTCGCGAGCGAGGCCGCTCCTGCGGCCGACGAGGGATCTCTCTTCCTCCGCTACTCCCCCGCGGTCATCCCGGCCCGTCCGGCAGGCGGGCCGAGCGAGCGCCTGCCCTGAGCGAGGTCGAAGGGCAGCGACGAGGAACCTCTCTTTCTCCTGTAGCGGCGCCCTTCAGGGCGCCATCTTGCTTTCTTGTGTCATCTGCTTTGCGAGAATCGTCCCCCTCGCCGCGCCGGCGGCGGCTCGATGCAATGCCGAGGCGCCTGGTCATCGAAATATCCCTTGCGAACCGCGCAAGATGTGGGCTCAAATCACCGCAATCACGGGGAATACACGCCACAGGGATGAGGAGGGCTGGCGTTATGCAAATCAAAAAAGTTCTCCTGACCGGTCTTAGAATCTTGGGTGTCTGCCTGCTCTTTGCTGTCTGCATTGCTATCGGCGGGGCACTGTCTGGCCTGGATCGTGTTGCACAGCAAGGCCCCCCGGCCCAGGCTTCGTCTCAAACTCCCTTGCAGACGGAACCGGCGGCACAGGCCGTTCCGCAAACGCCGCCGCGCACGCAGCCCGCCCCAAGTAATCTCTTTGTTCCCTTTCTCACTTTTTCCGTTTGCGTGGGAATCGTGGTGTCTTATCTGATTCTTCGGTCGAGCTGGCACGGCTGGACGCTCGCCGGTGCGATGTTCGTGGGCATGTATGGAATTTCCACTGTGGCCAGCCAGATCGAATCGATCTTCTTTCTGTCGAGCAAATTGCCCCCTGGAATGGTGCGGGCCATCTTCGTGCAAGGAGCGATTGCCACGGCGTTGTTCGCGCCCCTGGCGGTCCTGGTGCTGGGCAAATGGCGGGCCTCAACGCCCGCGGCGCAGCTTCTCGCGCCTGCGCGCATCCGCACTGCTTCCGTCGCTTGGAGACTTGCGTTGCTCGTTATCGCCTTCGTGTTCCTTTATATGTTCTTTGGCTACTATGTCGCGTGGCAAAATCCCGAGGTGCGCAGGTACTACGCCGGGCCCGAACGGCCCTCCTTCTTCGCTGCGCTGAAGGGGACTTGGCTGGACTCCCGCTGGATTTTTCTGCTCGCGTCGTTTCGCGCGCTGCTCTATGTCGCGTTTGTCTTCCCGCTGATCCGCATGCTTCGCGTCGCCCGGTGGGAATCGGCCGTTGCCACTGCCCTCTTTTTGTCGGCCTGGACAACCATACTGCTGCTGCCGAACCC
>Ga0209056_10004055_pt1 | contig 15453 bp, 16 predicted proteins | sample GraSoiAngelo_114_FD_185876 | JGI IMG/M metagenome (GOLD analysis project Ga0209056, IMG submission 185876) | Grasslands soil microbial communities from the Angelo Coastal Reserve, California, USA - 14_0903_13_40cm (SPAdes) (version 2) | ecosystem: Environmental > Terrestrial > Soil > Grasslands... | reverse complement strand
TTCCGACCTCGAAGCCCTTCTCACCGAGCTCGGCTGATCTCCTGGCCTGGCGGCATCGACCGGCACCTGTCCAGCAACGCGATTTATCGGGGCTTAGGGCTTGATTCATTCTCGACGAATCAAAGTGGCCGTGGGATGGGCAGAAGGTCAGGCTTGCGCCTGCAGCAGTTCATTAACGCGAGAGACGAGGTCGAGGCCGGCATCGCTCGCATCGAGGGTATAAAAATCGGCAGGAAGAAGCAGGAATTGCACGTGGGGATCGAGATGGTGAAACTTCTCGAAGGCAGGACTACTCGACTCTACTCCAGGGCCGCACACGATCACGCGCGGTTTCATGGCACAGAGAAGCGTGGAAGCATCGGCCAGATAGCGCGTGGTTTTTACTTCGAAGCCGGCGCGGTTGAGCACGACCGCCATGTAAGCGAGAAGATCGCTGGACGGGTCTATGCACAAGACCCTGGTGTTCGAGGACCACGCCTGCGGTTCGACGGGTACCGGCCGCCGCGCGAAGTCTGCGAGAGCGTCTTTTTCCGTGTCATGGATGCAGAACACGCCGTGGAGGTTCGTGGCGCGCAAGATGTTTTGCACGAAGGGCGAAACCTGGCAGAGCTTGAGATCGCCACGGTATGCGCGGAGCGTGCCCACGAGTCGAACCAGTGCGCCCAACGCTCCGCTGTCCAGGTAGCTCACTGCGCCTAGATCCAGGACGTAGTTTTTCGTTTCGAGGCTGTGTTTTTCGACTTCTTCCTGCAGTGCGCGAACAGCGTCGCTGACCACGAGGCGCCCCTCGCAGTGGATCACCGCGACGCCACCCACTCTATGCGATTGCACGACGAACTGCATTTGCCGGTAGAACCTATCACATTTCAACAAAGACGCAACAGGTGTGTTTGTGACAGGCCCTGGAATCCCGCCGGAATATCTGCCAGGCCCTGCCATACATCTCCCGGCTCCTCTGGTATCATTTGGTCTGGGACCCCATGCGGCCAGAACGCATTCCGCTTTTTCCGTTGAACGTCGTCCTTCTTCCCGGCGCGGAGCTTCCCCTGCACATTTTTGAGCCGCGTTACCGCACCATGATCAAAGATTGCCTCGCGGAGAAATCCGAATTCGGCATGCTGCTTTCCATGCCCAAAGGTTTGGCGCGCGTCGGCTGCACCGCGGAAATCCTCAACGTCGTCAAGCGCTACGGCGACGGCCGCATGGACATCCTCGCCGTCGGCCGCGCCCCATTCCGCGTCCTCGATCTTTTCCAGGACCACCCGCTTCTAGAAGGCCAGGTGGATTACCTCGAGGATCGCGAAACCGCCGCTAATCCCCGCGTCCAGCGCGAACTCATCGAACTCTTCGAGGCTTGTCACACGCTCATCTTCGACGACTATCCAAGAAATCTAAAGGGTGCCCCGCCCGAAGAACTTTCCTATCTCGTTGCCGCTACCTTGCCCATGGAACTATTGTGGAAGCAGCAGATTCTCGAGCTGCGCTGCGAAGCCGACCGCCAGGAGCGCCTGGTAACGTACCTTCGCGAATGGGCGCCGCATCTACAGAAACGGGAAGCCGTGCGCCAGCGCGCCGGTGGCAATGGACACGGACTGAACTAGTTTGTGCGGGCCCCGGCCGCGCCGGGGCTCGCGGAACGGGACCCCATGACGGCCAGCACTTTTATGCAATCTTCCGGACAATCGAAACCGCGCACGCTCGGCGAGCTCAAGCGCATCCCTGACTTCGACCCGCGCAGCGCCTCCATCTCCGTGAAAAACGAAATCCGCCGCAATCTCCTTCGCGCCATCGAAAAGGGCGAAACGTTGTTTCCCGGCGTCCACGGCTACGAAGACACCGTCATCCCGCAAATCATCAACGCTTTGCTCTCCCGCCACAATTTCATTCTTCTCGGCCTCCGCGGCCAGGCCAAAAGCCGTATCCTGCGTGGACTCATCAATCTCCTCGATGCCGAAATGCCCGTCATCGCCGGCTGCGAAATCAATGATGATCCCTTCAAGCCCATCTGCCGCGCCTGCCGCGAAAGAATTTCCGCCGAAGGCGATAATACGCCCATCGCCTGGATGCCCCGCGAAAATCGTTTCGTCGAAAAACTCGCCACGCCCGATGTCACCATGGCCGACATCATCGGCGACGTCGATCCTATCCGCGCCGCGCGCGGCGGCCGCGATCTCTCCGACGAACTCACCATCCACTACGGCCTTCTGCCCCGCGCCAACCGCGGCATCTTCGCCATCAACGAGCTACCCGACCTCGCCGGAAAAATTCAGGTCGGCCTCTTCAACATCATGCAGGAGGGTGACATCCAGATTAAGGGCTATCCCCTCCGCCTTCCGCTCGACATCCTCCTCGTCTTCACCGCCAATCCAGAGGACTATACCGCCCGCGGCAAAATCATCACGCCGCTCAAAGACCGCATCGGCTCCGAAATTCGTACGCATTACCCTTCCACCATCGAGGAAGGCATGACCATCACCGCGCAGGAAGCCTGGGTCGCCCGCGACTCCGGCAAAAAAATCGAAGTCCCTCATTACTTGCGCCAGGTCGTCGAAGAGATCGCCTTCCAGGCGCGCGAGGACAAGCGCGTGGACCGCCGCTCCGGCGTCAGCCAGCGTCTCCCCATCACCACGATGGAAGGCCTCGTCAGCAGCGCCGAGCATCGCGCCGCCCGCACCGGCGAAAAATCCGTCGTCGCCCGCGTCGCCGATGTCTATGCCGCGCTCCCCGCCATCACCGGAAAAATGGAGCTCGAATACGAAGGCGAGCTCAAAGGCGCAGACACCATCGCCCGCGAGCTCATTCGCACCGCCGTCGGCCGCGTCTTCAGCAAGCATTTCACCGACGTCAATTTCCAGCCCGTCATTCAATGGTTCGAATTGGGCGGCGAACTCAAGTTGCCCGAACTCGCTAACACCAGCGACCGCTATCAACAGCTTTCGAAAATCCAGGGCGTCATGGATCACATCGGCAAGCTCGGCGTTCAGGATCGCAAAGATGCCGGCGCCGCCGCTGCCGCCGCCGAATTGATTCTCGAAGGCCTGTGGGCCCATCGCCGCATCGGCCGCAGCGAAGAGCGCGGCTTCTACGCCGATAAACCCAAGCAGCCCGAACCGCGCGACCCGCGCGAATCCCCCAACCGCGGCCCCCGCCGCCAATTCAACTAACATGCCTCCACAACCAACACACCGTCATTCCGAACGGAGCAGGCCGATTTTTTCTTCGCCTTTCGCTCCCGCGAAAGGGTCGGCCTGCGGATGTGAGGAATCTCTCTTACTCGTGGGAAGCGCGGTAAATCGTTCATGAAATTCATCCGCTACGCCAAATACACCGGCGAACCCGCCGACGCCATCGACCTCGAAGAACTCGTCAAACGTCTCGGCGATTTTTTCCTGCAAAGCGGATTCGAATCCCAGTTTTACGGCGTCTCCCAAATGGATCCCGAGCGCTCCATGGAAGCCCTTCGCGAAGCCATCCTCCGCGCCCTCCAGGAAGGCGACCTGCTCCCCGAAAACGCCATGTCCCACGAACTCCGCGAAATGCTCGACGAACCCAGCGCCATGAACAGCCAGGCCGTGAAAGATCTCCTCGATAAAATCATGGAGCGCATGGCCAACGAAGGCTTCATCAATCCGCAGCAGCCGCCGCAAGTCACGCCGCCGCCGCAGACTTCCGCCCGCGCCCAACTCGGCCAGCCGCACGAACGCCAGCCCGAAGCGCGCTTCGAGATCACGGACAAAACCATCGATTTTCTTGGTTTCAAAACGCTGCAGGATTTGCTCGGTTCGCTTGGCCGCAGCAGCTTCGGCCGCCACGACACTCGCGACCTCTCCACCGGCATCGAATCCGGCGGCGTCTCACGCCCTTACGAATTCGGCGACACTCTCAACATGGACATCTCCGCCACGCTCTTCAATGCCGTCCGTCGCGAAGGCCCCAAAGTTCCCATCGAGATGACCTACTCCGACCTCATGGTCCACCAGTGCGAATACCACAGCTCTTGCGCCACCGTCGTCCTTCTCGATTGCAGCCACAGCATGATTCTCTACGGCGAAGACCGCTTCACGCCCGCCAAGCGTGTGGCCATGGCCCTCTCCCATCTCATTCGAACGCAATATCCTGGCGACACGCTCAACCTCGTTCTCTTCCACGACTCCGCCGAAGAAGTTCCGTTGAGCGAACTCGCCCGCGTCCAGGTCGGCCCGTATTACACCAACACGCGCGAAGGCCTGCGCATGGCGCAGCGCATTCTCCTCCGCCAAAAAAAAGATATGCGCCAGATCGTCATGATCACCGACGGAAAGCCTTCCGCCCTAACGCTCGAAGACGGCCGCATCTACAAAAACGCTTTCGGTCTCGATCCCTTTGTCGTCGGCCAGACTCTCGAAGAAGTCAACAAGTGCAAGCGCGCCGGCATCATGATCAACACCTTCATGCTAGCCAGTGATTATTCCCTCGTGCACTTTGTCCAGAAAATCACCGAGATGTGCCGCGGCAAAGCCTACTTCACCACGCCCTACACCCTCGGCCAATATCTCCTCATGGACTACATGTCCCGCAAAACCAAACAAATCCACTGAAGGCCTCTTCGATTTTGTAGTGGCGGGTCTTTAGACCCGTGTTCTTTTTCTTCGCCTTCCTCTGTGATCTCTGCGTTCCAGGTTTTTCGAAGCAGGTGGGCCGGAAGTTTTTGCACGTGCGCGAAATGCGGCAACTTTCTTGCAGTCACTTTCTGGGATGCGAAGGATTCTGAGCGGCGGGTGCGCCGTTGGCCCCATCCTTCGCCGCCAGAAATGTTTCTTTCCTCAGGTGCACGTCGCCATCCACGTACGCCGTAAAGTTGCTTCCTTCCGCGAATACGATGTCTTTGCCGTGCCCTTGCGAAATCGATTCTGATGTCTCCTGGAAGGAGCGCACTGCCGCCTTTTCATTGTTGCCGAGCCGCAAAAAATTAATGCTCAATGCCAGCTTCCCGCCGCGGCCCAGCCGCTTTTTGGGTTCGACCTCCGTCACAGTTCCGGTGGCAGTTGCCCCGATCGGAACCACCGTAAGTCCATCCACAAGCACTTCCTCCGCCGCATGCAATTCCACCACGTCTCCCACGTGAGGTCGAAACCAGCCGGCACGGTTTTCACGGGAGGCGGCGGAGCAGCATGTTCGTCGTAAGGAGTCAGCTCTCGAGCGGGCTTTTGCCGCAGCGCCTTCGGCTGGTTCGCTCCCGGCTTGTCTTTAATCAATAAAACGCTGTCCAACGGCACATAACCAACTTCGCCCCTGGCGGTTCGAACGCCAAAATACGTGTCGTACCGCCCAGTGATCTGCACTTGCTCGCCACACTGCAGCGTCCCGCGCACGTCCATCGTAATCATCGAGCTGTAGAGATAGACATAACCACCCGAGCGCGGACATTCCACTTGCCCCACGCTCTGCCCTCGAGCCGTCGCTGGCAAAGCAACTGCGAAGACCAACCACAAATATTTGGCTCCCAGTTTCATGTTTTCACCCGGCAGCTCTGAAGCCCGCAAATCGCAGGCGCGTGATGTGCACAGGTCGTGCGCCATTCACGCTTCGGGTCGGCTTCTTATCCCGTACCTTCTATCCAAACGTACGGCAGCGCGCCTGACAAGCGCGGACACTGTGCCTCTTACCCAAAAAGGTACGCCCTGCGCTTGCACGCCGCCCCCTCTCGCTCTCCCTTTTCGCATCGCCCTCTCGACACATCCGCCGAATTTGAGGTATGAATTGTGTAGCCTTTCCAGCCCTCGGAGAGCAAAAATGAGAGGTTACTCGATCGTTCTTTCATCGGCCGTGCTGTGTTTTCTCCTTGGTTCCTTTTCCGCCACAGCGCAAGACGCGAAGGATACCCCAGACGCGCAGTCTCCTCGCTGGTACAATCCCAAAAGATATAACCCGCTGAAACTGATAAATCGTGGACCCAAATCCGCAAACGACCAGCTCGCCTCGAATGGCGACCTGGAAGCAAAACTAACCCATCAGTTGCAAGTTCAGGGAATCTTGCCGCGGGACAAAAATTTGCAGGATGTCTGCTCGTCGTTTAAGTATCTGGACGAATGTGTCGCTTCCCTCCGCGTCAGCCGCACTCTACTGATCGATTTCAGTTGCCTGAAATGGGATGTGACCGGCGTAAAGCCTAAGCCGGTCTCCGATTCCTGCGCCGGTCCCGCGGGCGGCAAAGCCATGGCCCTTCACAGGGCCATCGATCTCCTGAAGCCGGATTCCGACGCCAGAGAGGAAGCACGAAACGCACTCCGGAGAGCTCACGACGACATCAAAGACGCAGGCGGATAGGCCCAAACGCCACGGGTCAGTTTCGGGCGGCCTGGTATCCCTTTGACTGGCAAGCACTTAGGGTGATCCACGCGCCGAGGAGCGATCAAAGCGCATCAATTTTGGTTTGCAATGCAAACTAGATTGCGGCTTTAAATATTCCTTGACACGCATATACGTTTGGGAGCATATTTGCGAGCCATGATGGAAACACTCCGAGCGCTGGCCGAGCCCCACCGTTTTCAGATCGTCGATCTGTTGCTGGAAGGACCACGGCCCGTCGGGGACATGGTCACTCAGTTGGGCCTCCGCCAACCGCAAGTATCCAAACACCTGCGGGTGCTCAGTGATGCCGGACTGGTGGACGTTCGCGTGGACGCGCAGCGCCGGATTTATGCGTTGCGGCCCATGCGATTCCAGGAGCTAGAGGTCTGGCTGGAGAAGTACCGGCGTCTCTGGGAGGGCAACTTCCAGCGCCTGGATGCCCTGCTGGACGAGATGAAGACCGACGAGAAAAAACATGGACGCACGAAACGATAAAGGAGAGCGCCGATGACGAACCCAGGAACATCGAAAGTGAAATTGCAAATAACTACGCCCAGCGACCGCGAGATCGCGATGACACGCGTGTTCGATGCGCCGCGCAGACTGGTCTTCGACGCTTTCACGAAACCCGAACTGGTCAAGCAGTGGTTACTCGGGCCGCCGGGCTGGACAATGCCGGTCTGCGAGATCGACCTGCGAGTGGGAGGCCAGTATCGCTACGTGTGGCGGCGTGAGAGTAACGGAAAAGAAATGGGAATGGGCGGCGTCTACCGGGAGATCGTGCTGCAAGAGCGGCTCGTCTGCACCGAGTTGTTCGACGAGGCCTGGTACGCAGGTGAGTCGCTGATCACGACCACGCTCGTCGAGCAGGGCGGCAGGACCACGATGACGAGCACCATGCGCTACGTATCGCAAGAGGTCCGCGACGGTGTCCTCAAGTCCGGCATGGAGAGCGGGGTCGCTGCGAGCTACGACCGGCTTGCGGAACTGTTGGCGCCGCTCGCGCGACGCATGGAGCGATTGCTGATGCGGCGGAGCAATTCTTTCTAGACCGAAAATAACACTCGGAACGTTGAAAGTAACCATGCCCACGAAGCCTGGGCCCGCTGACACGCGTCTTTGATGCCACGCGGGCCCGGATTATCACTTGCATTGTGCAAGTAATATATTCACACTCATGCGGTACCGACGGTGTCCAATTGAAAAGCAAAGCGGAGAGCCCGATGCAAAAAATCAGCCCGTTCCTGTGGTTTGACGGCAAAGCCGAAGAAGCGATGAATTTCTATGTTTCCGTCTTCAAGAATTCAAAGGTCGTGAGCGTCAGTCGACATGGAGAAGGAGGGCCGGGACCGAAGGGGACGGTCATGTCGGCGACATTCGAGCTCGAAGGACAGAGATTCCTTGCGCTAAACGGCGGCCCGCACTTCACCTTTTCGCCGGCTATCTCGTTCTTCGTGAATTGCGAGACCCAGCAGGAAGTAGACGAGCTGTGGGAGAAACTTTCTGAAGGCGGAGAAAAGCAAAGATGCGGCTGGCTCAAGGACAAATACGGTCTGTCGTGGCAAATCATTCCCTCTGCTTTAGGCAAACTGTTGCAAGACAAAGATGCGGAGAAAGCAAAAAGGGTCATGAAGGCGATGCTTCAAATGGATAAAATTGACATACACCGATTGAAGCAGGCATACGACGGAGAATAACTCAGCAAAATCATAACGATGGACAAGAACGAAGTAATGAAGTGGCTCAAACGGCGCGGGACCCGGCGTACCGTCGAAGGGCTGCCACGTTACGGCATTGAAGCCAAGCACGCATTCGGCGTCACGATGGGAGCGCTGCTGTCGCTGAGGAAGCGGCTGGGAAAGGACCACGCCCTGTCGCTGGCCTTGTGGGAGAGCGGGTGGTACGAAGCGCGCCTGCTGGCCGCGCTGATAGGCGACCCACAACGCGTAACGCGCCGGCAGATGAACGCATGGGCGGCCAGCTTCGAAAACTGGGGCGACTGCGACACGGTCTGCTTCCATCTCTTTGAGCGGACGCCGTTCGCGTGGGAGAAGGTCCGCCAGTGGTCTGGTTCACCCCGGCCCTTCGTCAAGCGCGGCGCCTTCGCCCTGATGGCGTGCCTGGCGCTCCACGACAAGGCCGCTCCTGACAAGAGCTTTCTCCCGGCGGGATTAGTTGCTTGCCTCCGTCCACGAAAGACATTTGCACAACTTTGGCAGACTCCTGACCTTACTGGAAAAATGGACCCTGGAGATCGAAGGTAACCTCCCATCAGTTTCGGCCGTAAGTGACGCCGTATCTTGGAGTTAGCTCGGCCTTGGAACCTTAGGCTCGTGCTCCATGCCTGCCATGAAATATAAGAGTCGCGAAGCCGCTGACGCCGGGCTACTCGATTCTTAGGGCGTTCATGGGCGAAATAGATGCTGCGCGGTTTGCGGGAATTATGGCCGCGAAAAAGGAGCAGATCGCAAGCGCGACAGCGGCCACGGTCAGGGCGAACGGATCCCACGAGGAAACGCCATAGAGTTGGGCGGAGATCAAACGCCCGGCGCCGACTGCCAGGGGCAAGCCCAGAATCAGACCAAGTAAGACGCGCTTGAAGGCGCCGCGCAGCACGAGGCGAATCACTTTCGCGCGGTCGGCACCGAGGGCCATGCGAATGCCGATTTCGTTGGTTCGCTGGGCAACAGAGTAGGCGGTGACACCGTACAGTCCGATCGCGGCCAAAACCTAGTCTCTTGCCGGAAACGTGATCGTGGCCTTCCGTGCGCGGAATTGGAACGCGTACGGTTTCAGCTTGTGTCCTTCTGCTCACTTCTGGTTAGCGAATTACTCTGCGGCGCTAGGCGCGGAGATGATCCCGTGGCGCATCGCGTAGTGGATTATCTCGGCCAGAGAATGGAGGCCAAGCTTGACCATGATCTTAGCTCGGTGCGTCTCAACCGTCCTGACGGCGATTCCCAGCTGCGCGGCGATCTCCTTGTTCGTTTTCCCTTCTGCCAGGAGGCGAATGATTTCAAGCTCGCGGGGAGTTGTTCGGCCTGCTCGCTTCCCATGCTGATGCCAGCTACTAGTCTTGAGAAATCCCTCCAACACGATTTCGGATACTTTAGGGGTGAGGAAACGCTTGCCCTCTGCAACGGCTTGCACGGCTTTTGCAAGGCACTCCGTGAGATCAGATTTCAAAAGGTACCCGCGAGCCCCCGCTTCCAGGGCGCGGCGTACCATCTGGTCTGACTCGTGCATCGAAAGCACAAGAACTTTGGTTTCCGGGACAGTCTCTCGGATTTGACGTGCTACCTCGACGCCATCCAGTTCGGGCATGCCGATATCAACTACGGCCACATCCGGTTTCAGCTCTTTAGCCTTTCGCACCGCCTCACGGCCATTCGCCGCCTCGCCGACGACTCTCCAGCCGCGTCGGGAGTGGAGGACCTCCCGCGCACCACGCCGCACCAGCCCATGGTCGTCAGCTATTAGAATGCGAAGTTTTTTCACTTTCGTCTCCTCGTACTTTCGTCTCCCCCTAGAGGTATCGTCACGCGTACTGTGGTGCCGTGACTGCTGGAATCAATCTCGAGCCGCCCGCCGATCAGCTTCACTCGCTCGTGCATGCTGGGGATGCCGACACCAACTTCGAACCGGAGCCTCTCTTTGCCTCTTCGTACACCGGCAGAGAGTCCGCGGCCAAGGTCGCTGATTTCCAGCGTGAGATTCGAGTTGCGATGAATTCGTATCTTGGCTAGCTGACTTCCGGAATGGCGCTGGATATTGGTAAGGCTCTCTTGTACCACCCGGAATAAAGCCATCTCGACGTCTCGTTCCATCCGTCCCACACGCGGTGACACCTCTAATTCCACCTGGATGCCACTTCGCTTGGTGAAGCCGCCCGCATAGTCACGAAGCGCCTCAACTAAACCAGCCTCATCCAACAGTGGAGGGTGCAACACGTAGGAAAGTGTGCGGACATCGCGGATGCACTTGTCCGCCAACGTCTTACACTCGGAAAGAAGCCTAGCTGATTTTCGATCGACCGAAGGAATTGAACTCCGGAGCTGACCGAGCATCGTTGCCAGAGCGACAAGATCCTGGCCCGTAGAGTCGTGCAAATCCCGGGCGATCCTCCGTCGCTCTTCGTCTTGCGACCGCAAAAGTTGTCCTGAGAGGCATCGCAACTCCTCTTCGGCCTGCTTTCGATCTTCGATATCGGTGTTCGTCCCGTACCACCTAACAATGCGTCCTTCCGCGTCACGCATCGGCAGGCCACGTGCCAAAAACCAGCGGTACGTTCCATCGACTCTGCGGTGGCGTTCTTCTTGCTCGTAAGGCGTCCCCATTGTCACTGACTCGTGCCAGGCTTTTAGCACCCGCTCCCGGTCATCGGGATGAAGCATGCTCTGCCAGCCGTCGCCTTGCAATTCTTGCAGCCCGAGCCCCATGTAAGAGCGCCAACGTTCGTTGCAATAGTCAAGCGTGCCGTGAGCCGGGCCGCTCCAGATCTGCTGCGGGATCGCATCGAGCAGCGTCCACGATTGGCTTTCCGCTCGCTTGCGGTCGTCAATATCGATGGATACCCCGTACCACTTAACCAAGTTTCTCTGCCCGTCGCGCAGCGGCGCGGTGCGAACCAGGAACCAGCGATATTCTCCGTCAGCCCGCCGCAAACGCATTTCATCCTCGGAGGGTTCCCCAGCGGCCACGTCCACGAGCCACTTTTCCATGACTCTTGGAAGATCTTCTGGATGAACTGGGCCTGTCGGGTCTTCGATTTCCTCCTCCAAAGTGAGACCCGTATAGTCCAGCCAACGCTGATTGACGAAATCAACGGCGCCATCAGGTTGAAGGGTCCAGACCATCGTCGGAATTGTGTTGATAACAAGCCGAACGCGATCTTCGGCCCTTTTCAGATCTTCGATGTCGATGGACGTTCCATACCAATTGACGATGTTTCCCGGCTCGTCTCGCAACGGCACTGCGCGAATTAGGAACCACCGATACTGCCCGTCGGCCCGGCGGAGACGCGCCTCCTTCGCAAAGGGTTTCCCGGCCGCCAAAGCCGCGCGCCATTCCTCCATCAAACGGTCGTCAGGATGAAATGCATTCATCCACCCCCAGCCCAGTCCGTCCTCTAAGGAAAGGCCCGTATATTCCCGAAAATGTTGGTTGAGGAAATCAGCTGAGCCGTCAGGGAACTTGCGCCAGATTATTGCGGGAATTGCGTCAATGATGAACCGCAGGCGCTCTTCGATAGCTTTCGATGCTTTGTCAGCGCCGATGTTGCGCGTTTTAGACACTGTCTGGCTCATGGTGCCCTCCTCCAGACGGTGCGCGAGGTGCAGACCGGCCGGTCAGCGCTTGAACGAGGCCCATCTTTTTCCGAGTGGCTACAAACAGTGGGACGGCGGAGGTTACAATCACTATGAGAAGCAGCAGGAATATAGTCGGCCAGCGGTAGCCCACGGGGACAGGCAAGTTAAAGGCCAGCATCCCGACAAAGTGCATCGACCAGATCCCTAGCCCCATTGAGATACCCCGCCCGCCAACCAAGCGTGGCGAACTCTTCCTCTCGCAGCCGTCACGTGCACTGCTAGATCGAGCCCAACGTAGGAAGCCAAAATGGCGATTAGAATGGAGAGCACGACGAGGTAATAATCATGAAAACCTACAAAAGGTACCCCTATCTGGCCCATGGTGCCCACCTCCAGATGGTGTGCAGAGTGCACATCGGCCGGCAACCGTATTCGGGACACGCGGGAACGATTCCTCTAACCGGCTTAGGATAACCAAACAAATCCAAAGTTATTATACGCAGACTTATGTACATAGTTTTGGTCAATAGCCCATCCTGTCAGACCGTTTCGCAAGGAATGGCGCCACGCATTCAGCGGTATTGAATTCATATAACTGTTTTAGTAAACACAGTGCCGGTCGTCCCTCCGAGAAAAGAAAACTGGAAAAAATGGAAGACCCCGCGGACCTCTCGCGGCAATCCACACGCCCGATTAACGTATTTACCGCAGAAGTGGAATGGGCGGCGAAAACCGGAAGGCAGATGCCCGGTGAGGCGACTACGCGGCCAAGTGGAGGTATCGGGAAGCGCTGCGGGTTTTTTCACTTCGAACGGCTGCGTGGCAGTCTGATGCTAGACTCGTGAGGAATGCCCTTGTAGTATTGCCCGCATGAAAAAAGTTAAATCGGGGAATCGCGGTTCTGCGGCGAAAAGCAGCGTCGCTCCGAAGAACGTAGACGAATATCTCGCAAGCGTCCCGGAACCCGCCCGCGGCACTTTGAAGAAGATTCGCGCGGCGATTCGGTCCGCTGTGCCACGGGAAGCCACCGAGTGCATCAGCTATGGGATGCCCGCGTTCAAGAACAAAGGAGTGCTGATGTGGTTCGCCGCGTTCTCGAACCACTGCAGTTTGTTCCCCACTGCCGCGGTTATCGAAGCGTTTAAGAAGGAACTTAAGGGCTTCGCTACATCCAAAGGGACAATCCAATTCCCTACGGACAAGCCACTGCCGGCTGCACTGGTTAAGAAGCTGGTGAAGGCGCGCGTCGCGCAGAACGAACGCAAGAAACAGCGCTGATCGGGCCGCCTTCGAGAATCCGCCCCTACCGCTCCTCGGCGTCCAACCGAAAAGTGAGCTGCCCCTCTACTGGCCGATAGGCCGGTGCCGGGAAGGACACGCAGCGCAGCTGCGGCTGCGGAATCTTATACGATTTATACAAGCAGGGAATACCTATCGTTCGCAGGTTTGTAGTTTACCTGACGAAGGGGACCAACCAGCCACCTCCTTCGATTCACGCTAAGGGTACTCCCTTTGGAGGATCGTAATGTTCGACTCTCAGGTCCGTCACAAACTTTGGCTTGCTGCGGCAGCGGCAGGCTTCTTGACTGTAGCAGGCTGCTCGAACCAGGCCACCAACAAGGCTGCCGCCACTACGAAGAAAGCCGAGACACCGAAGGCTGTCAGCGTCTCAAGCAAAGCACCGCAGCCGACCACGATGGTTACCGTGCCAAAGGGCACAGCAATCAGCGCGACGGTAGGCCAAACTCTCGCCAGCAACAAGAACCACGTCGGTGATACCTTTGCTGCGAAGCTCTCCACGCCCGTCCAGGTCGAGGGAAAGACCGTGATTCCCAAGGGCGCGAAAGTGGTGGGCCGCGTCGTGAAGGTCAAGAACAAGGAAATGAAGGTAACTCTCGCTTCGGTTGAACTACACGGAAAATCCTACGAGTTGGAGACCAACTCGGTGGCGCAATCCGCAAAAAACCAGGCCAAAAACAATCCCAAAGACAGTACTCAGGCCAAGGGCAAGACGGACACAAAGGACGTAACCACCCTCCCTGCCCAGAGTCAACTGTCGTTTAAGCTCGCCAAGTCCGTCACCATTCCCGTGAAGGGATAAACAAGCAGTTTTCGACTGCCGGGCCCCAGCCAGCACGATCCGGGTGGGGTTCGCAGTCTTTAGGGCTCGGGTGTCAGGAGATCTGTGGTGAATACGGCGAAACGAATCGTGCCCGTGGCATTGCTCTTCCGCTGCTCTCACTAGCGACTAGCGCGTCGCTGCGTGCCGCTGAGAAATCGGATTGGGGCAACTTGAAGCAGGTGGCTCTGGGCCAAACGATCAAGGTCGTAGCCACAGACGGGAAATCGTCTCAGGGCGATTTTCAATCTGTCAGCACGATGCGCTGGTGCTGCGCTCAGCTGGCCGGCGGAAGCTGTGTCTCGGAATTGCGCGGATTTAGCTCGAAGCCCTGAACACTCTGAGAGCAGCGTACTCGACGGGGTTCAATGAGTCGCAATAAACCGCCTACGGCACTAATCCCATATTGAAAGACTTGATCGTTGCCGTGGATTTTGACAAAACGATTTTGGCATTTATTCCGGTTAAGGTCGAAGGAAACATCACCCTGCTGACTTGGAAGATCGCCGGCGCTCCCACTGCCGTGTTGTTCGTGCCAAGCAGGACAACTTGAAACGTCAACGGATCGGGCTGCGCGAGGTCAATGTTCACGGTTCCGCTGGCGCCTCCTGCGGAATTTATCGCAAACGTGCCGAGCTGGATCGGTGAGCCCAGCCCGGTAAGTTGGGAAAGATTCAGGCTGCCTGCAACCGGCGTGCCGTCGTCCCAGGTCAGAGTAGCCGATAGGTTCAGCGTCCCCGGGGTCCGTGACACGCCTCCCGTTTGGTACGTGATATTGTCCAGCTCGATAGTCCGGCCCCCCGGAAACTTCACCGTGATTATCGACGCAGCTTTCGTGAAACCTGTCAGCAGCGTTTGAAACGTGGTGTCGATCGAGTGCGAAAAGCTCTCTCCGGCATCGGTCGAAATCGTAAGCGTTCCTGAGCTGGTGGACGTCGCCGCGCTTAGCGAAAGCAGTGTTCCCGGCGTCTGCAACTTAAACTGTCCGCTATTGCTGTGGCGGTACCAGGCTATGCTTGTCCCCGTTTGCCCCGTCAGCCCGGGATTTTCGCAATCCCACGGAGATAGGCTGAAGTCGATTCCTTGATAGGCGCCGATTGCCGTCCCGGTGCACGCGGGGCTGTCGAAGTCGGCGACTGTCGTTTGGGCTGAAGCTTCCGCTGCGGCAAGCGCGAATACCAGCGCTAGAAAAAAATACTTTTTCACTTATCCCTCCAGGATTGCGTCGGATGCGCTCTTTAGCACGTCTCACGTGCAGGCCAGGGAGCTGGAAGGGGGGCTGCCTACTCGTCGGACCATCTGTTAACAAGATAGAGGCGCCCGCAGGGCAGCGCTAGTGTTCAGGGGGACAGATTCGGTTCAGATGTCCTTTCTGTTCCTTGTTGGCCGAGCGACTGTACTTCCGGGTCAGGAGTCACCGGGCGATGAAACCGCGAGGTTGCGCAGCGCCACTCAGAGTTCCTGCAAATTCCCGATGAACTCATTTATCGGATGGCTGTGCTCTATCTCTACTCGCAGGTCGCCGGCCACCAGTCACCGGTCACGAATCACCAGTCACCATTCACCACTCACTGTTCTTACGCTACACTCAACCGATGGGAATTCTGCGGCGGCTTAAACGCTGGATGGGAACAGACGAACCAATGACGCATATTGTTGCTGGGAGTGTGGCTCCAGCATTTTCGCTCAAATCCC
>Ga0209056_10004054_pt1 | contig 15455 bp, 10 predicted proteins | sample GraSoiAngelo_114_FD_185876 | JGI IMG/M metagenome (GOLD analysis project Ga0209056, IMG submission 185876) | Grasslands soil microbial communities from the Angelo Coastal Reserve, California, USA - 14_0903_13_40cm (SPAdes) (version 2) | ecosystem: Environmental > Terrestrial > Soil > Grasslands... | reverse complement strand
CAGCACCGAGATAGCGGAGGTCACCGTGATAGCTGTGTGTTGCGAGCTGCAGAACAACCAGAAAACAAGTCCGGAAAAGAGACAGGCATAGAGACCTGCTTCGGGCGGAAGATTAGCAAGCGAAGCATCCGCCAGCCCAGCTGGCATGAGGTAAGCCGCCAGAGTAACGCCTGCAATCAAATCCGCGCGCAGCCACTTAGGTTGGTAGGCGCGCAACCAAGTGAGAACTGGAAATATGTTATACCACGCGCGGCGAGCGGCAGGCTGCGACTCAGACCCCGCTGGTTCTAAATTTTCCGCAGTCTCTTTCGTTGCGGCAATATCCTTGCCCATAATGTCGACTTGCTATGGTCACGACGCTTTTTGCGGTGGCGTTCTCGATATCCGACCGCCCATTCGTGAGCTGCTTCTAATGGATTGCCACTTTTCTGACGTTCTATCCAGGCATTGAGTCCCGCTTCATTCACAGGCAGGTCGAGAATCTGAGGCCGCCCCATCAATTTGCCGAATGCTTCCATAACTTCCGTCGTGCTGGAAAAAACAATCTCGTCCATAGCTTCCGGCTTATCTTGACAAACGTATGCGTTGAAATCAACCCAGCGGCCATCCGGACGAAGCACAAACATCCGCTCCTTTGCGAGTGGATCGTTTGGGGACGCACCCGTTTGAGTCACCAGATAAGGACCGCGCTCACCACCCGAGCCTAGATTTAATACGTGAGAATCCCGATAATGATTTGTAATCGTTCGCATAGCTGATCCTCTTGTGATGGTTCTGAGCAGCTTTGCTCGAGCGGGGGATTAGCGATAACAAACATTACGCATGTTACTTGAAGTCCGGCTTCTTAATTGTTGTAAGCTGCGGACTTGCTTCCATCGTAAAATGTGTCGAGCTCATTTTGGCGCGCCAGTTCCCGCGAAATCACCGCCAAGCGCCAGATATAAGTTCACACGTTCGCGGAGGCGGGAAGCTCTGACCTGGGTGAGTTGAACTTTTGCGGCAAGATTTTCCCCAGTGAGACGCAAGACGGTGAACATGTCGATCTGGCCCTGTTCGAGTTGCTCCCTGCTGAATTTCACCGAATCGGCACTGCTCGAAACCGCGTCGCCCAACGCGCCTTCGCGTTTACGTAGATAGTAATCCCCGGCGAGAGCATCTTCGACCTCTCCGAACGCGCGCAACGCGGAGCCCACGTAGCTTGCGGCAGCGGCCTTTTGCTCGGCGGTGCGAAGGTCCTGGGCAGCCTTGAGTTCACCGCCGAAGAAAATCGGTTGAGTAATTCCACCGGCGAAACTCCACACGAGAGCATCGAGCGCGCCGACTGAGTCGAGTGACGCGGTTCCGAGTCCGCTGGTCGCGCTGAGCACAAAGCGCGGCAATCGCGCAGTGCGCGCCTCGTTCACTCTATGAAAAGCGGCGGCGAAGCGGCGCTCGCTGCCGATGAGATCCGGCCTGCGCTCGAGGATTTGCGCGGGCAAACCGGCGGGCACACTTCTTGGTTGACCGGGGAAGGAACGTCGCACATCAAACCTTCCGGCAGGGTAGCGGCTGGTTACCACCTCGATCGCGCGGATGGTCTGCGCCCGCGCCTGCTGTGCAGTGTACAGTGCATCTTCGGCGGCGGCTGTGCGCGACTTGATCTGCGACACGTCGAAGTCGCTCGCAAAGCCCTGTTGTTTGCGCACGTCGGTGAGTTTCGAATAATCCTGGTAGATACCGAGTGTCTCCTGAGCGTTAGCTTCTTGTTGCGCGGCCTCGATGGTGGAGAAGTATGCACGCGCTACCGCAGCGGCGAGCGACTGGCGGGCAAATTCGTAGTCGGCTTCCAGCGCGGCGCTTTCAGCCTTCGCGGCAGCTTTTTTCGAGCGAATGCGGCCCCACACGTCGGCCTCCCAGGCGGCGCCAGCGGCGAGGCCATAGACCCAGCGCTGTGATGTCTCATCCGTGCTGGTATCGAGTCCGGCGCCACCGCTGTTCTCTGTTCCCGAACTTCCGAACTCCGGTGGATTGATGCCGCGACCAATGTCGCCGCTAAGGTGCTGACCTTGGCGCTCACCCAGTCCTTTCATAGCAATCCGTGGGTAGAGCGATGACGCGGCGATGCGGACAGCAGCGCGCGATGCTTCCACGCGAGCGGCGGCGGCCTTGAGATCGGGATTCCGCTCGACGGCGTCCGCGACAAGCGCGTTAAGCTCCGGGTCGCCGAAATTGCGGATCCAGTTCGGCACCACAGCGCCGCTGCGATGCGGACCGGCCCAGGTTCCTGGGATTTTCGCACGAGCCGACTCAGGCATGATGTCCGCGCCAAAGGGTGGATTTTTCAGAGCGCAGCCCGCAAGCACGAGGCTGCCGCCGGTAACAATAAGCAGAGTGCAGCGCCGAGCGTTCATCGTTTGATCCTTAGTGAGCGCCGAACAGAGCTGAGAGATGTTTGATGACGAACCAGTCGAATTTCGCCGCGATGCGGACGATCACGCGACGGAGGATCTGGATCGCCGTAATATCGTTCGTGTAGATCGCTCCTCCACCGCGGGCGCCAGCAGCGAGGAAGACGTCTTTATCCTTCCCATCTGTGACGAGTCGAACTGCGATGCGCTGTTCGGGCGCGACCATCGGCTGCGTGTTCGGCAGGTTCCCGCTGATCGGCAGCTGGCCTTGTGCCGTCGCCCAAAGGATGGAATCGACCTTGCACTTGATGATGCGGCCTGGATACACCTTCATAAAGATTTCCGCCTCGTCGCCGGGTTCGACGTAGCGCAGTTCGTTTTGCCGGTAAAATGCCAGCAGCCACGGATCGTCCTCCTGGATGAAGCTCATCACGGGCATTGTGGCGAACTGGGTCGCGCGCACGCCGGGTTGCAGGGAAAGATTGGCAACGCGACCGTTGGCGGGAGCAACATGTACGCAGCCTTCGAGGTCGAATTTCGCACTGCGCAGGTCGGCTTCGGCCTTGATGATCTGCGCCCCGGCCTGCGCTTCCGTCGCGTCGGCAGCGAGGAATTCGCTTTCGAGATTTCCGAGGTCGCTTTGCGCCTGTTCGAGGTCGGCCCGCTTCCCGGCCCCGGTCGCAGCGAGTGCCGTGAATTGCTCGACCCGCTTTTTCGCCAGATCGATCCGCGGAGTCAATGCCGCTTTTTTGGCCGCGGCGTTTTTGAGTTGATCCTGCAACCCGCGCAGCGTGGCTTCGGCGGCTTTCACCGCCGCCTCGAAGGGCACGGGGTCGATCTTGAAAAGCACGTCGCCCTTCTTAATCGGCCGGTTTGGTTGAATCGGCACCTCGGTGACCTGACCGGTTATGCGCGGCACGATCGGGATCACGTAGTTCATGGCGCGCACGTCGTCAGTTGCGGGCGCGGCAATGTTCAGAAGAAGGAAAAGAGCCATCATTGCCACGATGGGCAGCGTGATGGTAATGACCGCCGCGGTAAAGTTCATGGGCAGCCACTTGAATTTATAGAAAATGAGCCAGACGAAGAACCCGTAGATGCCAAGCAGGATGACTTCCATTACGCCTTTCCTCCTTTAATCTCCGCTTCGAGTTCCGCGACCCGGGCGCGGAGTTGTTCGAGTTCAGTGGTGGCGGATTTTTCTCCACCCGTCTGCTCGTGCGAATGATCGACATCCGTGCCGTACGCCATCTTGTGAAAAACCGGCTTTGAGTAGGCCCAAAGCCAGGCGATCGGCCAGAGCAGCCCGCCGAAGCAAAGTGAGAGCAGGCACAGGCACTTGATAGCCCCGAGCTGCGGATGGTGCCGCTTTTCGGCAACCTTTTCGGGGAGGATATGGATCAGCAGGAAGACCCCGATTAAGACGGGCGGGACGATGATGAACGCGAACCACGCAATGACGTTCGCGACTGAATCGAGGGTCTCACCGTGAAACATCGAAGCATGAGCGCGCGACGGCACTCCGAGGAACGTTAAAGCAATGAACAGAACGAAGCGTCTGCCGCGAGACCGTCGCGGGCTATCGGTGGATAGGATGGTGGAATCTTGTGGTTTCACGTTGTATCAATTGGTCTTGAGTAAAAACTAGCCCTCACAGTTGAGCAGATCATGACCGTTGTCTAAGTAAAAACTATTGACTGTCGTAGTATGCCCTCCCACGCCAATCCATTATTTCCGCGATTACCCTCTTGCTCCTCCTAAGTAACGTATCTGTCACATGGTAATCCGAGCCCGCACCCAATTCCATTCGTCACTCTCGTTACGGCTTCCATGACATGCGCGTTTCTGATAATCAGAGTCCTGTGACGCGGGGGAATGGATGTCGAACCACGCGCCTACCTCATGGGAAGGGCCGTCGAGTCATTCGTGGCCCTAGAATTGCCTCCTCTCTGATGGCCGTTTTCGTTGTGCTGACCGCGGTCTGCGCGGCGGAAAGTGAGCCGAAGCGCGTTCTCGTCGTTCATTCTTTCGGAAGCGTCGCGCCGCCGTTCACCACTCATTCGATCGCTTTTGAGACCGAACTGGTCGAGAAGATGGGAAAACGCGTTGATCTCGACGAAGTCTCGCTGGATATGGCGCGCTACGCAGATTCAACTTTGCAAGAGGCCCTGGTTGAATACCTGCAAAAGCGGCAGTCACATTGGCAACCGGACTTGGTGGTGCCAATCGGTTCACCCGCGGGCGTCTTTGTGGCGCAATACCGGGACCGCCTGTTTCCGAAAACTCCCATCCTCTACACTGGAATGGATCGACGGCGTTTACCTCCCGATGCGCTAGAGAAAAACGCCGCTTTCATTGGGGAAAATTTTGATCTGCCCGGTTTCGTCGAGGACATTCTCCAAATCGCGCCGGCGACCAAGAACATCGCGGTCGTGATCGGCGCGTCGCAGGTTGAGCAGTATTGGGCAGCCGCATTTCGCAAGGAGTTTGAGCCGTATGCGAATCGCATCAATTTCATCTGGCTCAATGACCTGTCATTGGATCACATGCTGGAGAAGACCAGAGCATTGCCTCCGGATTCCTTCATTTTCCTTATCCTGCTTCTGCGCGATGCCACCGGAGTGACGCACAATGCGGATGAGGCACTGCAACGGATTCATGCGGTCGCGAATGCGCCGATCAACAGCATCTTTCAGCATCAACTCGGGTTGGGAATTGTCGGCGGTCGGCTCTATCAGGCCGAGCTTGAAGGAATCGAATCGGCGCGTATCGCAGTTCGCATTTTAAATGGCGAACCGGCCTCGAGTTTCCAGCCCAGGATCGTGGGCCCCCTCTCTCCCCGGTATGACTGGCGGGAGTTGAAGCGCTGGAAAATCAAAGAAGAACGTTTGCCACCCGGCAGCGTGGTGTTATTCCGCGAACCTACGGTTTGGGATAATTACGGGGGTTGGATTATAGCCGGGGTCTCGTTTTGTTTTGTTCAAGCGGTTCTTATCTTTGGGTTACTCGCGAATCTGGCGAAACGCCGGCTCGCTGAACGCTCGTTGATCGCAAGCGAAGACCGCGTGACTCTCGCGGCCGACGAGATGCGGCGATTGCAGGACGAGATCGCACACGTCGGTCGCGTTTCGATGATGGGCCAGCTGGCCTCGGCGCTCGCGCACGAGATCAATCAGCCGATTGGCGCGATCCTGCGCAATGCCGAGGCGGCGGAGCTTTTCATGCAAAGTAAGACGCCGGACCTCGAAGAGATCCGCGCGATCCTCGCCGACATTCGCGCCGACGATCAGCGAGCGGGCGACGTCATTGACCGAATGCGCGCTCTACTCAAGCGACACGTCTTCGACACCCAACTGCTCGACTTAGCCGAACTCGTCGGCGATGTCGCCAAGCTCGCGCAGCCTGACGCGGCGACCCGGCACGTGAAGCTGACCGTAAATCTGCCGGCGGATTTGCCACCGGTGCGCGGTGATCGCGTGCATCTCCAGCAGGTCCTCCTCAACCTCATCCTTAATGGCATCGACGCGCTGAACCGGGCCGGCCCGGGGAATCGGCGCGTCACCGTGAGCGCGCGGGTGGATGCCGCGCGAACCGTCGAAATCGCGGTGAGCGACACCGGGCACGGCATTGCCGCCGAGAAACTCGCGCACGTCTTCGATCCGTTTTTCACAACCAAGCCGGATGGAATGGGCATGGGCCTGCCGATTTCGCGCACCATCGTTGAGTCCCACGGCGGACGGTTGTGGGCGGAGAACAACAATGATACCGGCGCGACGTTTCGTTTCACGTTGCCTCAGGCAGAGGAGGCCAGCGCATCATGAGCTCCGCGAGCCCAGTGATTCATATTGTGGACGACGACGCTTCATTCCTCCGAGCCACATCGCGATTGCTGAGGGCAAGCGGATTTGCGGTCAAGACGTTTGCTTCAGCCGCCGACTTTTTCTCTCAGCGCGATCAAGACGCAGTTGGTTGTTTGGTGGCGGATTTGCAGATGCCGGGAATGGATGGCCTCGAATTGCAAGCGGCCCTGGCGCGGACTCGCAACCCGCTGCCCATTCTTTTTCTCAGCGGTCATGGCGACATCCCCTCGAGCGTGCGGGCGATGCGCGGTGGCGCCGAGGATTTCCTGGTCAAGACGGCGCCCAAGGTGGTGTTACTCGATGCCATCCGGCGCACGGTGGCCAGGGACGCACGCGAACGCAAAACACGAGCGCAGCGGCGGGAAGCAAACGAGCGAATTGGGACTCTGAGCGAGCGCGAGCGCGAGGTGCTCGGTCATGTGATCCGCGGACGGCTGAATAAGCAGATTGCCGATGATCTCGGCATCAAGGAGCGCACGGTCAAATACCACCGCCAGAGCATTACGACCAAACTGGGCGTGCCTTCCGTGGCGGAACTCACGCGGCTCGCGCTCGAAGCGGGCGTATTGGCTGAGTTCCCACCGACCTTCCCTAAAGGACAGTAGCCAGCGCTTCGCGCCGGAGTCTACGGTGCTCATTGATTTCCGATGAGCAGCACCAAACAAACCTACGTCGCCGTCGTCGATGACGATGAAAAGCTGTGCCAGTCGTTTGGCCGGCTGCTGCGGGCCGCTGGCCTTCAGCCGATCACGTATCCTTCGGCAGAAGCATTTCTCGCGGACGCGAAACAGCCGCGATTCGACTGCCTCGTGCTGGATGTCCAGCTCGACGGTATGTCCGGCATCGAGCTAGCTCAGCGGCTCACGGCCGAGGGTGCACCTCCGCCCTTCATCTTTATCACCGCGCACGATGATCCCGCCGCCCGCGCTGAAGGCGAAGCCGCGGGTTGCGCGGCCTATTTTCAAAAAACTGACTCGGGCACCCACGTACTCGAAGCCATCCGCCGTGTAACCGCATGAACCGCCAAGGAACCGACCAAAACGGAGGGGAATAGGCCAAATGCAAACACCAATTCTAACCAAATCAATCCTATCAGCCCAGCGAATGCACGAGGTCACCGACGACGAGTCATCCGGCAGCTTTCTCGCGCAAAGAAAACAAACAAGTCATCAGACGAAACCATAACGATGTCCACCCAATCGCCAAGAACATCCAAGTCCCCATCCCAATCTTCCGTTGGCATGTTTAGCGCCGGAGAGGCTCGTTGCGATCGCTGGCAGGAGCTGGCTCATGCCGCACAGACTCTTGTCGCCCAATCCTCCTCCGGGTCTTCCACTAGGGAAACGCTCGCCGCCGTGGAGGCTCTGCTCGCGCCGCTTAGTGTCATGGAGACCTTCCGCGCCTATCCGGGGGAGGCAATGATGAGTGCGCTGAAGGATGCGCTGGTTCGCCGTGATTTTTCCAGCTTCTCGAGGATCACCAACCGGATCGCGAAGGCAATCATCACGGGGTCGTATCGCCGTTCCGCGAATGCTTGGAAGGTGGGCGAGGAAGGAGAGAAGGAAGGGAATGATCGCCTGATGAAGGATTATTTTGACACGGGCGATCTCACCAAACCTTACTTTGAGGTGTTGATTGTCAGTGACGATCCCACTCCGGAACAGGTGCGCCAGGGACGCGCTGAACTGCGGCAGCTTCGTCGTCCGGAAGATCCGTTTGTATATGAAGCGGTCACGGTGCCGAGTTTTGAAGAAGGCGTCCTGGCCGTGGTCATGAATGCTGATCTCCAGGCGGTGGTCATCAAGGACAACTTCCGCTTCAAATCCCAATTCGATGCGCCCCTCCTGCGCACTTATCTGGAGCAGCATCTTTCTTTGGAGCCCGGTTCGCTGGAACCAAGGGATTACGGAGTGACTCTCGCACGAGCCATCGGGAAGATCCGCCCTGAACTGGACATCTATCTTATCGTGGATGGCGCAGCGGAAAAAGTGGCAAGCCACCTCGATTCCAAAAACATCCGGCGCATTTTTTACGGTCTCGAAGACTTGATGGAAATCCATCTCGCTCTCCTCGAGGGCGTGAACCAGCGCTACGACACACCGTATTTCAATAACCTCAAAAACTACGCGCGCCGTCCGATCGGCACATTCCACGCTCTTCCGGTTGCCCGAGGCAAGTCCATCTTCAACTCCCACTGGATTCGAGACTTCGGCCACTTTTATGGAGCCAACATCTTTCTGGCTGAATCTTCCGCCACGACTGGTGGTTTGGATTCGCTGCTCGAACCTACGGGCAACATCAGGGTTGCCCAGGAAAAAGCAGCAAGGGCCTTTGGATGCGGAGAGCTGTTTTTCGGAACGAACGGCACTTCAACCTCGAACAAGATCGCGGTGCAGGCCCTTGTCCGGCCGGGAGACATCGTGCTGGTCGACCGGAACTGTCACAAGTCTCACCACTATGGTTTGGTGCTTTGCGGTGGCCAGCCGTTATATGTCGAGGCCTATCCGCTGACAGAATACTCGATGTATGGCGCGGTGCCGCTGCGCACGATTAAGAAAGCGCTGCTGGACCTGAAGGCGGAAGGCAAACTCGACCGCGTGCGCATGCTGCTTCTCACCAATTGCACCTTTGATGGCCACGTTTACGACGTGCAGCGCTTCATGGAAGAGGTCCTCGCAATCAAACCAGACATCGTCTTTTTATGGGACGAGGCATGGTATGCCTACAGCCGCTTCTCCCAATTCCATCGCATGCGTTCAGCCATGGGGGCCTGCGAAGCGTTGCGAGAGCGCTATGCCAGCGCGGCCTACCGAGCTGAGTATGCCGAGTTCAAGAAGAAGCACGGCAAGATTGATCCAAAAAGTGCGAAACTCCTCGACACACACCTGCTTCCGGATCCTGACGCGGTGAAGCTGCGGGTCTATGCCACGACCTCGACGCACAAGTCGCTGTCCTGTTTCCGCCAGGGTTCCTATATCATGGTGAACGACGATTGCTGGGAAAGCACGCAGGGGCCGTTCAAAGAGGCATTCTTCACGCACACCAGCACCTCGCCGAATCTGCAACTAATCGCCTCCCTCGACGTGGCCCGTCGCCAGGCGGAGCTGGAAGGGTATGAGCTCGTCGGCCGCGCCATCGAACTCTCCCTGATCCTGCGTCGCGAGGTAAACAAGCATCCGCTCATCTCCAAATACTTCACCATTGCCACCAATGCCCAAATGGTGCCGAAAGAATACCGGGACAGTGGATTCGAGGACTTTCATGCCGATGGTGTGAGCTGGAAAACCATCTATGACGCCTGGGCTAGCGACGAGTTCGTCCTGGATCCCACTCGCGTCACCCTGCTATGCGGTTCCGCCGGCTTTGATGGCACATCGTTCAAGGGAATGCTCGCGAGCAAGTTTGACATCCAGCTTAACAAAACATCGCGCAACAGCGTCCTTCTTCAGACTAACATCAATAACACCCGTAGTGACATTGCATACCTCATCAAAGTGCTGGCGGATATCTCCCGTGAATTGGATCGCACGCTCTCGAAGGATCCCGATGAGAAGGCGGCTTTTGACGCGCGCGTCAAAAGCCTCATCACCGATGTGCCCGACCTTCCAAACTTTAGCCGCTTCCATGACGCCTTCCGCAATAATCCGCGGAGCAAGACTAACGAAGGCGACATGCGCACACCCTTCTTTCTTGCCTATGACGAGGATAACTCCACACATGTGAAGCTGAACAGCAAGGAGATAGATGACCTGGTGAAGCGCGGCCACGCGGTATCGGCAAACTTCGTGATTCCCTATCCCCCCGGCTTCCCGATCCTGGTTCCTGGCCAGGTTATCACGGCTGAGACCATTGAGTTCATGCGCAAACTCGATGTGAAGGAAATCCACGGCTACCAGGCAGCCTTGGGCTTGAAACTCATCAAACCGGAGAAGCTTGGCGGAGCCAAAAAGAAGGTAAGGAAGTAGGCTGATTCGCGCTTGATACTCCTTAACGAAATTGATCACCCTAAAACCCTAACACCGAGCCTACCCAACAAAAACGGAGCATAACATGATTGACTGGTTCTTCACGACACTTAAGACTTACCCGGAAATCGCGATTTTTCTCGCGCTCGCCTTAGGTTACTACTTCGGCAAATTCACCTACAAGGGGATCGGCCTCGGATCGGTGACCGCCACGCTCATCGCCGCCGTCGTGATCGGGCAGATCGGGATCACGGTAAACCAGCCGCTCAAAGCATTTTCATTTCTCATGTTCCTGTTCGCCGTCGGCTACGCCGTCGGTCCGCAGTTCGTGCGCGGGATTGCCAGCAGCGGCCTGCCGCAGGCGATCTTTTCGGTAGTGCAGTGCGTATTCAGTCTGGTCGCCTGCGTGGTGGTCGCGAAGTTCGCCGGCTATGACCTCGGCTACGCGGCCGGACTCTACTCGGGTTCACAGACAATCTCTGCCGCAATGGGGCTCTCGACCGACGCTATCAACCGATTGGGCCTACCCCCCGATCAAGCCAAGGCGCTGCTCGACTCGATGCCGATCGCTTATGCCGTGACCTATATGTTTGGCACAATGGGCTCGGCGATCGTGATCGCCATCATCGGCCCGAAGCTGCTGGGCATCGATCTCGTTGCCGCCTGCAAGGACTATGAGGAGAAGCATGGGGGCGGCAAGAAGCAACTGGGCGGTCCGGGCACGGCCTGGACACGCTGGGCGCTGCGCGCCTACAAAGTGCAGCCGGGTGGCAAGGCTGCCGGTCTACGCGTCGCCGAGGCTGAATCGCTGGTGCCCGATGCGCGCCTCTTCATCCTGCGCATTCGGCGCGGCGGCGAGATCATGGATGCGACCGCAGACATCGTCCTGAAGGAAGGTGACGTGGTGGCGGTCGCTGGCGAGCGAGAAGTGTTGGTGAACGTCCTCGGGGCAGCGGCGGTCGAAGTCGAGGACCGCGAACTGCTCGCTGTGCCGGTGGAGGGCGTCGACGTCTTGGTAACGAACAAGGAGGTCGACGGCAAGACGCTTGAGGAGCTGGCGATGCGGCCGGCGGCGCGCGGCGTGTTCCTGCGCAAGATCACGCGGGGCGCTACGGCCACCGATATTCCCATCCTCCCGGGTACCGAGGTCAATCGCGGCGACTTGCTCACCCTTGTCGGCCGCACGGAGGATATTGCCGCCGCCACCAAGCTGCTAGGTGTCGCCGACCGTCCGACCGATGTCACTGACATGGCGTTCGTCGGCGCGGCGATCGTGATCGGCGCGCTGATCGGCGCGCTGGTCTTCAAGGTCGCTGGCGTGCCGCTCACCCTGTCGACTGCCGGCGGAGCACTGATCTTCGGGATCATCGGCGGATGGCTGCGCTCTGTGCGCCCGTCCTTTGGACGCATTCCGACGCCCACCGTTTGGTTCATGAACTCGGTCGGCCTCAACATCTTCATCGCCATCGTCGGCATCTCCGCCGGTCCGGGCTTCGTCAACGGTCTGAAAACGCAGGGCGTCGGTCTATTCCTGTGGGGCGCGGTCGCTACGACGGTCCCCCTGATTCTCGGCATGTTCACCGCCAAGTACGTGTTCCGCTTTCACGACGCGCTGAACCTCGGAATCATTTCCGGGTCGCGCACGACGACAGCGTCACTTGGTCTGGTCTGCGACCAGGCCAAGAGCCAGATCCCAGCGCTCGGCTACACCGTGACCTATGCCGTCGGTAACACGCTGCTTACCATCTGGGGCATGATCATCATCATGTTACTCTCGTGAGAACAGATTTTCCGAACAAGATTCAACAGCAAACAAAATTATGACAAAAAAAAGAAAAACCTCGCGGACTGCGAAGGCTACCGGACAAGCGCATCGTGGCAGTCGCCCATTATCAGATACTGCGAGACTGAAGGAGTTCGACAAGCTCGGTCCGTTCGAGATCAAGGATTTCGTCCAAAAAGTGGCATCGAAAACGGCGCTGGAAAATTCTCTGTCGTACCTAAACGCCGGTCGTGGCAATCCAAACTGGGTGGCCACTGAGCCGCGCGAAGCGTTCTTCCTTCTCGGACAGTTCGCAGTTACTGAGAGCAAGCGAGTGCTCGACCTGCCACCCGGTGTGGGCGGGATGCCCGGCACAGCGGGAATAGCTGGCCGCCTTGAGGTCTGGTTGAAGCAACATGCTGACATGCCAGGTGCGCCTTTTCTGCAGGCCATGGTGCCATGGGCCGTCAACAAGTTCAGCTTTGACCCCGACAAGTTCGTGCACGAGTTGGTGGATTCCATCATCGGCGACCACTACCCGGTGCCAGACCGCATGCTGGTGCATAACGAACAGATCGTTCACGAGTACCTGGAGTGGGCCATGTGCGGAAACCCGCGGCCGGAAGGAAAGTTCAAGATCTACGCGGTCGAGGGCGGCACCGCCGCCATGTGCTACATTTTCAAGTCGCTAAAAAGCAACCGGATTCTCAATCCCGGCGACACGATAGCGCTCGGGGTGCCGATCTTCACGCCGTACCTCGAGATGGCGCATCTGGAGGATTACGACCTCCACTACATCGAGGTGCATGCGAAACAGGAGGATCGGTTTCAGTATCCGGATGAAGAACTCAAAAAGCTCCTCGACCCGAAGATCAAGGCGTTCTTCATCGTCAATCCTGGCAACCCATTCGCTGTCGCGCTTTCTCCAGAGACGATTAAGAAAATCGGGGCCGTTCTCAAGAAACGGCCAGACCTGATCCTGCTGACCGATGACGTCTATGGCACGTTCGTCCCGGGTTTCCGTTCGCTGATGGGAGAGTTCCCAGAGAACACGATCGGCGTCTACTCTTACAGCAAGTATTTCGGCTGCACCGGGTGGCGGCTGGGAGCGATCGCGGTCTACGAGAACAACATTTTTGACAAGATGATTGCAGCGCATCCCGAACCGATTAAGAAACTGTTGGACAAGCGCTACGGCGGGCTCACGCTGGAGCCGCGCAAGTTCGCCTTCATCGACCGCGTCGTTGCCGACAGCCGCGACATCGCGCTCAATCACACGGCCGGGCTTTCGCTTCCGCAGCAGGTCATGATGACGCTGTTCTCGCTCAGTGAGCTGATGGACGAAAAGAAGGCCTATCAGAAAGCCTGCATCGGCATCTGCAAGAAGCGGGTCGACGCAACGATCGAAGGACTGGACATCGAAGTCGGTCCGAATCAGTACTTCGACTACTATTACGGCCTGATCGATTTCGAGTTTTTTGCCCGCAAATATCTGGGCGAGGACGTCGTCAAGTGGATGAAGGCTAACGTGCACCCGCTCGACATCGTGTTCCGGTTGGCCGAGGACCACGGCATCGTACTGCTCAACGGCGGCGGCTTTGCCGCTCCCGATTGGTCGGTGCGTATATCCTTCGCAAACCTAGAGAATCACGTCTACGACGACATCGGTCGGGCGGTGCGCGCTATCGCGCGTGGATACAGGCAGGCTTATGAGGCAGCTACAGGCAAGAGTGCCCCGCCACCCCCGACGAGAGCGCCTCTTGCGAAACGTTAGTTCGGTTACTTCGCGATGCTGCTGTCTCAAATAGAAAGGAAAAAGGGTGAAGGAAGATTACCGCTGACAGAGAGAACCAATACTAGCAGGCTCTGGTGAACGTCAGCTCCCAGCAAACCATCATGAGTATACGAACTTCTCTTCGTGACTTCGCATGCACCGCAGTGGCACTACTGATCGTGTTGGGCAGTGTGGAGACCACCGTCGGTCAGCAGGAAAAAGATATAGACGTTTGGATAGCCGGCCCGTCTGATCTTTCCCTAGCGGTGACGCAAGTCGCTCCTGACCTGACGGTGACGCAGGTCGCTCCCGAGGACAGCGCGCTGACATCTGTTGAGCAAGGCCAGACACCCTTGGTTGACTCATTTGACTTCCGTCAATGGCGATTGGAAAAGCGCCGGCAAGCTCTGAAAGACACAAAGTTCGAATTCAACTTGCGCAGCTTCTATTTCGATCGCAGCGACTTCAGTGGCGCAGAGAAACAGGCCTGGGCCATCGGCGGATGGCTGGGAGTGAAGACCGGTTACTTTCTCGACCATGTTGCGTTCGGAGCGACGGTTTACACTTCTAATCCGATATATGCCCCTGACGATAGGGATGGAACCACCCTTCTAGCGCCCGGGCAGAATGGATATACGGTCCTGGGCGAATTTTACACCGAACTCCGGATCGTCGAAGACGTGGGCATTACTGTCGGAGCCAAGGGCTACGACACGCCTTTTATCAACCGCAACGACACCCGCATGACGCCAAATACGTTTGAGGCGATCGTTTTGCAGGGCCGCACCAAGCTTGGCCCGAGCAGCAGCGACGCCACCATGACCGACGACGGTGTGGGCTTGAGCAAAGATGGAAAAGAGGTCGCGGTCCCGACGCCAACCCCAGCCCAAGACGTCGCCTCTATCAAGTACGGACTCGGGTATTTTTACGCAATCAAGGAGCGAAATGACAGCGAATTTGTCTCGATGGCACAAGACGCGGGCGCTGATGTTCAGCACGGCGTGTGGTCAGCCGGAGCCCTCTTCGAGAAAGGAAAATTCTCTATCGGTGCGATCGAATATTATTGTGACGACGTAATCAATATCGCATATGCCGAATCGAAACTGGAAGTCCGGCTTGCCGATGACTGGAAGCTAAAGTTCTATGGCCAGTATGTGGATCAGGGTAGTGTCGGCGACAACCTTCTGCAGGGCCACAGTTTCTCAGGCCATCAATTCGGCCTCAAAATAGACCTGCCCGTCCGGAACGCACTGTTTACTGCGGCTTTCACCCAGGCCTGGGGAACTGCGAATCTGCAAAACCCGTGGAGCGGCTATCCCGGCTATACCAGTGTTCAGGTTCAAGACTTCAATCGAGCGGGGGAAGGCGCGTTTCTTCTTCGGGCTGGTTATGACTTTCCTTGGGTCGATGGACTGAGCGCCTATGCCTTGGCGGTGTTTGGCACGGACCCGGATCTAACGGGGCAGTTTCGGCAGAACGAGTTCGATTTTAATCTCCAGTGGGGCCCTAAAAAAGGCGTTCTGGAGGGCTTGTCTGTGCGTCTGCGCTATGCGGTCGTCCAGCAGTTTGGAGGAGATGTCCACAACCTTACCGACTTCCGTGCGATTTGTAACTACGTGATCAAGTTTTAACGGGACAAGCTCGGGTTAACAACAATAACCTCGGGGGGCAACCGCACGATAAACTATCTCACCCACGCCCTTAGAG
>Ga0209056_10004052_pt1 | contig 15457 bp, 12 predicted proteins | sample GraSoiAngelo_114_FD_185876 | JGI IMG/M metagenome (GOLD analysis project Ga0209056, IMG submission 185876) | Grasslands soil microbial communities from the Angelo Coastal Reserve, California, USA - 14_0903_13_40cm (SPAdes) (version 2) | ecosystem: Environmental > Terrestrial > Soil > Grasslands... | reverse complement strand
GGGCCACTGCTAGACCGGATCGACCTGCACATTCAGGTACCCGCGGTGAGATACAAAGAGCTGGCCCAGGAAGAGGCCGGGGAGGATTCGGCGGGCATTCGCGGGCGGATTCTGGCGGCGCGGGAGGAACAATTCCGGCGGCTGGCGCCCTTCGGCCTTTACTGCAACGCGCAGATGACGCCACGGACGCTGCGCCGTTTTTGCAAGCTCGATGCCGAGAGTGAGAAACAGATGGAGAACGCCATCACGAAGCTCGGTCTGTCGGCGCGGGCATACGACCGCATTTTGAAAGGCCGAGTGGTTCTTGTCGCTCCCGCCCTCGCAGGCTGGGGTGCAGACCCTTTCGATCCGGGGCAACGGTAGCGGCCGCGGCATGCAATACAAGACACGTGGAAGTGCAAATGAAAAGTGACCAGATTGTGCGATTTCCCTCCGTCAAGCACGCGACGGCGAAAGCGCCATACGGCGGTTCGAAGGCCTGGAGAAATAGGAGACGATGAGTAGGGCCAGCAGCACCAGCGGCATGGCCCACACTTGCACGCCATCGCCACCCGAGTAGTGGGCGATGAAGGCCATTACCCAGGTGAAAGCTGAGCCTGCGTAAGCCCATTCCTTCAGCAAAGCGAGCCCGGGCAGCAGCAGAACGATGGCAGCCGCCGGCTTTGCAATCCCAAGAACTATTCTAAGGTGCGGCGGATAGCCGGCTTTGGCGAAGCCTGAGACCACCTGCGGATTGCCGGTGAGGTAGCTCAGGGCAAATAGCAGCATTACTGCGACAATCACGGTGCTTGTCCAGTAGGCAATCTTGCGGGCCATGTTCCCTCCTGAGTTCAATTACCGCAATTATTGACCAGATCCCCACGGCTGAGTTGCCGAATTTTGTGCGTTCCTTGACGAGTCTCAGGCTCAATCTCGCTCCGGTGAAAGCCGTCATTAGGCCAAGCACGATGTAAACGCTGCCGGCAAAATAGGTTTGAGCGCGTAAGAACGTGAGATTTCCGCGCAGCAGGTTTCCTATACTGCCGGCTAAAAGGGAATAAAGCGAACCGCTGGCTAGGACCTCACGCGCGACGGTTCGAGCGACATGGCGTTCCACGTCTGCTGCGGCCTGGCCGGCGGGACCGGAAGCGGCAGCCTCATCGACGTTATCGCGCAAATCCGAGACACGTTCCGGGGATCCAAGCATTTCAAGATTCTGGTCTACGCGCTCCTCCCGGACACCTTTCCGAATCCAACTTGGGACAAGGGAAAGTACCACGCCAATGGGTACGCCGCGCTGTCAGAACTGAACGCAATCAGCGTCGCCCGCTACAAGCCGACAGACGTCACGGGGAGAAAACTGCAACCGCTCGAACCAATAGACCCGTTCAACGGCTGTTATGTGTTCAGCAACGAGAACGACAACGGATTGACCGTCGATGTGGACAAGCAGCTGCCCAGTGTTCCCCAGCCGTCTCGTCCAACCTCGAAGTACTTACCAGTCAAGAAACGCCCGCGCAGTAGGTCAGGGCTGACTCTTAGAATGGCACACACATCGAGTCCCCAGACGCACGACACGCTGGTTCTCACCGGTGCTCCGGGTTTACAGGGCGACTCGCCACCATCACTACCAAGCCAGCTTTTCACTTTACCGCGCCCATCGTCAGGCCACGTACCAGATGCCGCTGAACCAGAAGCGCAAAGGCGATCAGTGGGATCGTTGCCACAACACCTGCTGCAGCCATCTCTCCGAACAATGTCTGGGTCTTGCCGATGAGCGCCGCCGTCCCAACCGGCAGCGTGGCAGCTGCCGGCGTTGAGGTCAAGATAAGGGCGAAGAAGAATTCGTTGTAGGTGACAATGACGGAGAAAATAGCTGTAGCAACCAACCCGGGCGCTGCAAGGGGGAGAACGATGTCCCAGAAGGAGCGTAAACGGGTGGCCCCGTCCACCATAGCAGCCTCCTCCAGGTCGACTGGGATCTCCTGAAAGAAAGACCTCATCATCCATACCACAAAGGGTAGATTCATGGCAGTGTAGACCAGAATCAAACCCGGATATTTGTTAATGAAGCCGAGATATTGGAGCATCAGGAAGATAGGGACAACAATGGCAACCGGAGGGATCATGCGAGTCGCCAGCACCCAGAAACTGATTCGCTCCTGTAGATGACCCAGGTGAAAGCGGGCCAGGGCATAGGCTGCCAGAGAGCCCATGGCCATCGCCAGCGAAACTGAGCCAGCGACGATGATGACGCTGTTGAGCAAGTAGGCTCCCAGATTGCGACGGGTGAACAGGCTGACGTAGTTCTCCAGCACGGCCTTTTGAGGGTACAGCGTGGGTGGCGAGGCAAAAACTTCGACTTGAGTTTTGAGTGAAGTATTGATCATCCAGTAGACGGGAACCAGCGTCAAGCCCAATGCGGAGACCAGCAAGAGGAGACGAAAGACTGGCCAAGAGGAGTGGCGATGCGACTTTGATTTCGACAAGCGCACTGGCGGCGGATTTTCCAATTTCTCAGCGAATTATTCCCCTCCTCTTCTGGAAGAGGGTCGAGAGATACGGGCGTCCTCTCACACCTGCCGCACCTGGCCCTGCAACGATCTTGAAATCGCGGCTGAGAGAAACAGGACCAGAATTAGCAGGGTAACGGCCATGGCTGCAGCGTACCCAAATTGAGAGAATCGAAAGGCTGTTTTGTAAACCATCAAGGTGGAAACTTCAGTCGCCATCCCCGGTCCACCCTGCGTCAACACAAAAACCTGATCGAAGACCGTGAAGGCATCCAAGGCGCGGATCAGCACTGCGACGACAATCACGGGTCGCAACATGGGCAGCGTCAGATAACGGAATGTCGACCAGGGACCCGCCCCATCGACGCGTGCCGCTTCGAACGGTTCCTGCGGCAAAGACTGGATTCCAGCAAGCAGGATCAGAAACATGAATGGAGTCCATTCCCAGATATCGACCAGGATGATTGCGGGTAATGCCAAAGAGGGATTGGAAAGGACGCTGATGGGATGCCCCATCATCAATTGCACCCCATAGCTTAGAAGCCCAACATCCGAGCTATAGAGCAGTCTCCAGACAATGCCAACAACCACTGGCGCTACAACCATAGGGATCATCAGGCACGAGCGAATCAATCCCTGCCACCTGAATTCTTCCTTCAACAACAGCGCCAGCATCATGCCCAGAATAAATTCGACGGTAGTTGCCACGATTGTAAAGGTCAGTGTGGTTCCCAGAGACCTATAGAAATTGGAGTCACGAAACAAATCGAAATAGTTCTGAAGGCCAATGAATGCGACAGGCTGACCAAAGCGGAAAGAACGAAAACTGGTGACGACTGCATAACCGAGCGGCAAGATCGTTAGAGCCAGCGCAAAAAGCGCTGTGGGAGCCAGAAGCGCCAAGAGAATCAGCGGAACCCTCCGTCGACGTGTTGGTGCAACCTCAGGCCTCTGTGGGGGCGCTTGGCCGCCCTCTCCTTCGATGAGGGCGAGAGAGTCGGCGCTGGTATTTACTTCCCCATCGCTCCAGCCGGGAGCAGGGCCAGGCGTTCCGGGAGGACCGGACATGATCGTCGGATGGGATTCTTTCATGCCTCTCCCCTCATCCCGCTGAATAACCGGCGTTCTTCAGAAAAGCCGTCGCCTCGCTTGCGGCTGCGTCGAGTCGGCGTTTGGCATTGCCTTTTTCAATCAGGGTCTGATTCAGCGCCGTGCCGAGGATATCTTCAATCTTGTACCAGTCGGCGGTTCGAGGAGAGGCCAGGCCAATGGAAAGAGCCTTTAGCGTTTCCGGCAGCCAGCGAGACTTCCGGCAGGAATCTTCGTCCTTGAAGGCACTCACCTTGCAAGGAGTTCCACCCGCCCGGGCAAATTGAGTCTGGACTGCCGAACTGTGAAACCAATTGAAGAATTCTAGCGCCCCTTGCTTGTTAGGTGCCGACGCTGCAATGCCCGTCATGAACAGGCCCAGCTTGGCGACCTGTTTGACCTTTTTGGGGGGGACACTGAAGGAGATTCTGCCCGCTACCTTGGACTTGTTCGGGTCATCCACCTGGCCGCACCAGCCTGTCCACATCGTCGCGGCAAAGGCGTTACCCTGCAACATCGTCTGCCCCTCCTGATCCGAGTCGAACTCGGCTACGCCGGGCGGTGCATAGTCCAGGAGGCGCAAGTAGAACTCCAGCGCTTCAATGGCTGCCGGACTGTTGAAAGCGACTTTCCAATCTCCTTCGAACATTTGACCGCCGAACGCATGGAGCAGAACAAAATAGGAATTGACGACGGGATTACCCTTTACACCGCGAGTGACCCAACCGTACTGTCGCTTCGTAGGATCCGATCTTTCCCGGGCCATTCTGAGCACATCATCCCACGTCGCAGGCGGGCCGCTGGCATATACGTCGTTCCATAGAAGAGCAGCTGCACGTCTCCAATGAGTGGCAACCCGAACAGAGTTGGTCGAGCCTTAGGGTCAATGCCAGGCTGGCGCGGACCGGTTTTCGGCGGCCAATATCCCAGATCCAAAGCCGATTCTACGAAATCGGTGTCGGGATGAAATCCAAGTTCCTCCAAGTTGGCCAGATAACCCGCCCCGGCGAAACGCGGCATCCATAGGTCATCGAGCACATAGATATCGAATGCACCAGCCTGGGTTTGACCGTCATTGACCGCTTTTTGAAACCAACTCGAGAAATCTGCTTCGACCCATTCGGTCTCAATTCCGGTCTTCTTCTCAAACTCAGGAAGGAATACTTCCTTCAAAACGTTCTGGGCGGGATCTGCGTAGCTCCCGAACGTGATCTTGCCTCGTCCGGTGGTAGAGGTCGTTCTGCCGCAGCCCGGCACAAACTGAACCAGCGCTGTGCTCCCCAATACACTCAGCGAGTCACGAAGAAAGGTGCGGCGATTTGAACGGATCCTTTTTCTCGTCAACTATCTCCCGGTTGGTGATGCACAACGAATGTTTCCTGCATTCGGTTAGCAGAGGAGTCAGGAATCCAAGCGTTACTGCCAGCCCGCAGCCCAAGGCTCGATTGCATCAATCTGAATCCCGCCTTCTGTGGCCGCGCCCCAACAGCTGCGCCAACGCCCCAACGAGCCGAGCACTTGTGTCTTCACGGCCCTCAGAACGCCGGTGGAGCGCCAGGGACTGTCGAGGGTGGTTTGAAAAACACGGTCTTGTTCAATAGATCGACCGCGCGGGCAATCGCTTCTTCGGCGTCCATCAGCGGGTCTTCGTGCTCGATGGACAGAACACCGTCATATCCGATCGCCCGCAGCGCTGATACGAAATTAGCCCAGAAGTCCTCTCCATGGCCATAGCCCAACGTGCGGTAAGCCCACACGAGGTCCCGTACGGGTTTCCCCGGCTGGAGGTCCAGCGAACCTTGCACTGACAGGTTGTGGAGGTCTATCCGAGCGTCCTTCGCATGCACGTGACCAATATCCCCGCCCAGGACTCGAATCACGGCCAGTGGGTCCATCCCTTGAAAGAAGAAGTGACTCGGATCCAGGTTCGCAGCTACCGCCGGCCCGACGGACTCGCGCAGCCGGCGAAAGGAAGAGGGGTTGTACACGCACATCCCTGGATGGAGTTCGAAACACAGTTTTCGAACACCATGATTCCCGGCCACTTCAGTCATCTCACTCCAAAAAGGAATCACTCGTTCCAGCCATTGCCACTCGAGCAACTCCACAAAGTCTTCTGGCCAAGCTGCCACGACCCAGTTGGGATGTTGGCCGCCACCCGGCGTGCCCGGGCAACCGCTCATGCAAACGACGCGCTCGACGCCCAGCAAACCGGCAAGCTGCAGAGTTTTTCGAGTCACTTCAGCGGCCTGCTGGGCAACCCGCATGTTGGGGTGAAGTGGATTGCCGCTGCAGTTTAATGCCGACAGATGCAAACCATGGGACGTGATGGTATCGAGAAAGGACCTCCGTGAAGCCTCACTTGCCAGCAGACGGGAAAGGTCACAGTGCGGCGCCGGCGAAAAATTGCCTGTTCCAATTTCAACCGCCTGAACACCCAACTCCGCGGCTGTCCGCAACGCATCTTCGAATGAAAGGTGCATCAAACCATCTGTGAACAGACCGATTTTCATCGTGCCGCCTCCCCACCCAATCCCTTCGGGGACGCGGCGGCCAGAATTCGCTGCAAGACCGCAATGTCTTCTCTCCCATCGACACCATGGGTTAGCGGCTCCTTGCCTGAGTGGAGACAGTCATGAAAATGCAACAACTCCTCTTTGAACGCCTCGGCATAAGAGACGTTCACCCGCTTGCGCCACTCCGTTCCGTTTTCCATGCCTTGGACTTCCACTGGAGTGGGAAAGTGCTTCAGGAATGGAGAGGGGAACTGAATGCGCACACGTGACGACTCCCCCAGGAACGCCAGCTCCTCAAAGTAATCGCGCAGCTCCGTCAGGTAAGACCAGGTAAAGACGACCCGCGGCCCTCCGTGATATGCGAGTATGGTCGTGATCGTGGGATGAATGACATCCTCAGGCCAAAGGGTAGTGAAGAGAGTCTCGTCAGGCGTGCCCAAAATTCCGCGCAATGCGTTGATGTCGTGCACCATGCTGCCAAGGAAAACATCGTGGTAGAGAAATCGCAGCCGCTCTGACACTGGACCGATCGCCTCTATGACCAACCGGTCCACTTCCGCTTGAAGCGTCTGACTCTTCTCGATCGGAACGTCGTTGAATCGCCTGAGTCGATGGTGTGCGAAGTATAAAGGTTCGGAAGGATGCAAGACATTGATTTGAACATAGCGCAGCTGACTCATCGACCGGACCAACTCGCGCCCGTAACGATAACCCGGATCATACCGTTTCATGTATGCGACCATCAGTCGCTTGCCGCAGCGCTCGGAGGTTGCGATCAGAGCGTCGGCCTCGCGAAGCGTAAAGCACATGGGTTTTTCTACAATCACATGCTTGCCCGCCTCCATCGCTGCCATCGCAGCTGCGGCGTGGGAGCCAGGGGTTAAGACGATGACGAGGTCCAGCTGTTCGGCAATCAGATCGCGATAGTCGCGAAATCCGCTGGAAACGTTATAGTAACTCTTCAGCGACTCAACCAGGCCTGGGGAAATATCACAGATCGCTTTCAACTCGAACTGATCATCCAGATCCCGAAGGTTCGGAAGCCACATAATCTGCGCCACAGTTCCACAACCAATGACACCCACGCGCAAACGAGCCATCAATTTTCTTCAGTGTTAGATTCCCAGTTGACGTAAGAAGTCACGACTCAGTCGAGCATTTTCGAGCGGACTTACAGCGTGCGAAACGGGCAATAGGACATCCTGTTCGGTCACGACCCATCCGCGGTAGTTCAAAGAGAAAAGATCACTCACAACTCCAGCAATGTCGGCACACCCTCCCCCCAGCGGGGTAAAGATGCCCGCCCGAACTGCAGTATAGAAATCGAGGTGCTGCTGCGCAACGCGCTCTCTCACGAGTGGATCCACGTCTTTCAAGTGAACGTAGCGGATACGGCGACCGTAACGGCGAACCGCGTCCCTCGGGTTGCCAAAGCTATAGGCATAATGGCCCGTGTCCAGACAGATTCCGACCAGGTCGGGATCTGTCAACCCGCACAGTCGTGCCTCGTCCTCGGGTGTGGCGAGATGGCTTCCTGCCTCCAAGTGAAAAACCAATTCCAGTCCCAAAGACCGCAACTGTCGCGCTGCTCTTTCCATGGCTGCAGCTGCACCGCGCCAGGCGGTATCACCGGGTGCCTCCCCACCCGCAGCCGCCATTCCATCTGCGACGACGACGTAGGGGCATCCAAGCTCAGCCAAAAGCCCGGCTACAGTCATTAATGATTCAAGGTCACCAGGCAATCGTTCCGGCTGAAACCAGCGCAGAGGCACAAAAGCGGAAGTCAATGTGAGATGGTGTCTCTCAAGAGCGGCCCGCAGCGATAACGCGTCAGAGGGGTAGTAGCCGACTGGGCCGAGTTCTGTACCCTCATAGCCTGCGGTAGCAATCTCTTCGATGACCTGGGAGGCCGCTGGCCAGACACTGGTATCGGTTTCCTCCATGACACCCCAACTCACGGGTGCCGTAGCGACACGAATGGATGGCTTAGAACGATGCTGCATAAAGAGACGATGTCCTCGCAGGAACCTTCCTGGCCGGCCCGTTGCACGTTGGCCCGCCCGACACGTGTCGCTCCCGATGAAAAAATATAGTTTCAGCGCGGTGACGCTGTTGATCCACGCACAACCAGATGCATAGGCAGGGGACTCGGGACACCCCACCCAGTCTCCTGGTGGAACAGCAGGCGCAACAAAAGCTCAGCAGCCGCCCTGCCCATCTGGTCCTTAGGGTTAGCCACCGTGGTCAGAGGAGGGCGAACGTATTTGGCTAAGGCAATATCGTCAAACCCCACCAGAGAAATATCTTCCGGTACGCGCAACCCGGCCTCGTCGAAGGCCTTCATGGCGCCAATAGCCATAATGTCGTTGTGAGCCACCACGGCAGTTGGCCGCTTTGGTAATGCTAACAGCTGGCGAGCAGCTCGCTCCCCCGCAGCATATTCAAACTCGCTGGCCACTACCAAACGCTCATCGAACCTTACCCCTTTCTTAGTCAAGGCTGCCCGATAGCCGTCGACTCTCGCCGAACTCGTCGTTGGATCTCCGGCCCGAACGATGCAACCGATTCGGCGATGGCCCAAGTCTAGGAGATGACCTGTCGCGAGATAACCGCCGCCCTCATCGTCCGCAACGATACAAGGATATCCTGGTACCAGGCGTTCCAGGACGACGACCTGAATCCCGGCTTGCACCAGCGAATATACGGGTTCCAGGTCCGGAGTGCTCGGGTGAAAAATAGCTCCGTCCACCTGCTTGGAGCGAAGCATCTGGGCATAGCGCAATTCACGCTCAAGGAGATGACTGGAGTGACCCAAGATGACTGTATACCCATTCTGGAAACTGACCTCCTCCACGGCGCGAGCCAACTCACCGTAGTATGGGTTCGCGGCATCTGGGATGACCAGCCCGATAGTCAGAGTGCGCCGTGTGCGTAGGCTGCGGGCGACGTCACTTGGGTGGTAGCCAAGCTCAGAGATTGTTTTCAGAACCCGTTCGCGGGCGGAGGGCGAAACGGAGCGTGGTCCGTTATTGATAACGTAGGAGACCGTAGACGGTGGCACACAGGCGCGGGCAGCCACGTCGTTGCGCGTGATCCGCTTCTTGGAAAGAGGCTCAGGACGCGCATGCCGGGCCACCTGCAAAGAATCCACAAGGCTTTTTGGCACGCGGCGAGAATATAAAGAATGAAGCCGCGCTGTCAAGACCGCAATCGGCATTGGGTGGGCTCTAAAGCGAAGCGTGCAGCCCAACTCAAGCGTCCGTTGCCAGTGCGTGTGGGGCCATTCATGCTGACGCTCGAGGGTCTTGTCGTTCCTGGACGCGACGAGCTTGCAGAGCAACACATTCCTCAATCCATTCCTCTTCTCTTGACCCACAGTCAATCCGCAAGCTATTCTCTGAAGCATCGCGCAATTCCCTATGAAGGTTACCTACATAGACGTCAGCAAACACTTCGGTTCGTTTCAGGCGGTCGATCGTTTAAACCTGAAGATTGAAACAGGTGAGTTTCTGGTTTTGCTTGGTCCGTCCGGCTGCGGAAAGACCACAACATTGAGAATGCTCGCTGGCCTCGAGGAGGCATCCAGCGGTGACATTACAATCGGTGAAATCTGTGTTAATCAAGTGGCCCCAAGGGATCGCGACGTGGCGATGGTTTTCCAGAGCTATGCTCTCTATCCTCACATGACTGTGGAAGAGAATATTTCCTACCCTCTCAAAGTTCGCAAAATAACTCGTGCCGAAATCCCTGGCCGGGTCAGTAAAGCGGCCGACTTGCTAGGAATCCATGGACTCTTGAAACGAAGGCCCAAGGAGCTGTCGGGAGGTCAGCGACAGCGGGTTGCCCTGGCACGAGCCATCGTTCGTCAACCCCGAGTGTTCCTGATGGATGAACCGCTCTCCAATCTGGACGCTCAGCTGCGGTTGCACATGCGTGGTGAACTGAAGCGACTCCAATATGAATTGGGCACGACCACTCTCTACGTGACTCACGACCAGGCTGAAGCGATGACCTTGGCACATCGAGTGGCAGTCATGGATGGAGGACGCATCAAGCAGCTGGATACTCCGCTCAATATCTATCAGCGCCCGGCCAATCGATTCGTCGCAGGGTTTGTAGGAAGCCCTCGTATGAATTTTGTCGAGGGAAAAATCGACCTGGGCGAGCGGAAGTTTGTTGGTCATACGATGGCCTTCCCACTTCAACCACAAGTGCTGTCTAGAGTCGCGGGACAGCAGCGCCTGACATTGGGAATCCGACCTGAAGGTGTACGAGTGTCTCTCCAACAGTTCGAGGGAGGGATTCCTGCCAGCATCTATGTTTCGGAGGCTTTAGGGAACGAGACCTTTCTGTTTCTGAATGTGGGAAGTGAGAAGATCGTCGCCCGCACCGATGCAACTGCGCGTATCGATATTGAAACCAAAGTTTGGATCTCCTTTGACCAGCAGGCGCTGCATTTGTTCGACCCGCTCACAGGAGACCGGGTGCCCGATGGCCCTGCAGTTCCCTCGTAGCGTGAAAATATTCCTGAAGTCCGAGCCTGTCTGGGCTTTGTGTGCTAGTGGAGGGAACCTTGATATCCTCCCGAGAGGATCTGTCACCACGGAGAGTCCCCCTGCCCTTAGGGCCCGTCAGGAAATAAGGTGTACATTTTGCTGCTGGCCCCCAGGCCCGCTGCCTTGCATCTGCCCGCCCGGCGCTCGCGCCAAAATGCACACCTTATTTCCTGACGGGCCCTTACCGTCTTTTTTCAGGTAGAAGTAATTCCTGATCGGCCTGTTTTTTCTGCATCCGAAGGGATTGGGTTCGCTCAATCTCCTGACGCGCTTCTTCGCTCCGACCCATCCGCTGATAAGCTCTCCCCAGAAAGTAGTGCGCGTAGTAATTGTTGGGGTCCAGCTTGAGAGCACGTTCCAGGAATCCTACTGCCAGTTCGAGATCTCCTTTTTTCAGACCGATCTCTCCCAACAGAACATAGGGCCCTGTAAACGTCTCGTTTAGCCAGATGGATTGTTTCAGGGCCTTCACAGCTTCTTCATATTTCTCCAGACGTGCGTAAGCGTCCCCCAAGCGCCAGTAGACCAGCCAAACCGTCGGGTTCACCTCGAGCTCTTTCTTGAATTCTTCGAGAGCGAGCTGAGGATTCGATTTGAAGAGATGAATCTCTCCCAAAAGGAAATGAGCCATGGGAAGGCTTGGGTCGATGTTGAGGGCACGTTGAAGTTCTGGAATGGCTTCTTCTTCGTTTCTTTCCCGCACCATCATCTTCGCCAGCATGAGGTGGGCCATGGCGCTCTCCGGAGAGACTGAAAACATCCGGGCCAAAGCCCCTCGGGCTTTTTGAGGCTGTTGCGTGTGCAAGTAGCAGATGCCGAGCAAGTATGGGCCATCGATCTCGGATTCGGGAATACGAGACTGAACCTTCTCCAGATAGGGGATAGCCTTGGCCCACTGGCCCAAGGAATAAAAGGACAACCCCAAGAGCTGGGTGGTCTCTCCGTCTTCAGGCTGTTGTCGAGCAGCCATTTCAAAATGGATGACTGCCTGGTGGAAGTCACGCTTCTGGTAGTAGGCTTTTCCCAATTGGGCTTCGAGGCCAGCCACTTTGGGTTCTCTTCGCACCGACTCTTCAAGGAGAGAAATAGCCTCGTCCTGCTTGCCTTGCCCCATCAGTTGTCGAGCGCGATCCAGGATTTCTTGCGGTGAAGAGGTAGCTGCAATCTGTGGAGCTCCACCAGGCGCTTGTCCACCTGAAAGTGGAACAAGAAAAGCGAGAAACGCTACAGGAACGCGAAGGCACAGAGACAAATGGAGGGCGCACACAAGCGGAGAAAATGGCAGATCCGGCCTGTTCAAGCCGCGAAAGAATAGTGTGAGTTTCTTCACTGCCGGGGTCACCTGAGAAACGTGTATAGGGGCAAGAGGCGGGTCAACCGTGACCGTAGTTTGAGTCCAATCGCACAGTCTTCAACCCGCCCATCGCCCTGGTAGTGGCTATAAACCGAGATCGATGCCAGATCGTCACTGAGACTTATGCACCGACTCTAGAAATCGAACCTCATGCCAAACTGCCAGCGCCGCATAATCGCATTGGGAGCCAGACCGAAGATGCGACCGGCAGTTTCACAGTCCACGCAGCCGTTGGGGTTTGCCAAACTAACGTGATTGAAGACATTGAAGGACTCAGCTCGGAACTGACCTTTGACCCTTTCCGTGACCCTGAAATTCTTGAAGAAAGACATGTCGGTATTAAACCAGCCTGGGCCCGACAGGGTATTACGACCAGCGTTACCCAAAGTGCCGATGGCTGGACGTTTCCAAGGACCACTGGTATCTCCGTTGTTGGCTAACGTACCTGTCGCACCCTGGTACCAATGATCCCGTGTGGGGTTAGAAACGTCCGCATCTCCTACCAAGTCGGGTCGACAGATGCCAACATCCTGATCGGCCCCGCAATTGGCATAACTGGGCGTGAAGCCTTGACCACTCATCCAAATGAGGTTCGTATTGATCTGCCACCCCCCCGCGATAAGGTCCAGCGGTTTGGAAGCATTGCCGAGTAATTTCCTTCCCTTTCCAAACGGAAGCTCAAAGATGTTGGAAGCCACAAAAACGTGGTTGCGCTGCCATTCAGGCCGTCCATAGTTGTAGCTTCTATCGATGTTGTAGTAACCCCCCTCCTGGTTTTCGGCATGCGACCAGGTGTAGTGAGCCAGCAGCGAGTAACTCTGCGAGAAGCGTTTCTCTACCTTGGTTTGCAGAGAATTGTAACGGGTGTCCGCATCGTTGCCGAAATAGCGAAAACCCTGGGTCCATCCAAACTTACTAAAAAAGGGTCTGCGCTCGTCTGTGCTGAGCCCTTGGGCAAAACCCGCCACGGTAGGCGCGTTGAAATCATAAGTGGGCCCCTCACCAGCAAACATGTGAGTTCCCTTGTTACCCACATACCCTGCCTCAACCGAAAGGCCGGACGAGAGCTGATGTTGCACCGTGAAATTCCAGGCGTCCAAAGTGGCCAGGCGCATCTTTTGCGGATAGACAAAGGTGTTAATCCCGTTAGGGAGCAGCGGGTTGCCATTCGGGCCCTTCGGCTGTGCATCCAGAACCGTGTTGACATCCAGAAACGGGGGACCCTGGGAAAGATTGAAGACGCTTTCGAAGTTGTTTGGAGGGTTGAGGTTCTGAATTCCCAAAACCGGAAGGTTCTGGGTCACACTGTGACCAAAGATAGAGCCAAAAGTGCCGACATCAAAGGTCCGTCCGTAACCCATACGAACGACGGTCTTGCTGGCGACTTGATAGGCAATGCCCAACCGTGGCGCCAGGTTGGTGAAACTGTTCTGCACGTTTCCGTTTAAGGGGACGCCATTCACACCCGCGATCATGATCTCGCCGGTATCGATGTTCAACCAACCTCCCTTTCTGGCGCCTGTCACCGTCTGCGGATAGTAGATCTCCCAGCGCAGACCGTAGTTCAAGGTCAATTTCGGGGTTATCCGCCAAGTGTCTTGACCGTAGAAGAACTGGCGATTCTGCCGCTCACCTGCGTCCAGGGAGTTGGACACGTACCTTGAGAAATTGCTTACATCGCCGAGCAAATAGGTCGCTATGCCCAGTCCGCCTCCATTCACTCCCCGCGTCCCGTCTGGGTCAAAGAAAATCTCCCCGGATCGATGCCGGTCGCTGGGGACGCGAAGGTTCTGCAAGTAACGGAAATCCACGCCAAACTTGAACGTGTGATTATTGCGGATCCAAGACCAATTATTGACAAACTGAAACTGCTGCATTTTCTCAATGAGCGGGCAGTTGCAGTTGTTGTTAAGAGAGTATCCAAACTCAAATCCGCCCTGGCCGTTGGCTGTAAATCTGGGCATGCTTTGAGTCGTCGGATCGTTCGCAATATTTAACCCCAAGGCACCCGCGTCTGCCGCAAAGTTTCCGGTGGCTAAGGGATCGACAAAGATCCGCTGCCTGTAGAGGCCAAAGCGAAAGTCGGTTAGCAAATTGGGGCCTACGGCGTAGTCGAAGCCGGCCGCCAAACTCTGTGGCCGCGTGTCACCTCTGCCGACGTAACCGATGCCGCTGAACGCCGCGCCGCCGGCAATGGGGCCAAAGGCGCCTGGCGCTTCCTTCAAGAACTGGCTGAAAGTGTACCGGCCAAACAAACGCAGCTTTACACTCGCGAAATGATCAATCCGAACATTGAAGATATTCCCATTATTGATGTCATGCCCGGACGTGGAGTAATTAGGTTCTGTAGCCCCGACACCTGAAATGTTGGGCAACGGAAGGTAGCTGAGGAGCTTTACCGCCGACGGGGACAATCGATTGGCGGGAATCACGTTGCCGGTAAATTGCCGTCTCTGTTCGGGAGCCACCGCTTGGCCGGCTGCATTCTGGGGATCAAAGATGTCCACCCCGGCGGCCGCTGCGAGAGCACTCAAGTCACCGCTGCGCTCTGCCGCTGTGGGAACACGCAGTAGCACAGAACCGGCATTCTTGGCCCGAGTGCCTTGATAGTCCGCAAAGAAGAAGCTCTTGTTCTTGATGATTGGTCCTCCCAGGGATCCTCCGAATTGACTCCAGAGGCTCTGCGGAAGAAGTCTGCCGCTGGCATCGATCGGAACCGACTGTGAGAACGGGTCTCGCGCCTGCGTCAAATCATTCCGTCGGAACATAAAGGCGCTGCCATGAAAATCGTTGCTGCCAGACTTCGTGGAGGTTGACACGACTCCGGCATTCGCCTGGCCAAACTCTGCATCGTAGTTTGCACTGGTCACTTTAGCCTGTACAACGGAATCGAGATTCGGCACAACAATCATATTGCCGTACATAAAGTCCCGATTGTCGGTTCCATCCAAGTTGTAACCAACACCCGTAAAATGCTGACCGTTGACATTGACTGCGATTCCACCCTGGGGATTTTCGGTGGAGTTGTCTAACCAGTTGAACTGGATGCTGCCGGGGGAGAGAAGGATGAAATAGGTGAAATTGCGATTGAAGCTTGGCAGTTCCTCCACCGACTTCTCACTCAGTGTCGTAGACACGTCTGTGCGCTCAGTCTTCAGCAGAGGAACTTCACCGGTCACCTCAACGGTCTGAGTAATTTCACCGGGCTCAAGCGTCACATCGACGGTGGTTACCGTGTCGACTGCAACATTGACGTTCTCTTGAACGGAAGCCTTGAAGCCGGCGGTTTCGACCCGCACGCGATATCTGCCGATGATTAAGTGCGTCTGGCTGTAATTTCCAGACTCGTTGGCTGACGTGGTGTAGCTCACGTCCCTGCCCACATCTGTAATAACAATCTTAGCGTTGGGCACAGCTGCTCCCGAAGAATCAAAAATCGTTCCGGAAATG
>Ga0209056_10004049_pt1 | contig 15464 bp, 11 predicted proteins | sample GraSoiAngelo_114_FD_185876 | JGI IMG/M metagenome (GOLD analysis project Ga0209056, IMG submission 185876) | Grasslands soil microbial communities from the Angelo Coastal Reserve, California, USA - 14_0903_13_40cm (SPAdes) (version 2) | ecosystem: Environmental > Terrestrial > Soil > Grasslands... | reverse complement strand
GCCTCGCCCTATTTGACAAGCTCGGGGCGCGAGGGCTGCGGGCTATCCTCGTAGCGCAGGGAATCCTGGTGTGAACAGCATCAGCCCAGTCGGGCAGGGCTCCTTCCACGCATGAGGAGGGTTCCAGCATGTTGGCACTTGATGTTGGCACTATCCGTCGACTACAAATCAGTGAGCGAGTCGCTGGGCCCAGGCTGGTCTCGCCGCACGAGAAGCCCCAGGACCAGACTCTTGAATGTGCCCATCCACGCCTAGGAGTCTGCGAATGCTAGATGATTTTGCAACCAATTTCACCAGGCCTGGGTCGAACTGACGACCCGCGTATTTTTCCAGCTCTTCGATTGCGCGTGCGAGACTCATTGCCTTCCGGTACGGCCGATCAGTCGTCATCGCGTCAATGGTGTCGGCCACCATGATGATACGCGCGCCGAACGGGATTTGATCGCCCGCGAGCCCATCTGGATACCCCGTCCCGTCGAAGTTCTCGTGATGATGTCTAATCATGGCTTCAACTGCGCCGCGAAACTTCCCAGCCGTCGCTACCAGCTGCGCGCTCCGGACGACGTGTGTTCGCATCGTCATCATTTCTTCCGGTGTTAACTTCCCTTCCTTGCGCAGGAGTGGAGCGAACTCCTCGTAGATCTTACCAACGTCGTGAAGCAGCGCGGCACGTTTGATGCCGTCCAACTCCTCTGCAGAGAACTTGAGCTCGCGAGCTATCGCCAATGCATACTCTGAGACCCGGCGAGAGTGACCTGACGTGTAGGGGTCTCGCGCCTCCATAGACTTTACCATCAAGTCGAGCTTTTCCTCAAGCTCCTCCTGCAGCAGCACGTTCATTTGGTACAGCTGTCGCAATAGGAACAATGGGAATACCAGAACCGCGATCCCCAGCAGCTGCAACTTTACGTACAGATACACCAATAACGCCGCCAGCGTACTGGAAAATAAATCGGTTCCAATCGCATCCTTGCCAATTCTACCCCACGCTTCTCGCACGGAAAGGCCGTTGCTGAGCGACACCGCCAGCGACACGCTCCCCTTGTTAACCACGAAGAACGTGACAACCAGACCCGCAAACGGAATCAGCGTGAGGTCGAATGTGTCGAGGCTGACGGACCCCCCGAGACTCGAGTATGCCAGCGCTGCCAAACCCGTGGCGAGCATGTACTGCGCGGTGTTGAACGTTACCCGAATGAGAGGCTTATGACGGACAAATGCATCAACGACGAGGGCGGTAACACCCGCGATCGCCATCGGCCATGGGTGATGAAACAATGCTACAGATGCGATGAAGGGGATGAATCCGACCGAGGTGGTTACGCGAGCAATAGGGATCTTGAACGAGAGCGAGTCGCTGACGATCCCAATAATCGCGAAGGTTGCCAGCGCGTTCCAGAACCTCGATGGGAAGGGTGCGGGTACCTCCCACGCCTGTACGAAAAGCAAGTAGAGGCTCGCGACCGCCACAGTACCAACCAGCAGGTACGTCTGCAGATTCTCACGCCCCTGCCTGCTGTTGTCGCTCATCGGAGATCGTTTCCGCTTGTTGAAGAAAGGAAAGGGCCCCTCAATCGGTCCACTACCAGCTGACGAGTCCCATAAAAAGGGCAGCAAGGAAATGCAACATTGGGCGTCACCCCCTCGAGATACTGCGAGTCATCCTCGACCGCTAGGAGTAGCACGCCTCGCTATGGCGTACCCGACGCTCCGCTCGTCAACTTTTCGCTCGGCTCCGCTCGGTAGTAGCGGTGACCAGGGGCCCCTTTTGTCGAATTGTCGCTATGTGGCTCGCCGGCGTCCCACTGGCCCGGCGCAGCCGAAAAATCCTTCAATCCGTATGGTGAACCCTACGCCGCCTTCCGCCGCCGCAACGCCTCCCGCATCGCCTCCACCACCGCCGCCATCCCCTCCGACTTGTTCAGAATCACCTTCACCCCCATCTGCCGCAGCTCCACCGCCGCCTCGGCCGGCATCCCCCCCGTCACCACCATCACCTCCGCGTCCAGCCGCCGCCCCGGCTCCAGCAGCCGCTGGATCACCTGCGGCGCATTCAGATCCGGCAAGCTGTAGTCGAGCACGATCAACGACGGCTGCACCCGCCCGATCTCGAGCAGCGCGTCCACCCCCGTCGCCGCCTCCACCACCTCCAGATCCAGATCCGACCGCTCGATCGTCAACACCAACGCCTTCAAATAGCCCGGATCGTCGTCCACCACCACCACCACGTCGTGCCCGTTCCCCCCCTCGAGCTCTTGCGGCACCGCCATCTCGTGCGCCCGCAAAAACGCCGTCAGGTCCTCGGCCTCCACACGCCGCCGCCCCGTCGGTGTCTTGTGCCCCTTCAGTAGCCCCTGGTCGATCCAGTTCGCTACCGTCGCGGGGGAGACCTGACAGACGCGCGCCACGCGCTGCGTGCCCCAGTATCGCTTGTGCTTTGGCAAACTCACAGAACCCCAAATAAACCAAAAATCAGAAGTGCGCAAGGGGGTTTGTGGACTTCCCGCAACAGCCGAGGGCGCTGCTATCTAACCTATTGATTTACAATATGTTGGAAGGAATGTCACTGCCGCGGCAGCGGCTTCTCAGCGCCGCGCGTCAGTCCATCTGTTGGTAGCATCCAACACCGCCAGCACCGCGCTCCGCTCGGTGCTCTCCCTGATCTCGCACGTCCCCGTGAGGAGCTGCGCCTCGCGGCCGCCCAGCCCGTGCACCGCCACCAGCACGAACCGGCGATCGAACGCGTCGATGATCGTGGCACCCTCGAGCGCGATCGAGTTGTCGGGCAACAGCTGGTCCAGGCACAATGACGCCGCCCGCGCCGCCGCCTCCACGCGGTTCCGCACCGTGTCGGTCCCCTGCTCCTCCGCCTCCGCCTCCCTCCCCTCGAACGACAGCTTTACGCGCACGATCACGCGCTGCGGCCGCTCCGAGGGCCGCACCTCGAGCCCCTGGAACACCACCACCCGCTTCTTGGCGCGACTGCGCACCGCCTCTTCCTGCATCTGCTCGATCGGCCGCACGTCGGCGGTCTGCGCCACGCTGATCTTGCGGTGGTCGATCTTCAGGCCGAGCTGCGCCATCAGCGCCGACTCGATGTTGCGCACCACCTGCTTCGCCTGCTGGTCGCTCGTGGTGAGCACGTGAATCTCGCTCACTTCGCCGAGCGGGGTCACCACCACGCGGGCCGACAACACGCCGGTGAGGCTCCCGATCAAGTTCTCGGCGCGCTTCACGCCCCACGGATCGGGGGCCTGGGGAGGGGGCGTCAACGGCAGCGGCTCGCGGTCCTCGACGCCTTCGGGATTGGTCAATGTCACGCTCAGCGGTCTCCCGTCGCCACCTGGTTTCGCCCCGAGGCCTTGGCGCGGTACAGCGCGCGGTCGGCCGCCACCAGCACGTCTTCCGTCTCCGGGCCCCGGCCCGGCACGAACTCCGCCACCCCGACGCTCACCGTCACCAGCCCCTCGGGGTAGCCGAGGGTCCGACCCATCCCCTCGACGGTGGCCCGCACCTTGTCCGCTACGCCGAGGGCCCCGTCCACCCGGGTGCGCACCAGCACCAGCACGAACTCATCGCCCCCGTAGCGCGCCGCCAAGTCGGTGGTGCGGATGTGCGCGCCGCACTCCCGCGCCGCGCCGCGCAACACGTCGTTCCCCGCCTCGTGGCCGAATTCGTCATTCACCTTCTTGAAGTTGTCCAGGTCCACGAACAGCACGGCGAACGGATCGCCGGTGCGGTCGCTCCGGGCGACCTCCGAGGCGAGGCGGTCGCGCAACACCCGGTAGGTGGCGAGCCCGGTGAGCCCGTCCACGGCCGCTTGAAGCTGCGCCAGCCGGGCCTGCTTGTCGAGGTAGGGGGGGCACGACTTGAGCGTCGTCCGTCCCAGCGCCGCGGCGTTCGCGAACGCCCGGCACGTCGCGTACCCGCACGCGCCGCAGTCCCACGGCTTGCCGTTGGGCGCGAGCCCGATCTCCTTCAAGATCGGGTCGACCGCCTCCGGCTGCGGCCGGTGGCCGTTCTTCGAGATCGGGAACGCCTCGGCGATGCGCACGCCGCGCGCCACCGCCTCCTCCACCACCGGCGCGCGCGACCGCGCCGGCTCCGTCGCCCCCACGATCTGGCGCCGCCGGAACAGCTCGTCCCGCGGCCCCAGCAGCGGATGGTCGAGACACCCCTCGCACGGCAGGATGTCCACGAAGCCCAGGTCCAGGCGATCCACGGCCACCGCGCGCGCGATTGCCGCGAGGCCGCCCAGCCCGCGGACCTTGCGGAACCGCCGGCTCGCCTGCGTCTCCTCGAGCAGCACCTCGAGCGGCAACCCCCCCGCCATGCTCAGGTGCCGCCGCCGCTCCTCCGGCACGCGGGTGAAGTACTCGGCTTGGTCGGCCACCACGATCCCGCTCCGCTGGAACATGCCCTCCAGCTCCTCGAAGGTGATCGCCGCGTCCACGTCCGGCCCACCTTCGGTGAGGCATACTCCGGCGTACACGACGGGCGTGCCCACGCCGTACAGCTGCTTCAGGTAGCGCGCTTCGGCGGCGATCGGCGTCGCCACCGGGGCCAGGTACGGGATCAGCTCGGGGTACTGCGTCCGCACCGTCTCCACGATCACCGGGCAGGTGCTGCGGATCATCGTGCCCCAGTCGCCGTCGGCCCAGAGCGCCAGGTACTCCTCCGCCACCAGCTCGTCGCCCAGCACGCCGCGATGCACGGTGCGGAACCCCGCCGCGTAGCAGGCGTTCACGACCTGATTGGGGGTCGCGGGATAGAAATGGACGGCGCACTCGACCGACAGGATCAGCGCGGCCCGACCCGCGAGCGCCAGCTCGAGCGCGCGCGGCACGTCGCCCAGCGCCTCGATCGCGTCGTGCGGGCACGCCGGCAGGCACAGCCCGCAGCGCGTGCACGCCTCGTCCACGATCCGCACGATCGCGCCTTCGACCGCCACCGCATCGGCGGGACACACCCGTACGCAGGCCATACAGGCCACGCACGAGTCGGGTTTGATCCTAAAGTCCACGGGACAACCGGCCGGGGCGCTGCGGCTCTCGGAACGAGGTGAAGCAAGGGCGCCGTAACATGGACGCCGTGGCACTGCCTGTCAATAGCCGCACGGACGACAACCCTTTGGTGGAGCGTGATTTAGGCGAGGGCGTACGCCTTGAGCTTACGGTACAGCGTGCGCTCGCCGATCCCCAGGACCTCGGCCGCCTTGCGACGATTGCCCTGCGTCTCGCGCAACGCCGCCTCGATCGCTGCCCGCTCCACGTCCGCCATTGTCATGCCGGGGCGATACACCACGTCGACCTCGCGCGCGGGCTCCGCCTCACCCGGCGTGACCGCGCTAACTCCAGACCCGGGGCCCACCTCGATGACCTCGACGCGCGGAGGCCGCTCCTCCAGCCGTCGCCGCAGCTCCTCGACCTGTAACTTAAGCTCCACAAGACTGCGGAAAATGAACTCCAACTCCTGAGCGCCCGCTCCCCCTCCCCCAACTCCGCCCATGTCGCGCCCGGGACCGACGAGCCGCATCGGCAGGATGCTCCCGTGCTCCCGGATGTCCTTCGGGATGTCGCTCGCGCGGATCTCTCCTTCGGGCGCGAGCACCACCATCGACTCGATGAGGTTGCCCAGCTGGCGGATGTTGCCGGGCCATTCGGCGTCCACCAGGATCTGCAGCGCCTCCGGCGTGATGCCCCGGAAGGCGCGGTCGTGCTGTTTCGCGAACTCTGCGATGAAGCGCCGCACCAGCAGCGGGATGTCAGTCCTCCTTTCGCGCAGCGGCGGCAAATAGATGTGGAGCACGTTCAACCGGTAGAACAGGTCGTCGCGGAAACGGCCCAGGGCGACTTCCTCCTTGAGCGACTTGTTGGTCGCGGCGATGACCCGCACGTCCACCTTGATCGCCTGCGTGCCGCCCACCCGGAAGAAGGTCCGGTCCTCGAGCACGCGCAGCAGCTTGACCTGGGTGGCGGCCGGCATCTCCCCGACCTCGTCGAGGAAGATGGTGCCGCCGTCCGCCAGCTCGAACCGGCCCAGGCGCCGCTCGGCGGCGCCGGTGAACGCCCCCTTCTCGTGGCCGAACAGCTCGCTCTCGAGCAGGGTCTCAGGGATGGCGGCGCAATTGACCGCGATGAACGGCTTGGCGCGCCGGGGTGAGAGGTCGTGGATCGCCCGCGCCACCAGCTCCTTCCCCGTCCCCGACTCTCCTTCGATCAACACCGTGGACGTCACCGGCGCCATCTGCTCTATCTTCACGAGCACTTCCTGGATGGCGGGGGATTCGCCGATGATCCCGGTGCGCTGCTGCAGCTTGCGGCGCTCGATCAGGCGGCGCACCGTCGCGGCCACCTCGGCCGGGTCGGCGGGCTTGTCGAGGTAGCCGGTGAGCCCGAGCCGGCGGGCCAGGCCCTTGGCGTCGGGCTCGGTCTCTTCGACCAGGCCGAGCGTCGAGACCGAGCGGTCGCGCGCCAGCGTGAGGAGCTGCGCGGCGCCGGACTCGTGCAGCCCGCCCGTCACCACCACGCAGTCGGGGGGCGGGTCGCGGCGCAGGGCCTGGCGCGCTTCGTCGAGCGTGGATGCCAGCGTGGTATGAAAGCCCGCCGCCTCGAGCGCGGCGTTGATGCGGACCGCGTGCTCGAGGTCGTCGGTGGTGATGAGGATGCGGTCAGGCATGTGACGGGGAGCGGGGAACGGGGAGCGGGGAGCGGTGAGTCGTTTGAGCCCCTGTCACCAATTCGACCGCGTGATCGAGAAAACCCTCGAGCACCGCGAGCCCGTCTGCCACACCACCGGGTGAGCCCGGGAGGTTCACGATCAACGTCTTCCCCCGCGTGCCGGCGATGCCGCGCGAGAGCCAGGCGCGCGGAAACCGCGGCGCCGCGGCGGCGCGCAGCGCCTCGGCGATCCCGGGCGCGAGCCGGTCCACCACCGCCTCCGTCGCCTCCGGCGTCACGTCCCGCTCGGTGAGCCCGGTGCCGCCGGTGGTGAGGATCACGTCCACCTCACCCGAGTCCGCCCAGCGCGCGAGCTTCCCCGCGATGCGGTCGGTCTCGTCGGGCACCACGCTCCGCACCGCCACCTCGTAGCCGTGCTCGCCCGCCCACTCGACGATGGCGTCGCCGGACGTATCGGCCCGCTGTCCCAGAGCGCCCAAATCGGAAACCGTCAATATCCCGATGCGCATCGCTTTATTTCTTTGTTCTCCGCGGCACGAACGGCAGCGCCACCACCTCCGCCGGCGCCCGCTTGCCGCGCACGTCGATCGTGAACCGGGTGGCCGGCTTGGCCTCTCCCGCCGGGAGGTAGGTCATCCCGATCGCGCAGTTCGCGGTCGGCGTCACGGTGCCGCTCCGCACCACGTCCACCTGCGGGCCGTCCAGGTACACGCCGTAGCCGTGCCGGGCGACGACCTTCGGCTCGGTCACCTTGAAGCCCACGAGCCGGCGTTTCACGCCCGCGAGCTTCTGCTGCTTCAGCGCCGCGAGCCCGGTGAAGGCGGCCCCCTTCTCGAGCTTCACGATCCAGCCCAATCCCGCCTCGTACGGCGTCACCCCGGCGTCGATGTCGCTCCCGTAGAGGGGGTAGCCCGCCTCGAGCCGCAGCGTATCGCGCGCGCCGAGCCCGCACGGCTCCGCCCGCCCCGCCCCGACCAGGGCGTGCCACAGGATTTCCGCGTCCAACGCGCGGCAGTACAGCTCGAACCCGTCCTCCCCTGTGTACCCGGTCCGCGAGATGAAGCACTGCACGCCGGCGACTTTCCCCTCGGCGAAGTGATAATAGGGGATCATCGCGACGCCGACGGGGGTGAGCGGCGCGAGCAGCGCCTCGGCCCCCGGGCCCTGCACGGCGAGCAATGCGGTGGCGTCCGAGATGTCGCGCAGCCGCACGTTCGCGCCCCGCTTCTGCGCCACGATGTGCACCCAGTCGGCCGCGATGTTGGCGGCGTTCACGACCAACATGAGCCGGTCCTCGAAGCGGTACACCAGACAGTCGTCCACGAAGGTGCCCTGTTCGGTGAGAATCGCCGAATATTGGGCCTGCCCGGGGCGCAGCGCCCCGACATCGTTGCACGTGACACGTTGCACGAAGGCATTGCGGTCGGGTCCGGTGACCTCGAACTCGCCCATGTGCGAAACGTCGAACACGCCCACGTGCTCGCGCACGGCGCGGTGCTCGGCCGCGATCCCCGCCGGATAGCTGACCGGCATCTCGTATCCGCCGAACGGCACCAGCTTCGCGCCGAGGGCGACGTGGATGTGGTGCAGGGGGGTGCGCTTGGCACTGTCCACTTGAGTTCGTCGCTCCGGTGAACCCCGGGGCATGGCCCCGGGGTTGGTCTACCCTAGCCCATTAACGTCGCCAGAAGTGCCTTCTGCACGTGCAGGCGGTTCTCGGCCTCGTCCCACACGCGCGACTGCCGACCTTCGATCACCTCGGCCGTGACTTCCTCCCCGCGGTGGGCGGGGAGGCAGTGCAGGAAGATGGCCTTCGCGTCCGCGAGCTTCATGAGGTCCGGATCGACCGTGTAGCCCCGGAACGCGTTGCGCCGCGACTCGGCCTCCTCCTCCTGCCCCATGGACGCCCACACGTCCGTGTTCACCACGTGCGCGCCCTCCACCGCCTCTTCGGGGGCCTCCGTGATGGAGAGGCAGGCGCCCCCCCCCGCCGCCTTGGCGCGCTCGAAGATCGCGCGGTTCGGCTCGTAGCCCTCCGGGCACGCGAGGCGCAGCTCGAACCCCAGCACCTGCGCCGCCTCGATCCAGCTGTTCGCCATGTTGTTGCCGTCGCCCACCCAGGCGATCCGCTTCCCCTCCCACGTGCCCAGCGCTTCCCGCACGGTGAACAGGTCGGCGAGCACCTGGCAGGGATGCGACAGATCGGTGAGGCCGTTGATCACCGGGATGGTGGCGTGCCGCGCCAGCTCCGCCACCTCCCCGTGGTCGAAGGTGCGGATCATGATCCCGTCCACGTAGCGCGACAGCACCCGCGCCGTGTCGGGGATCGGCTCCCCCCGCCCGATCTGGATGTCGCGGGAGGAGAGGAACAGCGCCTGCCCGCCCAGCTGGTACGCGCCCACCTCGAACGACACCCGGGTCCGCGTGCTCGACTTCGCGAAGATCATCGCCAGGGTCTTGCCGGCGAGCGGCGTGTCCCGGTAGCTGCCGGCCTTCATCCGGCCGGCGAGGTCGAACAGCCGCAGGATCTCGTCCCGGGTGAGGTCGGTGACGGCGAGGAAGTCGCGTTTGTGTGAGGGGGAGGCCATGTATTCCCTGAGAGGCGAGTCAAAATGACAGGTTACGGCTGCTAATTCTACGCGCCCTGGAAGGGCGAAACAAGCGGCGGCCTAGAGGATGTAGCGGCGCAGATCCTCGTCATCCACGATCTTGCCGAGCCGGGCGCGCACCTTGTCTGCGTCGAAGTTGATGCGCTTCTCGGCCAGCTCGGGAAGGTCGAACAGCACGTCCTCGAGCAGGGTGGTCATGACGGTGTGGAGCCGCCGGGCGCCGATGTTCTCCATGCGCTCGTTCGCCTTGGCGGCGATGCGGGCGATCTCCTTGATGCCGTCGTGGGTGAACTCGAGCGTCGCCCCCTCGGCCGCGCACAGGGCGGCGTACTGCTTGGTGAGGGCGTTCTCCGGCTCGGTCATGATGCGGACGAAGTCCGCCTCGGTGAGCGGCTGCAGCTCGACGCGGATCGGGAAGCGCCCCTGGAGCTCTGGAATCAGGTCCGAGGGCTTGGTGGCGTGGAACGCGCCGGCCGCGATGAACAGGATGTGGTCCGTGCGCACGAAGCCGTAGCGGGTCTGCACCGTCGAGCCCTCGACGATCGGGAGCAGGTCGCGCTGCACGCCTTCGCGCGACACGTCCGGCCCGACGGTGCCCCGCTCCCCCGCGATCTTGTCGATCTCGTCGATGAAGATCACGCCGTGGTTCTCGACGCGGTCGAGCGACTCGTTCACCACGTCGTCCATGTCGACGAGCTTCTTCAGCTCTTCGTCGATCAGGATGCGCCGCGCCTCGTGCAGGTGCACGGTGCGGCGCTTCTTTTTCTTGGGCAGCATCTCCTGCAGCAGCTCGGTGAAGTTGACGTCCGTGCCCTCCATGCCCTGCGGCGGCTGCATCATCTCGAGCCCGGGGAAGCCCTGCTGCTGCACCTCGACTTCGACCTCGCGCTCCTCGAGCTTCCCCTCCTTGAGCTGCTGGCGCAGCTTCTCGCGGGTGCGGCGACGACGCTCCTGGGCCTCCACGTCGGCTTCGGACGCGGCGGGGGTGACGTCGCCCTTGGACGACACGACGAACAGCGGCCGGGCTGCTGCTCCCTGCTCCGCGCTCCCTGCTCCCTGGGGCGGGTGGGGAGGGGCGGCCGTCGCGGGTGCGGGGGTCGCGGGGAGGAGCAGATCCAGCAGGCGCTCCTCCGCGCGCGTTTCGGCCTGGGGATAGACGTCGTCCTCGCGCTCGGTGCGGACCATGTTGATCGCGACGTCCACGAGCTCGCGCACCATGGACTCGACGTCGCGGCCCACGTAGCCGACCTCGGTGAACTTGGACGCTTCGACTTTCAGGAACGGCGCGCCTGCGAGGCGCGCCAGCCGCCGCGCGATCTCCGTCTTGCCCACGCCGGTGGGGCCGATCATGATGATGTTGTTCGGCAGGATCTCGTCGCGGATGTCCTCGGGCGCCTGGGAGCGGCGCCAGCGGTTGCGCACCGCGATCGCGACGGCCTTCTTCGCCACCTCCTGGCCCACGATGTAGCGGTCCAGCTCCGCCACGATCTTCCGGGGCGGCAGCTCCTCGAGCCACGGCAGCGTCTCCTCCGGCGCGGCCGGTGCGGCAGGGAGCTTGTCCTCGGGCGTGCGGGTCGGCTCGGCCATCTAGAGCTCCAGAATCGTGATGTGCGTGTTGGTGTACACGCAGATCTCGGCGGCAATCTCGAGCGAGCGCTGCACGATGTCCCGGGCGGGGAGCTCCGACGACGTGAGCAGCGCGCGCGCGGACGCCAGCGCGTAGCTCCCCCCCGACCCGATGGCGAGCACGCCGTCGTCCGGCTCGATCAGCTCGCCCGAGCCCGAGATGATGTAGCCGTGCTCCCGGTCCGACACGACGAGCAGCGCCTCCAGCCGCCGGAGCACCCGGTCCGACCGCCAGTCCTTCGCGAGCTCGACCGCCGCCCGCGGCAGGTTCCCGGGGTAGCGCTCGAGCTTCTCCTCGAACTTCTCGAACAGCGTGAACGCGTCCGCGGCGGCGCCGGCGAACCCGGCGAGGATCTTCCCGCCTTTGAGCGCGCGCACCTTGTTGGCGTTGGCTTTCATCACGGTGTCGCCGATCGTGACCTGGCCGTCGCCGCCCAGGGCCACGTGGCCGTTACGGCGTACGCAGAGAATCGTTGTGCTATGAATTCGTCCCTGCAACTCTGCCTCCAACACTATCCCTCCCCCGTATCGTCCTCACCTCTTTGATCCCCTCTCCCGATGGGAGAGGGGAAACTCAGCACCAGCATCGTTCCCCCTCTCCTGAAAGGAGAGGGGGTCAGGGGGTGAGGACCTATGCCCGTGGATGGGCCTGGTGATACACCTTCTTCAGCCGTTCGACGGATGTATGAGTATACACTTGCGTCGTGGAGAGCGACGCGTGACCCAGGAGCTCCTGCACCGCCCGCAGGTCGGCGCCAGCGTCGAGGAGGTGCGTGGCGAACGAGTGGCGCAGCGAGTGCACGTGCAGGTCGCGGCCGCGCGCCAAAGTGCCCAAGAGGCGCTTGATCGCGAGCTGCACACCCCGCGGTGAAAGCCTCCGCCCGCGCCGCCCCACGAACACCGCCCGGCCGTCGCGCGTTCCCGTGCGCCCCAGCGCGTCGCGCTGGCGGTAGTAGCGGCGCAGCGCGCGTCCCGCCGGGCTCCCGACCGGGACGAGCCGCTCCTTTTTCCCCTTGCCGCGCACCTTCACCTGGTCCGACACGAGGTCCACGTCCTGCTCGTTCAGCCCCGCCAGCTCGGCGAGACGGATTCCCGTGGAGTAGAACAGCTCGAGCATGGCGAGGTCCCGCGCCTCCGTGAACCCGCCCGCCTTCGCTCGGCGCTCCGCCTCGGCGAACAGCTGCTCGACCTCCGCGCGGTCCAGGTGCGTGGGAAGCGTGCGCTCCAGCCGGGGCGTCCGGGCCGCCTTCGCAGGGTTCACCTCCAGCCCGCGCGTCGTGTTCAGGAACCGGTAGAACGTCCGCAGCGCCGAGAGCGCGCGCGCGGCGGAGCGCTTGGCGAGGCCGCGCTGCTGCATCGCTCCCAGCCAGCCGCGGATCGCCAGGCGGTCCACGGCCGCGAAGCTCCATTCAGCCCCGTAGTAGCGTGTGCAGAACGCGGCGAAGTCGGCCACATCGCGGGCATACGCCTTCACGGTGTGGGGCGAGTCATTGCGCTCCTTCTCCAGGAAGGCGACGAACTCCGTTATCTCGGGAGGGGACGGAGTCACTGGTCGGGAGAACGCGGAACGCGGAAGGCGGAAGGCGGAACAGAAGTCCCAACCGTCAGTTCCGCGTTCCGCGTTCCGACTTCCGCGTTGATCAGGGTCGCGAACGCATCCATGTCCGCCAGCGCCCGCTCCACCAGGAGCTCTTTCTTACGCTGCTTGTCCTTCACCGCCCGCTCCAGCGGCTCGAGCAGGCCGAAGTTCGCGTTCATCGGCTGGAAGTGCTCGGGGTCGGCGGTGTGCACGTACCGGTACAGTGCGCCGAGCATCGTGGTGGGCGGGGGCACGACGGGGGCTTCTCCTCGGACCAGCCGTGCCAGATTGACACCTGCGAGGATTCCCGTGGCGGCGGACTCGGTGTAGCCCTCGACGCCTGTGAGCTGGCCGGCGAACAGCAGCAACGGATCGTCCTTGGCCGACAGGTGCGCCGTAAGCGCGCGCGGCGAGTTGATGTACGCGTTCCGGTGGATGCTTCCGAACCGCAGGAATTCCGCGTGCTCGAGACCCGGAATCATCCGGAACACTCGCACTTGCTCCGGCACCTTGAGCCGGGTCTGGAAGCCGACCAGGTTCCACATCTGTCCCGCCCGGTCCTCCTGGCGGAGCTGCACAACGGCGAAGGCCTCACCAGGGAGCCCCACCGGCTTCATCGGCCCGAAGCGCAGCACGTCGCGCCCGCGCGCCGCCATCTCCTCCACGGGCAGGCAGCCCTCGAAATAGGGCGTCCGGTCGAACTCGTGGTGCGGCTGGTACTGCTCCCCGGTGCGGAGCGCCGTGACGAACTCGTCATACTGGGCTTCGGTGAGCGGGGCGTTCCAGTAGTCGTCGCCCGCGCCCTTGCCGTAGCGCGACGCGCGGAACATGCGCGTGGTGTCGAGCGAGTCGGCCGAGACGATGGGCGCGATGGCGTCGAAGAAGGCGAGCGATGCGGCGTCGAGCTTTCGGGCGACCGCCGCCGCGAGCGCCTCGGAGGTGAGCGGGCCCGTCGCCACGATGCCGGGGGACGCGAGCTCGGTCACCTCGCCCCGGAGCACAGTGATCCCGGGGTGACCCGTGACGCGATCGTGCACGGCCTGTGCGAACGCGATGCGGTCCACCGCGAGCGCGGCGCCCCCGGGCACGCGGGCCTGGTCGGCCGCGTCGAGCACGACGCTCCCGAGCCGCCGCATCTCGGCCTTGAGCAGCCCGTGAGCGTTGGTGGGCTCGACCGATTTGAAGGAGTTGGAACAGACGAGCTCGGCGAGCCGGTCGGTCTGGTGCGCCGCGGTCATCTTCACGGGGCGCATCTCGTGCAACGTGACCGCGATCCCCCGCTCGGCGAGCGCCCAGGCGGCCTCGCTGCCCGCGAGCCCGCCTCCCACTACTGCCGCCCCCCCCTTCAGCTCACCACCGACTCCGCCGGCGCCGCCTCCTCGACCGTGATTTCGTGTCCGCACTTGAGGCACTTGCGAGAGACCCCTTTGGTCTTGGTCTGCTTCTCTTCCATGCCGACGAACCCGCAGCTCGGGCAGGCGACCGGGACCGGGCGGGTCCACGTCGAGTAGTCGCACTCCGGGTAGCGCAGGCACCCGAAGAAGTTTCGTCCCTTCCGGGTGCGGCGCTCCGCGAGGTCGCCCACGCCGCACTTCGGGCACTTCACGCCCAGCGGCACGGGCCGGGTGTGCTTGCACGCGGGGAACTTGGTGCAGGCGAGGAACTCGCCGTAGCGCCCCGTCTTGATCACCATCGGCGCGCCGCACTCCTGGCAGATCTCGTCGGTGGGCCGGTCGGGCACCTTGTCGCGGCGCAGCGGCCGGGTGAAGCGGCACTCGTCGGGGTAGCGGGCGCAGGCGATGAACGGGCCGAACCGCCCGCTTCGCACGACCAGCCCGCTCCCGCACGTCGGGCATTTCTCCTTATGCAGGCCCGAGAGGTCGTGCACGTCGTGAATGAGCTTCTGCACGTCCACCGCGTCGAGCGCCTTGGCAAACGGTCCCCAGAAGTCGCCCAGCACCTGCTGCCACGCGAGATCGCCTTCCTCCACCTTGTCGAGCTCGTCCTCCATCTGCGCCGTGAACCCCACCTCGAACACATCGGGGAACGAGCGCTTCATCACCTGCCACACCGTTTCCCCCAACGGCGTCGGCGCGAAGCGGCGGTCCTTGGCGGTGGCGTACCACCGCGTCTTGAGGGTGGAGATGATGCTCGCGTACGTCGACGGGCGGCCGATCCCCAGCCGCTCGAGCTCCTTCACCAGGCTGGCCTCGCTGAAGCGCGGCGGCGGCTCGGTGAAGTGCTGGTTCGGCGTGATCTGCTTCACCGTCACGACGTCGCCCTGCGCGAGCGGCGGGATCGGGGGCAGGTCGTCGAGGGTCTTCCCTTCCTCCGGCTCGTGCGCCTCGTGATACAGCTTGTGGTAGCCGTCGAACAAGACCCGCGACCCGGTGGCCCGGAACACGAAGCGGCCCAGATCGAAGTCCACCTTGGTGGTCTCGAACACCGCGGGGGTCATCTGGGACGCCACGAAGCGCCGCCAGATCAGCTGGTACAGCTTGAACTGTCTCGAGTCGAGGTGCTTCTTCAGGTCGTCCGGGCGCCGCGGCACGTCGGTGGGCCGGATCGCCTCGTGCGCGTCCTGGACGCGGCTGCTGCTCTTGCCGCCCTTGTGGACCACGGGCTCGGCCGGCAGATAGCGCTTGCCGAACTCCTTCCCGATGTAGTCGCGCGCCTGGGCGATGGCCGAATCCGCCACGCGCACCGAGTCGGTGCGCATGTACGTGATCAGCCCGACCGGGCCCTCTTCGCCGACCTCGATGCCCTCGTACAGCTGCTGCGCGATCCGCATCGTGACCGCCGCGGAGAAGCCCAGCTGCTTCGCCGCTTCCTGCTGCAGCGTGCTGGTGCGGAATGGCGGGGGCGCGGGCCGGCGCCGCTCGCCTTTCTCGACCGCTGTTACTGTAAAAGGAATCTTGAGCGCGTCCGCCACGATCGCCCGCGCGGTCGCCTCGTCCTTGATCTCCGGCT
>Ga0209056_10004048_pt1 | contig 15467 bp, 12 predicted proteins | sample GraSoiAngelo_114_FD_185876 | JGI IMG/M metagenome (GOLD analysis project Ga0209056, IMG submission 185876) | Grasslands soil microbial communities from the Angelo Coastal Reserve, California, USA - 14_0903_13_40cm (SPAdes) (version 2) | ecosystem: Environmental > Terrestrial > Soil > Grasslands... | reverse complement strand
GAAGAAATGGAAGCGCTGGTCGACATCGCCGCCGGCGAAGACATTTACATTTTGTCGGACGAAATTTACGAGAAGCTTGTTTATGACGATGTGAAACACGTCAGCATCGCATCGCTTTCGAAAGAAGCGTACGATCTCACTCTCACCGTCAACGGTTTCAGTAAATCATATGCGATGACGGGCTGGAGACTCGGTTATCTGGCGGCGCCGGAGGCAGTGGCGAAAGCAGTTGATTCCATTCAAAGTCACAGCACGGCCAACCCATGCTCCTTCGCGCAGCGTGGCGCACTCGCGGCCCTCAAGGGCGATCAGCAGCCGATTGCGGACATGCGCGATGAATTCGATATGCGACGTAACTACATGTTTGATCGCATTTCCAAGATTCCAAACGTGACCGCGGTCAAACCGCAGGGCGCTTTTTACGTGCTGGTGAATATCAGCCAGCTCGGGCTGACCTCGCAAAATTTTGCCGACCGCCTATTAAGCAAGGCGAATGTTGCAGTCGTGCCAGGCGCGGCCTTCGGCGACGATCGGACTGTTCGGCTCAGCTACGCCACTAGCATCGATGTAATCAAGAAAGGACTCGATCGCTTCCAGGATTTTTGCCGTACGCTCTAGCGAGGCCTGCGAAACTTGGTCATCCCCAGCGAGAGCCGAGGGATCCCGTTGAAATGAGCTTTCGGGTTTCGCCGCGGGATCCCTCGGTCCGAGCCGGACTGGGGTTTTCGCTCCGGATGAGGTCATGACCGGCTCCCTCGCAGTTGTTCTTCAGGCGCACTTGCTCTTTGTGCGGCATCCGAAGCCTTGTCATTCTGAGTCGCGAAGACGACGAAGGATCTCTCGACATTCAGAATCAACACTCCACTCGCGAGGTTCCTCGCTTCGCTCGGAATGACGAACAGTAGCGGCTCGCTCGCCCTCGTTCTCCACGCGCATTTGCCTTTCGTGCGACATCCCGAGCACGAATTCTTTCACGAAGAAAACTGGCTCTTCGAAGCGATCAGCGAGAGCTATGTGCCGCTCCTGCAAATGATGCAGCGCCTGCTCCGCCGGGGCGTTCGTTTCAAACTCACCCTTTCGGTTTCGCCCACCCTTTGCGCCATGCTAAGCGATCCGCTTTTGCGCGATCGCTACATCAGACATCTCGATTTGCTGGTCGCGTTGACGGAGCGCGAATGCGAACGCAATCGCGCCGAGAAAAATTTGCTGTTGCTCTCGGAGTTCTACCGCGAATTTTTTGCGGAGACACGGCGCACCTTTATCGAACAATGGGATTGTGATCTACTTGGAGTTTTTCGACAGCTCCGCGGGACTGGCGCGGTTGAAATGATTGCCAGTGCGGCGACGCACGCGATTCTTCCGGTCTTGCAGCAATCGCGGGGGGCGGCGCAGGCACAGATTGCAATTGGGTGCAATCAGTTTCGCGAGACATTCGGCGGCGAACCGACTGGGTTTTGGCTACCAGAATGCGCCTATTCGGCCGGCATCGCAAAATCGTTGCAAGCGGAAAATATTCGCTGGTTCATCGTTGACGCGCATGCGCTGGAGCAGGCAATGCCGCCAGCGCGGCGGGGAACTTTCGCGCCCTGTTTTACAAGAGCGGGACCAGCTGCTTTCGCTCGCGAGATCCAGGCCAGCCGTCAGGTTTGGAGCGCGCAGCAAGGTTATCCGGGCGATCCGGCGTATCGCGATTTCTATCGCGACATCGGTTTCGATTTGTCAGCCAAGGAGCTTGCGCCGTTACCCAGAAACAGCTTTACCGGAATTAAATATCATCGCGTCACCGGTCGCGACGTTGCGAAACAAGTTTATGATCGCGCAACCGCGGAAGAAACGGCCCGCCGGCATGCCCATCATTTTGTCGAGCGATGCGCCGCCGAACATCAGAGCCTGCAAGCTGATGACTGGAATCCAATTATGATAGTGCCGTTCGACTCCGAGCTTTTCGGACATTGGTGGTTTGAGGGACCGATCTTTCTTGAACATGTCATTCTAGCGGCTGCGGAAAATAAATTGGCGCTGACCACGCCGAGCGAATTTCTCGAACAAAATCCGACCCAACAAGTGACGGAGCCAGCGACATCGAGTTGGGGTGATCAAGGTTTTCTCGATATCTGGCTTGATCAGAAATGCGGCTGGATTTATCCGCATCTTTTCGCGGCGAACACCCGCATGACCATGCTGGCAAAATCGCGTGGCGGTGAGGCAACGGCTGATGATAAGCGGGTCCTACGCCAGCTCGCGCGCGAGCTCCTGCTCGCGCAATCCAGCGATTGGGCGTTTCTCATCCGCAACGGCACCGCGAAGAATTACGCAACGCAACGAGTGACCGATCATCTTTCACGCTTCCAAAAACTGGCGGAGCAATTCGAGAAAAAGAATGTCGATGCTGAATTTCTCGCGCAGTGCGAAGAACGCGATAATCTGTTTCCGCATGTGGACTGGCGGCGTTTCTTATAACCGAGCAGTGTTGCCCAAGAGACCTGTCATCCCGAGTCGCGCAAGACGACGAGGAACCTCCCAAGCGGAGAACCTTGTTTGTGATGAAGAGAGATCCTTCGCCGTCTGCGCGGCTCAGGATGACACGCTTCGATCTGACCGCGCGATTTCGAAGGTTTCCCCGCCGCCTCGCTCGACATGACAAAAACGGTCCTCGCGCTAACGATCGGATTCTTGGCTATCTCATTCTTGCGCGCGCAGGAAATGTCTTCTTCACCCAGTCCAAGTACGACTCCGGCCCGATCGGTTCGGATCAGTTTTGTTCCGCCACCGCTCGAGGGAAAAATCAGTCTCGGTATTTACGATGAGTGGAACAAACTTGTGCGGGTGTTACACCAGGAAGCGGAATTCGATGAGTTCGCCATCGGGGCCGATGCCCTCAGCACAAAATGGGACGGCAAGGACGATTACGATTATGAGTTGCCGGCCGGGAAATATTCGGCGCGAGGTTTTCTCGTTGCGCCGATGAAGATTGAACAGATCTCTCAAAGAAATGAGGTAGTCTTTATCGACCCAGCGCCCCCGGTCCGAATCAAGCTGATAGCCAACCCATTAGAGAATAATGAGCGGCCGACCGTTGATCTTGTCGCCGGCTTTGATGACGATAGCGCATACATTCAGACTGTAGATGGACTGCCGTTAGTGACGGTTACGAAAATCAGCAAGAACCCGGCTCTGGCGGTGGATCTTGACTTGGATCAGACCAAATCCCCGCGCATTCTTGTTCGGGATGCTGACACTGTGCGCGAGTTCCGGATTACCGGCCTGTCAAAGATGATGGCATTTGATTGCGGGAAGTTCGAGTTGAAATGAACCGCTACTAGTCAGCGCGCCAATTCTTTGTTAGTTAGCGCGCGATGACTGCCGAGCTTCAACATACGCTGGCGAAATCTGCCGGATTCAGCGGCACTTCTTTGCACACTGGTGAAAAGGTGACGCTCAAGTTGCAGTCGGCCCCGGTCGATCATGGGATCAAATTTAAACGCAAAGACCTGGCGGACGAGCCGACCATTGACGCGAACATTGCGAACCTGAAGACGGTCGAGCGCGCTACCACCATCGGGGAAGGCGCGGTCCGGGTGCACACGGTTGAGCACGTGCTTTCCGCCCTAAGCGCGATGGGGGTGGACAATGCCATCATCGAAATGGACGCGAACGAGCCGCCGATCGGCGATGGCAGCGCTGCGCCATATGTGGAAGTGATCAAAAAAGCTGGAACGGCCGCGCAAGAAGCGCCACGCCGATTTTTCGACGTGCGCGAACCAATTCATGTCGAATCTAAAAGCGGTTCCCTCCTTGTGCTCTTGCCCGATGACAAGTTTCGCGTTTCCTGCACACAGGCGGGACCGAACAATCGCTTCACCCAATTTTTCTCCGCCGAGATTTCGCCGGCGCTTTACGAACGCGAAATCGCGCCCGCCCGCACCTTTGTTTATTACGAAGAAGTCGCGCCCCTGATGGAGAAGAATTTGATTAAAGGAGGAAGTTTGGAAAACGCCATTGTGGTTCGGGGCGATGCTGTCCTGAGTAAGGAACCGTTGCGTTTTGCCGATGAATTCGCGCGGCACAAAATTCTCGACATCATCGGCGATATCGCGCTCATCGGCACTCGCATTCGCGGGCATATCATTGCGGTAAAGCCGGGTCATGCCGCCAACGCGGAACTGGCGCGGGCGATCGTGAAACAACACGCCAAGATCACTGCGCTTTCCGTTCCGCGGACCTTTCCACCGGGAGAAGGCGGTCTCGATATTAATCAAGTGATGGAAATTCTACCACATCGCTTCCCATTCCTGATGGTCGATCGAATTCTGGGCTTCGAGGGGGAAACGAAATGCACCGGAATGAAAACGGTAACGGTGAATGAACCGTATTTTGCCGGGCATTTCCCTGGCCACCCGGTGATGCCTGGCGTCCTTCAGGTCGAAGCGATGGCACAGGTCGCAAGCATTTTATTGATGAAGCTGGCAAAGAGCGCGAGTCGAATCGGTTATTTCATGAGCGCGGACGAAGTGAAATTTCGCAAGCCAGTTTTTCCAGGCGACACGCTCTTCATTCACGCGGAATTGATCAAAGCGCGCAGCAATCGGCTGGCGAAAGCACGTTGCAGTTGCGTGGTGAACGACGCCGTCGTTTCCGAAGGTGATCTCATGTTCACGTTCCTGGATAAATGAAGTGAATGACGAAGCACAAATAGTCCGAGCCGGACTGGCGTTGAATGACGAAAGAGTGCCGAAGCACCGATGTCGAAACCCTTCGTCATTCGTCATTCGTCCTTCGTCATTTTAATCATGAGCGGCGTCGAAATTCATCCGAGCGCAATCGTTGATTCAAAGGCAGAACTGCGCGCGGGAACAATCGTTGGTCCGTATTGCATCGTCGGTTCCGACGTCATGCTCGGTGAAGGATGCTGGCTGCAACATCATGTCACCCTTTGCGGACCGATGCGGGCCGGGAGGGAAAATAAATTTTATGCCTACTGTTCGATCGGCCAGCAAACGCAGGATTTAAAATACGCGGGCGAACCGACCTATTTGGAAATTGGCAACGAAAATACGTTCCGCGAATTTTGCACGGTCAATCGCAGCACCAAAAGCGATGGCAAAACGCGCGTTGGCAATCGCGGAAATTTTCTCGCTTACAGTCACATCGGCCACGATTGCACGGTCGGCGATTCGGTAGTGTTCTCGAACAACGGCACTTTGGCTGGGTATGTTGAGGTGGGCGATCACGCGGTCATGGGCGGACTCACTGCCGTGCACCAATTTTGCCGGATTGGACGATTCGCGATCACCGGCGGTTGCTCCAAGATCGTCCAGGACGTCCCGCCGTTCTTGATCGCGGACGGAAACCCCGCCCAGATTCGCGGAGTCAATCTCGTCGGACTCGAACGCGCTTGCTACGCACCCGAAAGCGTTAAAGCAATCAAGGAAGCGTTTCGGTTGATTTACCGATCGAAATTAAATACGCGCCAGGCAATCGAAGCCGTGCGCAACCAAATCGAGCCGCGCGAAGAGGTCACCCATTTGATCGAGTTCATCGAAAAATCCGAGCGCGGGATTATTCGCTGACCGGCTAGTAGGGCGTGGGTTTGGGCACGAGGTCGCTCTCGACGTTGCGCAACAACTTCAATGCGGAGGATTCCGGCACAATGCGCAAGACCCTGCGAGCAAGATCGACGGCACGATTCGGTTTGCCCGATTTTATGAAAGCGTCGCATTCTTCCAGGACGCAGCGGATGATGTCATCCCGTTTGGAATAGGCGCCGCGGGCCTGTTCCAGCGCCGCGATTGCGGTGGAAAATTTGCCATCGCGCATTTCCATTAGTCCAACGTCCTCCAGCATGGCGGCGTTGCGGGTGCGAGCGGCAACGACGCGGGCTTGAGTGCGATAATCAGAAGACTCCAGTTTGCTGTTCTTAATCGCGAAATCGTGATAGGCACGCCATTCGGCGGCGGACTTCGTCGGAGTTTTTGAGTCGATCTGTGTCCAATTGAGATAGGGACGATAGAGTGGATCGCCCAAGGCCACTCCCATCCAGGAAAGCACGCGCGACGACATGAAAACGCTTTCGGCAAAGGTGAAACCGTGCAGCAGACGATCGTTTAGGATATCCAGATGCGCGGTTAGCTCGAGATATGGTTCGTAAACGTTGCCGACGGTGGCAGCGGCGCCGCGTGAGACTAGCGGGCCAGCCCAGCCTAAATTCTCGTCGCGCAACGTCGCCGCGCTATCGGAATGAATGTGCGCTGCAATCGCGCCCGGAACGAACTTGAAGCCCGGCTGGTTAAACGGGCCAGCAACGTTGCCAGCATACCATCCATAATAAAGAGCGCAGTCGCTCATCGGAAAGGCATCCGGAAAAATCGTGGGCAGATCATCAAACACGACCGGCACCCCGTCTTTGTGGCATCGATCGACAATCGCGCGCATCCAGGCGTCGCCGATTTCCCTGCCGCCACTGGTTTCGTGGGTGCCGTCCACGAATGCGCGCCCCCACAATCCGTTTTTCTCCGCCTCGATCGCATCAGTAATCATTTGTCGCACCGTTGCGCTGTCCGGCGCATCGAGCCGGGTAACGAGGAGAAGAGGTGCTGCTGTCACTTCTGCGATCGGACGGAATCCTTGAAAATAAGGATTGGTAACCGCGCCCGAGATTTGTCTCGTGAGGAAACCGAGCGCGCTCAACTCGGAGTCAACTGAAGCTTCGTTGCGGCCCTGAACGGGGCCGCCGCCCGCCGGATTATCACCCGGATACGGCGTCGCGATAGGACGTATCTTCAGCGGCATCCCCCTGATGAGAGCGACGAAATGAATCCGAAGTGCCTCTACTCGCTTGCCTCCATCAGGCGTTTCGTGAACGTACCACCATTGCCGCTCCTCAAAAATTTTGCGCAACGGCTCAGCCACCGTGCTGTCGTACTGCTCGCGGGAAATTTCTTCCTCAGATGGACAGTCGAGTCGGACCAGATGATCATCAGCGATTCCACGTTTCTCGGCATAAAATTTCGCAAGCGCTTCTGAATCGGGAAAAGCGGTGTTGAAAACGACGATGGTTTGAGCCGGCAAATTGTCCGTTGCGTATGCGCTCCCGCGAACAATTACGAGCAGGAGCATGAGCCCGAGCATGAGTGTTTTCATCAAAAGCTCAGCTTCAGCCCGTCGTAGGCGATGTGGGTATGCGGCGGCAGATTTTGCTCGAACGATTGCGCCAGCTCATGCGCGATGTGGATGAAATAAGTTTCTTTGGGCTGAACGCGCGTTGCGACTTCGAGCGCTTGCGCGACACTCAAATGAGTCGGGTGTGGCTTCTCCCGCAGCGCATCGATGATCAAACATTCAACGCCGAAAATCTTTTGCGCTATTTCATCCGGCACCGCGCTGCAATCGCTGAGATAAGCGATGAGATTACGTTCTTGTCGGAACATAGGGCTTTGCCCTGTGCGCCCAGCGGACATTTTGTCCGCTGCCTGAGGAAGCACGTCTTCCCTTCCCGCCTTCGATTCAGCGGAGTGCAACTCCGCTGGGCGCACAGACTGTAAGTCTGTGTTCCTGGGGCGGGAAAATAGATAACCATTCACCTCCGCCTTGCCGTGCGGAACCGGCAACGGCGTGATTGTTGTTTCACCCAACCGAAATGGACCGCAAATAAGATGGGGCTCAGGTTTCAAATAACCAGGAAATGGGTTGGTCCCTTTGAAGGCGAACATAAATACGCGCTCGAGATCGGCCATGGTTTTGGCGGAGGCAAAGACCGGCATCGAGCCGCGTTGCCAGGAAAACCGCCGCAAATCGTCGAACCCCATGATGTGGTCGGTGTGCGAGTGAGTGAATACGACCGCATCAACGCGGCGGATATTTTCACGTAAAGCCTGCGTGCGAAAGTCTGTTCCGGTATCGACGATAAAGGCGGTCTCGGGCGTTTCGATGTAAACGGACGAACGCAGGCGTTTATCGCGTGGATCAGAGGAGCGACAAACGGCGCAATCGCAACCGATCATTGGCACGCCTTGTGAAGTCCCGGTGCCGAGAAAAGTGAGAGTGAGTTCGGAGTTGAGAGTTGCGCGTAGAGAGTTCAAGATTTTTCGGCGCGCGCACTCTCAACTCTGAGCTCTCAACACTCAACCGATGCTTCTCCAACTCCTACGAATCAAGAATCTCGCGCTGGTTGAGGATTTGGAATGGGAAATTGCGCCGGGATTCACTGCCATCACCGGCGAAACCGGCGCCGGCAAATCAATCATTATTGGCGCGCTCCAGTTGTTGATTGGTGAACGCGGCGACAAGTCGCTCGTTCGCACTGGAGCGGAGATGTGCACGGTCGAGGCAATTTTTCAGGGCAATGATTTCGCGAAATGGAATGCGCGCTTCGAGGAATCGGGAATCGAACCATGCGACAACGATTTAATTTTGAAACGCAGTCTCTCTCTATCCGGAACGAATCGCCAGTTTATCAATGGGTCGCCCACCACCCTGGCAAATCTCAAGGCACTCGGTGATGACCTGGTTGACCTCCACGGACCACACGATCATCAATCACTCCTGTCGCCCGATCGACAGCTCGATTTGCTTGATGCCTTTGCTGCTGCTGGCGACACGCGGGAGAAATTCGCAAAAATTTTCCGGCAACTGCGCGCGCTCGAAGCGGAACACGCAGCGCTTAATACGGCCGAGACCGCGCGTGAACAGGAGCTCGATTTGCTACGACATCAGGTGAATGAGATCACGTCGGCTAATTTGTCGGCCGAAGAAGAAGCGCAGATTGAGGCGCGCTATCGGCTCGCGAGTAACAGCCGGCGATTGATTGAGCTTGCATCCACAGTGGCTACGAAACTTTCCGAAGCGGACGATGCGATCTTGTCACAGCTGGGCGAAACACAAAAGCTGTTGCGCGAATTGGAAAAGTTGGATCCGGCGATGGCGACCGCGGCGAGTACGCATGAAACGGCAATTGTCGAGTTATCGGAGATTGCGCGCGACCTCGGCCGCTACGCCGAGAACCTCGATCTCGATCCTGAACAACTGGCCGCTCTTGAGCAACGGGTTTCGCTCTTTGAAACGTTGAAGCGAAAATACGGAGCAACGATTTCTGAAGTCATCGCTTTTGGCGAGCGCGCGGCTGAACGAATGCGGAAAATCGAAGGACGCGACGAAGAATTACAGCGTTTGGTTAACGAGATTGCGACGCACAGCGAAGCGTTGCGGCAGGCGGCCGAGAGATTACGGAAGCTGCGCACGAAAGCGGCCCCCAAACTTTCGGAAATGGTCCGTCGAAATTTGCGCGATCTCGGATTCAAGCAATCGCAGTTCGAAGCGAGAATGAGCGAAGCGCTAGTGGCCCGGGCTTCTGGCTGTGATGCGGTTGAGCTTTTGTTTTCGCCTAACCCGGGCGAGCCGCTGAAGCCGATGCGTGCGATCGCATCGAGCGGCGAAATTTCCCGATTGATGCTGGCGATCAAGTCCGCCCTGGCCGCGCAGGATGCAGTGCCCCTGCTGGTCTTCGATGAGATTGACGCGAACGTCGGCGGCGAGATTGCCCACGCCGTCGGCGCGCGCATGCGCGAGTTGGCGAAGCGGCATCAGGTGCTTTGCATTACTCATTTGCCGCCGGTGGCGGCGGCGGCGACATCCCAGTTCGTCGTGACGAAAGAAGTGAGAGGCGGTCGCACCTTTACTCAATTGCGTGAGGTTAGCGGCAAGGCGCGGCGCGAAGAGATTGCGCGCATGCTCGGCGGAAAGGGTGATGAAGCCCTGAAACTGGCTGCGACCATGCTGGATCAGAATTAGGGTCAGCCCCAGTCCCGCAACCGCGGGATCGACGGATCCCATTGAATCTACCTTTAAGGTTGCGCTTCGGGATCCCTCGACTGCGCTCGGGATGACCATTGCGGTGAATCGCGCTGGCCGCGGCCAAAGACTGCGGTTACAGGTTCGAGGTGCTCAATTACATTTGGCTCGCGCTGGTACTGCTCGCGGTCGCGATTGGCGGATGGAACAATAGATGGAAGGAAGTGACAGACGGCGCATTCGACGGCGCAAAAACCGCGGTTACAATTGCGCTCGGTTTAATTGGTGTAATGGCGCTCTGGTTGGGGGTGATGCGTCTGGCAGAACGCGCCGGGCTCGTCCAAAAAATTGCGCGCGCACTGCGGCCAATCATGCGGCGCTTATTTCCCGATGTGCCGGGGGAACACCCAGCAATGGGAGCGATGCTGATGAATATGGCTGCGAACATGCTCGGCCTCGGGAACGCGGCCACGCCCCTCGGTTTGCGCGCGATGCGCGACCTCGAGTCGCTCAATCCGCATCCGGGCACCGCTACCAATGCGATGTGCACCTTTCTCGCGATCAACACCGCATCTGTTCAACTGATTCCGACGACTGCGATCGCGATTTTGGTCGCGGCAGGGTCGACTCGGCCCACCGCAATTGTGGGCACGGCGCTACTCGCGACGCTATGCGCAGCAACGACTGCAATTATCGCGGTGAAAACTCTGGAGAACTTACCGTGGTTCGCTCGTCCTATAGCCGCGGTCGCTGGCCGCGGCTCGGGAGAAAATGCTGCTGCAGCTAACGATCTTAATGCGAAGAGGACCCCCAACAATCGCTCGAGCAACGAAGAAGTCGCGGCCGACACCGGCGGCTACAGTACGGAGCCAACGTTATTGGGACGCATCGCGACGATCGCGCTTCTTATTTTCTTTGTGTTGATCTTTGTGCGAATCGTTTGGCCACCGGGTTTCGGAAATCCACTCACCGACGAGGCGAATGCTTTTGTTCGAAGTGTGAACGCCCTTTCATTGCTGGCAATTCCTTTCCTGCTTAGCTTCTTCCCGATCTATGCCGCGGCGCGCCGGGTCAAAGTTTATGAGGAATTCGTCGAGGGCGCGAAGGAAGGCTTTAATGTTATCCTGCGCATCATTCCGTTTCTGGTCACTATCCTAGTTGCCATTGGAATGTTTAAAGGCGCAGGTGGAATCGATTTGCTGACGAAATGGCTAGCGCCGGTTCTCGCGCCATTGCATTTTCCGCCCGATCTCCTTCCGCTGGCATTGATGCGGCCTTTGAGTGGAAGCGGGACGCTGGCGTTATTAACTGAAATCGTGCATCGCCTTGGCCCGGACAACATCGTGAGCCTTACCGCCGCGACCATTTACGGAAGCACGGAGACAACATTTTATGTCGCTGCGGTTTACTTTGGATCGGTTGGCGTGAAACAGACCCGGCATGCCATCCCGGCGGGACTGCTGGCGGATCTCGTGGGTGTGATCGCTTCAGTCGCGATTTGCCGTGCGGTGCTTTGATGATCCTGGAGGGCCAAGCTCTGCGACGCCGTGTTTCACTTCGCCCGGGCTCGCAAAGCTCGCCCCTCCGGTTCGCCCGTTGTAACGATGCAATCGTTTTAACTTTTTTACATCAGCCCGCGAAGGGGCTTTCATTTTTCCCTAGCCAGCCACGCGGTGGTTTCTCTATCGTCACATTTCTAAAATGATTCAGCGGGATTATCTCATTATCGGCACAGGTATTGGAGGGGCATGCGCATGTGAAACAATTCGCAAACACGATAAGCGCGGGAGTGTGACGTTGGTCGGCTCCGAGGCCTACGCGCCCTACAAGCGCTGGCTCCTTTCGAAAAGTTTCCTGCGCGAAAAAACGATCGTCCCCAGGAAATATGCCGAAGTCGATGAACGCTGGTACTCCGCGCATAAGATCGATGTACGTTTCAATACGGCGGTAACACAATTAAACATCGATCGCCGGGTGGCGGTGCTGGGCAACGGTGAGAGCATCGAGTTTAACAAAGCCTGCCTTGCCATGGGCAGCCGTCCGGGGCGGCCGCCGGTAGCAGGTGTCGGTTTGGGTAATGTCATTTACCTGCGCACCATGCGTGACGCCTTCGCTCTACGGGAAATGGCCGAGCACGAAAAAAATCTGATGGTGGTGGGCGGCGGATTGCTCGCCTGCGAGGTAGCGGCGAGCCTGCGACAAATGAAAATGAAAGTAAGCGTGATGCATCGGCATGGCACGCTGTTGAATCGCTACCTCGATCCCGAGACAGCCGCCTGGGTGACCGGCTATTTTGCCAAGAACGGGGTGACGTTACTTTTAGGCGAAAGTTTGAATGGCTTTGAAGGCAAAACGGTCTTGCGAAATATCCAAACGAAGAGTGGGAACCGTGTCGCGGCGGGATTGGCGGTGGTGGCGTGCGGGACGGAGCCAAATCTCGATTTGGTGCGCAACACCCCACTAGCCGGGCCGCATGGGTCGCCAGTCAACGATTATCTGGAGACCGAAGAAAAAGGAATTTACGCAGTTGGTGACCTGGCGTTCTATCCGGACCGTCTGATGGGTGGAATGCGACGGCAAACCCACTGGGAAAATGCGCGCGAGCAAGGTCTGGTGGCAGGAGCGAACATGACCGGTAAAAAGCGAATCCGTTACGAACAGGTCCCCTATTTCTGGACGGAGATGTTCGATTTGCGACTCGATTTTGTCGGCGATTTCACTATCCAACCGACCCGGGTGGACCTTAGCGGGACGCACGCCAAGAAAAAATTTACCGCGCGTTATTATCAAGGGGACAGATTACGAGGCATTTTGATCTCATCGGGCACACCGAAGCAGATCGATTCTGCCAAAAGCGAACTGAAACGGGCTCTGGGCAAATAAATTGCTAGTAATTATAAACAGGGCTCGGGTTCGGCGCGCGATCTCGAAAGTTCGAGAAAATCGCGGCCACCTCCGAAAGGGTGTGGGCATGAAGCGGGCTAACTTTGAAAAAAATCCGCTCTATGCTGACTCTTGGTTCATTCGCTTTCGCTTGCATTACGATTTTTGGTTGCGTTTTGTGGGCATGTGCGAAGGACACAGACCAGGACATAGACGCCTATGCTGCATCAGAACGACCTAAAGTGGATCGCCAAGACCTCCACTGAGCTCAATACAGTTTTGCAGCAAATTGCTCGCTATGCCGACTTGATGAAACGGCACAAGGGCGACGACTACATCGATCAGCTTAACCAGCAGGTAGAGATAGCGACGCAATCAGCGCAAGCGCTGTTTAATCGCGTAACGTCCAAGATTCTGGAGAATACCAGATCCGGGAGCCCCAATGGACCCGCGGCCACGTCGGCGGCACCCGCGCCAGAGCTGGCTGGTGAAGCGCAGGAATCGACTGGAGAGAGAGCCCCAGGAATTCCATCGCAAATCGCCGTCCTAAACCCTAACGGACCGCGCGAATTGATTCTGATCATCGACGATGAACCGGAAATTGCGGAGTTTGCCTCCACAATTCTTTCGGAAGAAGGGTATAAAGTGATCGTCGCCAGGGACGGTTTCGAGGCGCTTAAAATCTTTCAACAAATCCATCGTCAGATCGGCCTAATCATCCTGGATTTCTTCCTGCCGGTGATGGATGGGGACGCTGTATTCGAGGAATTGAAGGCGCTCAACCCAGGCATTAACGTCGTGCTGAGCAGCGGATTTGCCGAGCAAAACAAGATCGGCGCTATGCTGGCCCAGGGGCTTCGCGGGTTCATTCCCAAGCCCTACACGCGTGAGAAGCTGCTCGAACAGGTCCGCTCGACCCTCGACGCGTCGGGGCGCCCAATCCGCTAGGCTTTGGAATTGTAGCCACTGCGCCCTATCGCCTTGTGGGCAGATGCTTTGACCACCCCGGAGGGCGGAGCTCTGCGACGCCGGGCTCGCGCAGCTCGCCCCTCCAATTCCCCAGTTGTAGCGCCCGGCAGTGTAGACGGCTACAACGACCGGCCCATGGCATCAATTTAGCTGTGCAAACCTTGGAACCGCATGGCTCGCATCGACGCTTTTTTTAAATTGATGTCGGAACAAAAGGCGTCCGACCTACACCTTTCTACCAATAATCCGCCGATGCTGCGCATCAATGGCGACCTCATCCGGGTGGATTACCCGGCGCTCAAGGATGAGGAACTTAAAACCATGGTTTACGAGATCGCGTCGGAAACAAAGATCAAACATTTCGAGGAGAATCTCGATGTTGACTTTGGCTACGAAGTGCCGGGCGTTGCTCGTTATCGCGTCAATTTCTTTCAGCAGAAATACGGGATTTCTGCGGTTTTTCGTTTAATTCCATCGAAGGTGTTGACGGTTGACGATCTGGGATTGCCGCCGGTGCTGAAAAAATTCCCGCTTCTCAAGAAGGGTCTTATTCTGGTTACCGGTCCCACCGGCTCGGGAAAATCCACCACCCTTGCCGCTATGATGGACTTCGCCAATCTCCAGCGGCACGACCACATCATTACAGTGGAGGATCCGATTGAATTTGTGCATCGCAGTCAAAACTGTCTCGTGCAACACCGCGAGGTCGGCGTCCATACCCGCTCGTTTGCTAACGCCCTCCGCGGAGCGTTGCGCGAAGATCCTGACATTTTGCTCGTCGGTGAAATGCGCGATTTGGAAACGATTGAACTGGCCCTGACCGCGGCCGCAACCGGTCACCTCGTTTTCGGAACCCTCCACACCTCAAGCGCCTCCAAAGCCGTCGATCGTATCATTGACGTTTTTCCGACAAATCAGCAGAACCAAATTCGGGCCACCCTCGCGGAATCGCTCAAAGGGGTAATTGCCCAAAATCTTTTCAAGCGGATCGACAAACCTGGCCGAGTCGCGGCCTTGGAAATTCTGGTGGTCGACATGGCAATTGCCAACCTCGTCCGCGAGGCTAAGACGCACCAGATCCCGGGCATGATTCAAGTCGGGAAGAAGAAGGGCAATCAACCGCTGGACGACGCCATCATCGATCATCTTCGTCATGCCCGCATTTCGCCGGAGGAAGCGTACGACAAGGCGATTGATAAGAAAAAATTCCGCCAATTCCTCAAGAACCCGCCGGAAGACTGGACGGAGGAATAATGCGACTACCCGACCTTGATAAGATCCTTTCTGCGATGCTGCATACACACCCCGGCATTTCGGATTTGAACTTTTCGGTCGGGCATCCGCTGCAAGTAGAAACGTTTGGCGAGCTAAAGACAGCCTTGATCGATCCCCCTATCGAAAACCTCACTCCGTATCAGACGGAACAAATCGCACTCGCCTTAATGCAGGGCGATCGGCGATTGATGTATGATTATTTAAGCGGCGGTTCTTGCGACCTTAGCTATTCGTTGAGCGACGAGGCGCGCTTTCGCGTTAATATTTTCCGGCAGCGCGGAAATTTTGCGATCGTTTTGCGTCGGCTTGAAGCCACCGTTCCCACCTTGGAAACACTTCATCTCCCCATCATTTTCAGGGAGATCGCGAAGGAAAAAACCGGGCTCGTGCTCGTCACCGGTGCGACCGGCAGCGGTAAAACCACCACTTTGGCGGCGATGCTCAATGAAATTAACGAGACGCAACCGGTCCACGTCGTGACGCTGGAAGATCCGATTGAGTTCGTTCATCCATGTCTTAAGGCGACATTCAACCAGCGCGAGTTGGGCCAGGAT
>Ga0209056_10004047_pt1 | contig 15469 bp, 14 predicted proteins | sample GraSoiAngelo_114_FD_185876 | JGI IMG/M metagenome (GOLD analysis project Ga0209056, IMG submission 185876) | Grasslands soil microbial communities from the Angelo Coastal Reserve, California, USA - 14_0903_13_40cm (SPAdes) (version 2) | ecosystem: Environmental > Terrestrial > Soil > Grasslands... | reverse complement strand
CGATCGGCGGAGTAATCGCGGGCGTTGTTTGCAGTGTGGCGGTGCCCGCTTTGATGCAGACGGATTCCCCGCTTGCGGCTGGTGTTCGTTCTTTCCTAGCGGCTGCCCTCGGTTACGTGATCCTTTTGATTGTCTTGGAAGCGGGCAAAATCGCTTTTGGAAGAAAACGCATTCGATTCGATGCGCCGACGCCGTTCACGTGGACAAAACGCGGGGATGACGCTGATTTCGTCGTAGGCACTGAAGAAAGTCTGTGGAGCGATTATTTTGCGCGCGAAAAAGATCGACTCTTGCTCGCGTGCAATGAGGCCAGGATCGACCACCACACGTATGGGAATGTAACGCTGCACTTTCGCTACGATCGCGTCACGGCGGAAGGCCACGTGATGATGCTCGACGATGTGACGCAGATTTCCGGCGTAGCGCGGGAACTGGTGATTCCGCGAGAGGCAATGGGGCGAGGCGACTTAAAATTTCTCGCTGCGATTGGCGCGTTTCTAGGCTGGCGTGCGGTCTTGTTTAGTCTTTTCGCTGGATCGCTGCTAGGTTCGATCGTTGGATTGATCACGCTCGTCGTGGGAAAACCTGTGTGGTCAGCCAAACTGCCTTTTGGACCTTATCTGGCGTTTGGCGCAGTTACCTGGATGTTTTTTGGGGAGATTTTTATGCGCTGGTACGGAACGCTGCTCAATCCATAGTACCCGCGGCGCGCCCGGCGGTCGCGGCCTACCACGCTTCTGTTGGAACGGTTGCTGAAGCCTGCTTTGCCGGCACTGCTGCGCCCCCACGCAACATTAACGCCAAATTGATGAGCTCACATTTCCACCAGCGCAGCAGGCCGCGCCGAATCTGTTTGTGAATTCGGATGTCCGGAACAAATCCATCATAGAGCTCGCGCCAGCCGGCGTTTCGTTTTCCGTAATAACCGGTCGCCCATCTGCGATTGGCCAAGGCGACGAGACGTCGGCTATAAAAAGTCATCGCGTTCCGAGCGAATCTGCCGCCCAAACCTGTGAAGGGGAGGTTGAGAAACCCACATTCCGGATCGCGATAAACACCACGGACCAAACCGAGATAATAACCGCTTACATCGAGAAGCAGCGCGGCCGACATGAGCTCGGCATCGCCCATGTAGTAGTATTTGTCCTTGTACAGACTCTCAAACCAGTAACGATAGGTGATGGAGTATTGCTCGTCGTAATAACGAAGCTGGTCGGTCACGTCTTCACCGGCCAGACTGCGCGCCAGCAAATCGGCCACGTAGTAAGAGGTGTAGGAACAAAAATCCAAACCCGGACTGTAAAGTGGATCGATGAAACCGGTGGCATCGCCGACTGCTGCCCAGCCGTCGCCGCAAACTTTTTCGCTATGGTACGGCAACATCGACAACGCATGCACGTCGCCTTCGATCACGCGTGCGACGCCGAAAATCTCGCGGCCAACCGGATTGCCGAGGATGTGGGTGTGCAATCGTTGGCCAAGACTCGGTCCTTCCGGGAGTTTGAAAATTCGGCTGTCGTAAACGATGCCAGCGCTGACGTCGCCTCCTTGCAACGGGATGATCCAGACCCACCAGCCGCGCCCAAAGAGATGGTTCGTGGCCCACTCGCGCGCAGTGCGACAGCGATTCGCATAGTCGGGAAAACGTTCGCGCCAGTCGTAGCTGTCCCACTCCTTAACGCCGCTGAATCGCGCCCAGACAGCGTTGATGGGGTGCTCGGTGTTCGGACGAAGATATCCGAGTTTTCGCGCCAGCATCGCAGTGCGCCCTGTAGCATCGACGATCCAACGCGCGCAAGCGGCGCATTCGCCACCATTGACCGCAGCGCTGACCCTTTGTCCATTCCCATCATTCAGCTCGAGGTTTGTTACTTTCGCCGGACGCCATAGCTCGCAACCCGCTTGCACCGCGAGATCGAGCATGTGTGAATCAAGCTTTGCCCGGTCCACTTGGAAGCCCGGCAATCGGCTCTGATAACGTGTGCCGACCTCGACGCAATCATCGAAGCGTTGATCAGGCCGATTCGAAAACCACAGGCGCAACCCCTGTTTGGCCAGTTGGTGATGACCGAGGTAATGGGTGAGGCCCAAAATGCGCGTCATGTAACAACTGCTCACTTCTGTGGTCGATTCGCCGACTTTGCGATCGAACTCGGCTGTTTTTTCGATGATGAGGACGCGCGCCTCGGGTCGTTTGCGTTTGAGCATGAGCGCCGTCGCCGCGCCGGAAAACGCGCCACCAATGATTACTACATCGTAGTCGAGGTTCATTGCCAACAGAGAAAATGGACTTTGGAGCGAGCAAAGGCAATCAGTTCCGGTGGGCGATGTCATTGTAGGGGACGATGCTGGCCTCCCGGGGAAGCCAACGGATTCCCCTACAGAATTCGTATCGCTTACCAAGAAATGATTTTTACGAACGCGCGTCTGATTTTCCCCGACGGAATTCGCGATGGCCTCGAAGTTGTCGTGGAAGGAGGAAAAATTGCCGCAATTCATGAGCAAACTCGTGTGCGCGGGAAAGACGTTGTCGACGTTGACGGAAATTTTGTCGCGCCCGGGTTCATCGATCTTCATGTGCACGGCGCGCTAGGCCGCGACACGATGGAAGCTTCTGTCGAAGCATTTCGCGCAATTTGCGATTTTCATGCGAGCGGCGGCACGACCTCACTGTTGCTCACAACAACGACAGCGCCGATCGGTAAGCTTGTTGAACTTTTAGCCGCGGTTCGAGGCTGTCGGTCTTCGATCAGCGCGATTGCGGGTGTTCACGTGGAAGGCCCGTTCATCTCAAAAGCGAAACGCGGGGCGCAACGCGCGGAATTCATTCAGGATCCGTTACCGGCTCACGTCCAGCAGTTGCTCGAGCACGCCGATGTGATCAAACGCGTCACGATTGCCCCAGAACTACCGAAAGCGCTCGAGGCGATCGAAAATTTTCACATGCATGGAATCAGCGTAAGTGGAGGACATAGCGATGCCTGGGATGAAGACGCACGCGCCGCGTTTGAGCGTGGCATGCGTAGTGTAACGCATACGTTCAATTGCATGTCGAACGCGCGCCATCGCGGAGTCTATCGTATCGGCGGTTTGCTCGAGTTCGCCTTGAGCGAACCGCAGATCAGTTGCGAACTCATCGCGGATGGTCATCACGTTTCACCGACGTTAATGAAGATGTTGTATTGCGCGAAAGGCCCTGGCGGAATTTGTCTCGTGACCGATGCAACCGCGGGCGCCGGACTGCCGGATGGCTCGCACTTTTCACTTTTCGGCAATGACTGCATTGTGGAAGCGGGCGTCTGTTTGCTGGCTGACCGCTCTGCGCTTGCGGGCAGTGCTGCGCAGATGATCCACCTCGTGCGGACGATGATGACGAAAATCAATGTTCCGTTGCATGAAGCCGTCGCAATGGCGACCCAAAATCCTGCTCGTGCGATCGGTCTCGAAACCAAGGGCAGACTAACCATCGGTGCAGACGCGGATTTTGTTGTGCTTTCACCGGACTTACAAATATTGCGAACGTTTGTGGCCTGCGAGGAAGTTTGGCGGTCACAGCGACAATAAAAATTCTGCCATGTCGAGCGCTGCGCGTGGGCGGCTGAGTTTTGCGATGTTCGCCACCCATTCGCGCCATTGTTTTGCGTCATCGGCAAACGCGCGTTGAAGTTGTGTGACAACCTCCACCGGTGAACGCGCGATCACGCCGGAGTTCGTTTCGATAATCAGCCGGGCATTGCCTTCCTCCTGACCGGCAACGACGTGATTGATGATCATCGGACAGCCGGCGGCGATTGTTTCCTGCACCGTCGCGCCTCCGGCTTTCCCGATAAGCAAATGGCTCTCGTGCAGCATGCGGGGAAGTTCATCGGTCCAACCAACGATCTTTGCTGGGCGACCATCTACCGCCGCTTCGATCGCCGTCCGAAGTTTATGAGCGCGGCCAATCGTCACGGTCAGATCGACTCCAAGGTCTGCGAGTCGCCGGACCAGTTCCGGGGCACGGCGCGTCGCGGCATGGATCATGTATAAGACACGGCGCTCGGAATTATTGGAAGGCAACACTCGATTCGACCCTGCGTAATCAGAAAATTTTGGGCTCACGGGAAATCCAAAAATCTTGATTTTTTCCGGCGCGACTCCCACTGCTCCTAAGACGGAGGCGCTCTGTTCGTTCGCAACGAGGAAATAATCGGCGGAGCAGCCATACCAGGCCGCGTTGATGGTGATCGAATCCGTGACAACCACTACGCTCTTGCAGGGCAGAATACCGTCGGGGTTTTCTCCTCGAATTTGTCGGAGCACATTCGGATAAGCCGGAAACGTGCAAATCACCACGTCAGGTTGAAATCGGTCGAGCAACGCGGTGAAATGATCTTTTAGCTTGGAGAATCGCGCGAATTCGTTATCGAAATCCGTCTTGCGATCCAGCCATCCGTAAACAGCTCCCCAGGCGCGAGGCACGAAATTGACCAGGCCGAGGTAGCCTCTTCGCACCAGCTCGTTGGCCGGTCCATAGGCTTCGGCGAATAAATCGCGCAATTCCACCTCGATCCCTGCCGGCGCGACACGGGCCAAGCCGTCGCGAACGCCTCGCGCGGCGCTAGTGTGACCCTCTCCGAAGCTGGCCGTGAGAATCAGGATTCTTTTTTTCACAGTTTGTCAGGCCATCGTGTCGCAACTCTTCAAGCCGCGGTTTTGGTAATGCGTGCGTTGGAAAACTCGCGCTCCGAGGCAACGCGGACGGAGGTTACTCGAGAAAGCATTCGGACTTTAATGGATATTTAGGCGGGGCAAAGTAAACTCTGCCGGAGATGAAATATCTCGGATTGATCTGGCGGGTTTTGCGCCGGCTGGTTTGGGAAACCGCGATGGATAATACAACCGGCCTGGCTGCGCAGATGGCGTATCTACTTCTTTTTGCGCTGGCTCCCGGTTCGCTGTTTCTCTGGCATCTGCTGGGTCTGTTCGGCACCGATCCGACCAAGTTGCACCGGATGTTCCTTCTCTTGAAAAGCTTCATGCCCCCAGACCCGAAGGTGCAGGACATTCTGGATTCTGCGATGGCCAATGTGGTGGTAACGGGGTCGAGCGGTCTGCTTGCGAACGCAGGGATAATTCTCGGCATCTATTTCGGGACCGTCTTCATCGCGACAATTTCACGGGCCCTGAGTCATACGTACGGAATGCGGGAAGATCCGCATTGGTGGTCGAAATATATCATCTCATTTTTCATGCTCTTCTGGTTTGGGATCGTCATCGTCTTTTGCTTCAATGCGATTGTGTTCGGTGAAAAGTTGGCTGGTATTGCAGAGGTAAATTTTCAACTCGCGTTCCCGCTCCAGGCGTGGATTGCAGCGTTGAGTCTGCCATTCACCGCGCTTGTTCTAATCATCTTCGCGCTCGCCCTGTATCTCCTCACACCGGAGAATTATCTAACCATCCGTCAGGCGTTACCGGGCGCGATTTTCTTTTCTGTCGGCTGGATCATCGCGACAAAACTTTTTCAGCTGTATGTGGCGAGATATGATCGCTATAACCCTACATATCTCGCGCTTGCGTCCATCGTTGTGCTGCTCACCTGGATGTATCTGACTTGTCTGCTGCTCTTGCTGGGAGGTAAATTGAACGCGATCCTTCGCCGGGAACGCGAAAAAATGCGCAGGGCTGCGCCTCTCACACCCGAGCCTGCCGCGCGCGCGGCGTGACTTCGGCCAGAGGAGATTTCAACGTTACAAAGTTACACGTAAAAAAGGAAGAGGTGATCGACCTTTGTCAGGTTTGTAACTTTTTTAACAAATCGCCACTGTAAGCGTTGATCGCGTCGCGCGCTCTGTTACGCTCCGTCGCAGTGGTGCGCTTTCGCATTTGGCTCGCAACTGCGTTCGCCGTCGGCGCGATCATCACAGGTCTCCTTTGCGCGCAGGTCAGTGAAGAACAAAAAAGTCGCCGCGACGAATCGAAGTCAAGCGAGACAAGCGCCTCATCTCCTAAACCGAAAAAATCTCCGACTCCCGAAGCAAAAGGAGCAGGGAGTAAATCAGCGAAGAAACATCGAGCCTCTGGCACGCCAGACGAAGCGTCCACCGCCATTCCGAGGGCAAAATTAGCCAACGACGAGTCGCGAAAGGGAGCGGACCTTTCTCCCAAGCCGAAAAAATCGCCGACCCCGGGCCCAGAAAAACCGGCGAAAGAAAAATCGGTTCGCGATGCCAGCGAATCGCCAGTTCCACAGGAATCGCCGCGCGGTCGCAAGACAAAGTCCGCGAGAGAATCTGGCGAGACAGCGGACACAACCCCATCGGCCACGCCACGCGAGACACCCGAGTCCAGCGCTTCCCCGAAATCAAAACGGCACCACACCCCCACACCCAAACCGAAAACGGCGAAGAAGAAATCTCACGAGAAAGAAACCGCACGAAAATCAAAAAAAGCTGAGAAAGCGAAACTGGCGCGCGAAGAACAGGAAACACCAAAGCCGCAGAAAACGCCAACGGCTCGTGCAGACGAGCGCGGCGCATCAGCAGAAAGCTCACCTTCACCGCCGCGTGCAGTTGCCGTTCCAACGCCAACTCCGGCGCCCCAACCAAAAATTGCCCGTCCTCTTTCAGCCGGCGAGCGAGCCCAGGTTGTGATCGAGAAGTCCGGTGTCGAGGAAGATCAGGGGTTCGAGCCTCCACCATCCCCGCCGCCGCGGAGATTCGGTTTCTGGCCCTGGTCTGGCCGATCAAGCAGCTATCGATATCTTACCCGGTCAGTCATCGAAGCCATCCGGCGCGCACCAGTAAAACGGCGTCGCTGGCAATTCATTGTCGTGCATAACAGCGGCACGCGGCAGGGAAACGCGCGGGTTTTTGATTATTATCATCGGCATGTCCGCCGGATGCAGAACGGGCTCGCGTATCACTTCGTGATCGGCAACGGAACGTCCACGGGCAACGGCCAGATCGAAGTAGGCGATCGCTGGCGGCGCCAGATCAATGGCGGCCATGTGCACAGCGATTATTTAAACAACATTTCGCTCGGCATTTGTCTGGTTGGCGATTTTAATCGCGACCAGCCAACACGCGCACAGCTCGAATCATGCGAAGAACTCATCCGTTATCTGCGAGAACGCTGCGGCAAGATCGACAGGGGAGAGATACCCGTGCGGCCGCATCGCGAAATGAATCCACCGCGCTGGCCGACTGATTGCCCGGGAGACGTGTTTCCCTATTCGTGGTTTCGCCGATTCTAACAGCGAGCGTACGGCTCTGTGTCATTCCGAGCGAAGTCGAGGAATCTCTAATTTGGAGCGAACCGCAATCCTGCGACAGCGGGAGACTGAGCTCGACATAACAAAGGCATCACTTGCGTTCCGCGACCATCAGGTGGGCTTCCTTGTAGTTCCAGCGATAACCAAATCCGAACTCGAGCGGCGACGGATTGCCTTGTTGGAAAAGTTCCTGCAACCGGGGCTGGTGATGTTGTTTGAACAACTCAATCGGGCCGAGGTAAACACCGAATAGACGCACGTTCCATTTGTTTGGATCGAAGTACGCCAGCGGGATTCCGGAATCGTCCTGTACAATTCGATTACTGTGTTCCAGAATGAAGTTGCGGATCGCAGCGAAACCATTCTCAAACATTAGATATGACGATGACTTGAGAAGGCTGGAGCCGACGCCCAATCGTTGGCCGAATTTTAGGAAACCGGGAGTCGCCTTGATGCCGCCATCAGAAATGTCGGTGCTAAAATAATACATCGTTTGGGAATCGCCCGATTGGTTGTCGGTGTACCTGATCCGCACCCCGGAAACACTGCTGCCTTTTTTTCCGGGCGCGGCCTCTTGAAATGCGCCGCCGCTGCTGAGAGAGCCGAACGTCACATTCGTGATCGATTTGTCTGCGCGCGCGATGAACGCGTAGAGAATCGGCAACACGCCGTTGAGGTTCTGCTCATGCAGATCGATTTTCATGTCTTGGGTGATGAAGTACGTCGTGTTGAGTGAGGATTTCATCGCGTTCTCCAAATTTCCCAGTGCGCCGGAGAGATTCGCGATGCGTAATGGGTCCGGTGGGGGGCCCAGGCCTTCCTTCCCGCAAAGCACGTACACAGCAGCCCTGGGAAAAAATTGATCGACATAAAGAAAGTCCGGCCCGCTGAACATGTAAAACGCTACAGGGATCGGTTGCAGCGATTGTGGAAGGTACGTCTCTTGCCACGCGTGCAGTTTCTGCAGTTGCCGGAGATTAAGTTTTGAGAATTGCTCTTCGAAAAACGCGGCATGTTGCTGCCACGCCGGCTCGCGCGTGAGCGGCGCAAGCGGGGAATCCAGCGGGACCGGCATTCCTGCAAGAAAACGCGCCACATCGTTAGGTCCGGCAGCTACCGGCATGGCGCGGGGCGCAATGTGGGGATTTTCCTGTGCGGAGACGCTGAGCCCGGCTGCGACCAGCGCTATGATCGCAGATAACGTGTGGTTCCTTTTCATCCCGAGCGACTGGGGCGTTTTGCCGCGCAAAAGTACAGGAGCAAGCCCAGGAGCGTCGTCGCCACACCGGCCAGCGATTCCACTGCATGGGAACGCAAAAGATAAATCATCATCCAGATTGTGATCACCGAAAATACAATTGGTGGGAGCGGATAGACCCAAACCCGATACGGCCGCGTGATTTTCGGATGCGTGAAACGAAGCACGATCACGCCGATCACAGCTAGCAGCGAGCAAATCAATAAACTGAATTGGGTGTAGCGGACAACGTCTGCGAAACTTTGCGTCAGCAAAAGTAGATTCACGATGAGCAGTTGGAGAACAATCGCATTTGTCGGGACGCCATGTTTGTTTTTGCGGCCAAGTAAACGCAGCAACCAATGATCTTCGCCCATCGACATCGTCACGCGCGGGCCGATCCAGGTCATCGAGCTGACGGTTGAAACCAGACCGAGGCAAATCACGGCGCCAACAAGCCGGCCGCCGTTCGCCCCGAAGATGTGCTTGCCCGCAATTAAGCCGACTTCGATTTGCCCGCGCATTTCCTGTTGCGGCGTGGTCGCAAGAAAAACCGCATTCAGGAGAACATAAGCCGCAATGACGATGAACGTTCCCGCGAGCAGCGATCGCGGAACATTCTTTTCTGGTCGCTTGACTTCACCGATAATGTAGCTCGACGCGTTCCAGCCCGAGTAAGAATACATGACGTAAACAAGCGCGACCGCAAACGCGCCGCTGAAGATTGACATCGTGTCGCCTGCCTGCGGCCAAAAAGTGATCCCTTGTTTTGGTTCGACGATAAATCCGGCTGTAATGAGCGCACCAATTAAGAGAAGCTTCACGATCGTCCAAAGATTTTGGAACACGCCGCCGAGGCGCAGGTTCCCAAGATGGAAGAGCGCCACGGCCCAGACAATCGCGAAGGAGAGCAGGACCGGCGAGCCAAAGTCGAAAACGCCGCGGAAATATGTCCCAAACGCCATGCCGGCGAGCGCGATGGGCGCGGCAAATCCCACCGTGGCAGAAACGAATCCCGCCATGAACCCGAGCGCGGGATGATAAATCTGCGAGAGAAAATGGTACTCCCCTCCGGAACGCGGCAGCGCGGCGCTGAGTTCGCCATAACAAAGCGCGCCGCAAAGCGCCGCGATTCCGCCAATGACCCAAAGCATGAGCAGCGGAAATCCCGATTGAATGTCCGCCAGTTGAAAACCAAGGCTCGTGAAGATCCCAGTGCCAATAATGTTGGCAATAACGATGGAGGATGCTGTGACGAAACTAACGGTCCGCCGTGGGGGTGGTGATTTCACGGAGCGACGTTCAGCAATCGTGGTCATCTCTGGATCGACAATCCCGAAATTATCGGGACTCGCGAATTCTTTCGGAGCGGCGTTCAGGTTTATATTGGCGCACGAGGTCGCGCGACATGCTGGTCGCGGTTGGGATTCGTTGGTGGCTTAAAATGAGCGCAGAATCAGATCTACGGATTTTCCTGAGTTGTCAGAAGCCATTCCCGGCGTCACTTTGAAAGGACATGAACGCATCTCCCAAGCTCTCCGTCGAAACGGCCACCCAACTCGCGGTCTTTCTTGCAAATCGTCCCGGCGCTCTTGCGCGCGTGTGTGAAGCGCTGGCCAAAGCCGAAATCAACATCCACGCGCTGGCGACATCTGACACAGTCGACCACACGGTTGTGCGCATGGTGGTCAGCGATCCCACCAAGGCGCTCATGCTCCTGGGCGAAGCGGGCGTGCTCGCGCTCGAAACCGAAGTGCTCACGATCGAGACGACGAGCCAGCCTGGCGTCCTCGCAAAAATCGCCGAGCGCCTCGCCGAGGCAGGAGTCAACATCGAATATGCTTACCTCGCAGGCAGTCGCGAAGCTGAAAAGGGACTGATCATCCTGCGGCCATCCGATATTGAAAAGGCGAAAGCTGCGCTGCGTGATTTGTAGGCGGCGTCTGTTGTAGCTGGCATCGCTGATGCCGGTTCGGAGCTAAGGCCGAATCTCGATTGTTGTGCCATCGGACGTCACGCGCCAGAGTTCTTCGATCTCTTCGTCGGTGAGCGCGACCCACCCGTGAGTCCAATCTTTCCAGCGATGAAAGGCGCCAATCCAACCGAGTCCGTTTCGAATTCCGTGAATCATGACGTCAGAGCCCGCTGAGACCCCGCGTGCAGCCGCACGTTTGTTGTTCTCATCTGACGGATAAGAGACGTGTAGCGCAAGGTGAAAACTGCTTTGCGCATTTCGGCTATCGATTTTGTAGGTGCCCTCGGGTGTTTTCATGTCGCCTTCTTCCTGCTTTGACCCCATTGGGTTACGACCTAGTGCGATTCGATAAGTTTTGACGTGTCTGCCATCGCGAAAGACTGACAATCTCCTCGCTGATTTTTCCACGACGATCCGGTCGATAGTCGGTGCCACATGTGATGTGCGTAGAAGTAAAGGGCCCAAAGTGCAAATTGCGATAAATGTGAAGATCATCTTGAGCTTCACATTGTGAGGATTGGACGGCCTTGCCAAACACGCAAACGAGCAGACCTCTTCGAGATCGCATTGTGTTCACCATTCGTGATTGCCAATGCGTGCCACATGCCGGATAAATGCGCGGCGCGTTTATGACTTCGGTAAGAACCTTCCTCGGTTACCCATATCCGCTGGGCGCAACATGGATGGGTAACGGCGTCAACTTTGCTCTCTTTTCGGAAACGGCAGCCTCAGTTGAACTATGCTTATTCGACAACATTGATGCCATGGAAGAAAACATTCGCATTCCGGTTACTGAACACACCGATCAAGTCTGGCATGTCTTTTTGCCCGACGTGCGCCCGGGGCAATTGTACGGGTTTCGCGTTGCCGGTCCGTATGATCCCGAACGCGGGTTACGCTTTAACAGTTCAAAACTCCTGCTCGATCCCTATGCCAAAGCCATCGCCGGAGAAGTGAGCTGGGCAGATGAAATGTTTGGCTATATCATCGGCGGTAAGAAGAAAGATTTGACTCGGGACTTCCGCGATGATGCGTGGGGAGTGCCGAAGTCGGTCGTCATCGATGCCGGGTTCGACTGGCTAGATGACCGGAGACCCGGCACTCCGTTGAACAGCTCTGTGATTTATGAGCTGCACGTGAAAGGCTTCAGCAAACTTTGGCCCGATGTGCCGGAGGAGTTGCGAGGCACTTACGCGGGCCTCGGCAGCGCGCCGGCCATTGATTATTTCAAAAAACTTGGCGTGACCGCGATCGAGCTGTTGCCCGTACACGCGCATATCGACGACAAGAGCTTGGTCGATCGCGGCCTAACGAATTATTGGGGTTACAATACGATCGGATTTTTTGCGCCGCACGCGCAGTACTCAAGCAGCGGACAAATGGGCGAACAGGTCGTCGAGTTCAAATCGATGGTGCGCAGTGTTCACGCCGCCGGCATCGAAGTGATTCTCGATGTGGTTTACAACCACACCGCGGAGGGAAATCATCTCGGCCCGACGCTTTGCTTCCGCGGGATCGACAATCTCGCTTATTACCGGTTGCAGCCGGACAAGCCCCGTTTTTATCTGGATTTCACCGGCACAGGCAACACGTTTAACCTGCTTCATCCCCGGACGCTTCAACTGGTGATGGACAGCTTGCGTTACTGGGTCTTGGAAATGCATGTGGACGGGTTCCGCTTTGACCTTGCTGTGAGTCTGGCACGTGACCACGAAGGCGTTAACAAGCTGCACGCGTTTTTCGAAATCATTCACCAGGACCCGGTGCTTTCTCAGGTGAAGCTAATCGCGGAACCGTGGGACGTAGGTGAGGGCGGCTATCAAGTTGGAAATTTTCCTGTGCTTTGGGCTGAATGGAACGGGAAATATCGCGACACGGTTCGCGGTTTTTGGAAGGGCGATGAGGGCCGCATTGGGGAGATGGGATACCGGCTCACCGGGAGCCCCGATCTTTATCAACACAATGGGCGGCGCCCGTATGCGAGCATTAATTTCGTCACTGCGCACGATGGTTTCACACTGTGGGACCTCGTGAGCTACAACGAAAAGCACAATGAGCTGAACGGCGACGGCAACAACGACGGCGACAATAACAATCTGTCGTGGAACTGCGGCGTGGAGGGTCCCACCGATGATCCGCAGGTCAACACCTTGCGCGAACGGCAGCGGCGGAATTTTCTGACCACACTCTTTCTTTCCCAAGGCGTTCCGATGATCTGTGGTGGAGACGAGCGGGGAAGGACGCAAAAGGGCAACAACAATGCTTATTGCCAGGACAACGAGATCAGTTGGCTCGATTGGGCGCACAATGAAAAGCAGAACCAGTTTCTAGAGCTCACGCGAAAGCTGATTTGGTTTCGCAAGGCGCATCCGGTGTTTCGTCGGCCAAAATTTTTTCAGGGCCGACGGATACGCGGTTCGGAGATTCGGGATGTAATGTGGTTCAATCCTGGCGGGAGCGAAATGAGCGAGGAGGAATGGGCGTCGCCGTTTGTTCGCTGTATTGGGATGCTGCTAAGCGGCGACACGATCGATGTTTTCAATTTTGAAGGGGAACCAATCCGCGATGACACATTTCTGCTGCTGATTAACGCGCACTACGAACCGGTCCCATTTGTCCTGCCTGGCCAGGAACACATCGAGTGGCAATTGATTCTCGACACGATGGATCCGAACGGTTTCCTGGCTGAGCCGAAAAAATTCGCGTCGGGCGACGATGTCGATCTTGTCGGGCGCGCTTGCTGTTTGCTTCAACTGGTAAAGGGCGCGCAGGCGCAAGCCCGCGAAGAATCCTGGAAAAAGCGGCATGTCGAATTTCCGCCGCTTAGCGCGGAGGAAGAACGCGCGGCAGCCAGCCGGGATCGGCTTGTCCGCCGGAGCCTTGGCGAAGCCGGATGATCCCAACCGCGCGACACATTGATGGAGGCTACGGAGAAGGAAATTCATGCAACGCATTCTTGTGGTGAGAAACGAATTAGTTTATAGAGATACGAAGCGCGTGTTATCATGCGCGGCCGATTTTTTGGTCAGTGATTTGCCATGACACCGAGTTCTCTTGTGATCGTCACTGATCGAGGCAGTTTGAAAGCATATCGGGTGAATGAGACGCCGACGCGCGGACCAAGCCTGCAACTAGTACAGGCATTCAACATCACCGACGCGCACGGCAGACTGGTCGATAAGGTAAGCGATTTCGCGGGACGATTTCCCGTCACCGATGGCGCGGGGCCGCACCATGGGGCGGCGTCCATTGCGGAACGGACGCAGCTCGTGGCGGAAACCGATCGCCGCATTCAGAAAGAGCTCGCTGATCAAATTACAAAGATCGTTTCACGTAATGGAAAGGAAGGCTGGTCGTTTGCGGCGCCGGCTGAGATCCATGGAGCGATTGTCGATCTTTTACCCCCCGCTGTGCGCGACCGGATCGTCGAACACGTGAAATCTGATTTGGTAAAGGTGGAACCGGCGAAACTCATTTCGCGGTTTCGTTCGTTGCAGCAAATTTCATGACGCAATGCTGGAATATTTTTGTTCCCTCACGCCGGAGGGCTCGTTAGTATCTAATTAATCATGCAACTGCCTGTTAAGATCTCGTATCGGGGTCTGGAAAAATCTGACCAGATCGACAACCTTGTTTTGGATTATGCGGCGCGACTGGAAAGATTTTGCGACCACATCAACCGCTGCGATGTGGCCATCGAGCAAACCAACCACACGCATCAAAAAGGAAATCCGTACCGGTGCCGTATCGATGTCACTGTGGCGCGGGGTCACGAGCTCGTCGCCGATGAGAGGCAGAAGGACAACGGCACGCACCAGCCGCTCAACAAGGTAATCCACGACGCGTTCAAAACGATGGAGCGCGAGTTGCGCCGTGTCGTGGACAAGCAAAGACGCGACGTCAAAACACACGCCGACACCCGTTCACCGAAGTGAGCATTTGGCGACCGCTGATCGTATCGAAAAGCATTTCAGGCAGGGACGATTGATCTCAATCGTCGTTGCCTTTGTTTCAATTGGCCTGTCGCGCCGCTCACGATCACCAGCTCAGCGCTCGTCAACCAAAGCCAATAGCCCGCGCCGTAGCCGACGATTTTCCCATAGGTCGGCGCCTCGCTCGCAATCATAGTGTGGCGGAAAAGAAACGCGACCATGAAGGCTGACGCTAGAATTCCGAGCAGCAGCGCGACCTTATTCTTTCCCGCAAAAGAAAATACCCAGGCAGCAAGCAACACTGGATTGGCCAGCCACTCGAAGTATCCATCAAAGACTCCTATCAGCCCGATCAATAGCAAATACCAACCGGGAGGCGGTGGCCCTGGAATGTGCGCCTCAGTATAGAAACAGTTCTGCGTCAGCGACGCCACGAAAACGATGACGCTGAGGAGCGTAATGATTCTTGGAAGCCGCATCACAAGATCAAGGTCGAGTATAGTAACCGCACCGCGCGAATAGAAGCGCTATTTCGAAACGGAGAACGCGGACTATGGTGCGCGGATTTCGCAAATTCAGAGCCGCAGAACTCTTCTGACCAAAAACAATCTGCGTTAATCTGCGGACGAATTAACTTTTCTTCGCGTACTTTTCGGCTCCGAGAAAGTGCAGCGAGACATAAGGCTCATCGCCAATGACCCAACTGTCGTGCGGAATTGGAGGAACGTGAAAAAGTTCGCCCGTTCGCAGTGCCACCACGCGCCCATCATCGAACGCAACCGCCGCGGTGCCGAAGAGCACTAATCCAACGTGTTCAACGTTGCACCGGGTCGCACCCACACCCGGGCCGACATGCTCGCTCCATTTCCAGCCCGGCTCATATGTGGCGCGACCAATTGTCATGCCGCCGAGATGCACAAGCTTGAAGCGCCCTTTCTCCATCACACGAACTTCGTCCGGAGCCTCGAAGGATTTGAGAATAACCGCTATCTGCTCGCTGCTCATGCGCGACTTAATAATCTGTACGACAAAAAAAGCCCAGCTACTCCTGGCGAGGGCAGTTTTCGCGGCAT
>Ga0209056_10004045_pt1 | contig 15481 bp, 16 predicted proteins | sample GraSoiAngelo_114_FD_185876 | JGI IMG/M metagenome (GOLD analysis project Ga0209056, IMG submission 185876) | Grasslands soil microbial communities from the Angelo Coastal Reserve, California, USA - 14_0903_13_40cm (SPAdes) (version 2) | ecosystem: Environmental > Terrestrial > Soil > Grasslands... | reverse complement strand
GTTGGGTGTTGCTGCCGGCGCCCTCTCCTTACTGCGCCGCGATTTAACCGTAAAAAATGCACCCGCTCGCGTTGAACCATCCGGACCGGTTGCGCGCGTCCTCAAGCTTTCAGGCAAAATCCAGGCATTAGAGCAATCCCTTGGAGGAAAAATAGAAGCTTTACAGCAAGCAGCAGATATGCGGCAACAGCAAGTCTTGTCAGCGATTTCCCAGGTGTCTGCATCATTCGAGCCGCTGCGGCAAATGCTCGACAGACAATCTACTGCAACTGCCCAACTCCTCACTGCTTCAGAGAGCCTTTTGCAAATGAGTACTGAACTTTCCAGCAAAGAGAGTGCACTGGAGAATGTCCTCTTGGAGAGAATGCAAAGTTTGCAGCAGGCTCTTGTGGAAGAGATACAGAGACAACATAGTTTATTGAAGATTTCCCATATATCAGCATCTCTTGAGACACTACAACGCAAGTTTGAAGAGCAGTCCACTCCGATCTCCCAAATTTCGTCGTTGTCAGATCTCGTCCAGCGATTACAGGGGCAGGTAGATAGACTACATGCACTGATAGCACAGAGATTACCAGCACTCCCCACTGATGGGCGACCCTCCTTGGACGCGTTACAGAGAACACGAGATCAACGCATGGCGAACGCAACTGCTGCTATAAATGACTACCAACAGTCAGAGAAGGAATTACAAGAAGCTACTCAGGAAAACGAGCGTATCTTTCAGGATCTGCATCGCAATCTTATGATGTCTGCCTTTACCATTGCACCTGATGCAGCAAGGAACCGTTCCGATACTCGTGCCATAGGTCAATCAGAAATGGTGATAGAAGCATCGTCCTCGGACAATGCAGGGAAAGAGGTGGAGTGAAAGGTGAATAGGACAGACAGCCTCTGATATTCGGGAGGAGTTTGTGGCGTTGTCGGTTAAGGCCCGATTGATCATCTTCTGTCGTCTCTGTTCCTCGTGACAGTTGGGGTCCTGCCCGTTGTGGATTGGAGCGCGACTTTCTGCATGGCTCACGTGAGCCAATTGAGCAGAGACGGCAGGAGAGTCGGTCGAGAGAACGCCCGCGTGCTTTCGCCGACGCGACTGACAGCAGGAGAAACCTTGACATGCTCCAACCTCATACCACACAATACATTCAGCATGTGTCCTCTTGTCGTGCCTCTCTTTGTGTTGTCTTTTCACTGAAAAAGGATGGTGAGGATGGACCTCATGGAAGTCGTGTTTGTGACCGTGCCCAGTGAAGTCATTGACCATCTTAGTGTTGAGGAGGTTGCGACTGTTGACCAAAAATGTATGGAAATGTATGGATTTGGCCTTGAACGGCCTGAACTTTCGAGGTTTTAGCCCTGAAATTGACCGCGTGTTCTCAATAAGAAAGCACCTGAATGTTTTGTTCTCACCAGACTTTATTCGTCTAATCATGTAGATAGACGTTAATAGTTTCATGAGGATTTCCATGACAAATACACCCACTACACCTGATCCAATTGTTGCTCAATATCAATCCAATGGGCACCAAGCCACTGCTCTAGAATCTCGGGCTGCATCACAGCTACAAAAGAAAAAGGGCTGGACTGGATTTGCAGAGAAGACGCTTTGGGATTGGCTCAACTTATTGGGAGTTCTTCTTGTCCCCTTAATGATCGGTGTTGGAACCATCCTTATCACTGTTCAGCAAAGTGCTATCAGTCAGAGCCAGCATGATAGTGATCAAAGAATTGCTGATAATCAGTTCCAAGAATCTCTTCTTAAAACCTTTCGAGATGATATCAACCGTCTCGTTCTTGATAAACATCTTCTTACAGCAAAATATAACGATCCTGTTCAAATTATGGCTTACTCATATACGAATGATGCATTGAGAAAGCTTGATCTATCTCGACGAGTATTGTTGGTGCGATTTCTCAGTGACTTACATCTCATCGTATCCACGACAAATGACTCAGCACTTGTTTCACTTTCTGGGATCAAGCTGGGCAGGCATGATCTGACTGAGTTTAATCATTGTCAGACTGGTCAGCGTGAGTTCAATCTGCGTGGGAATCATCTGTGTGTAGCTGATCTGCGTGAGGTTTATCTGAGTGGGGCTGATCTAAGCAGGGCTGATCTGCTTAGGGCCGATCTAAGCGGAGCTGATTTGTCTGGGGCTGATCTAAGCGGGGCTGCTCTGTCCGATGCTGATCTGGTCTTGGTCAATTTAAGAGGAGCTAGAGTTACCCCACAACAACTGGCACAAGCCTACTCCCTCAAAGATGTGACACTCCCAGATGGGTCGCACTACCCCTCTTCTAGCTATCCTGTTCCTAATCACCAAGAGCCAACAAAATGAGTGAGCATCTCAAGAAAATAGAGCATTTAGCGCTATGTAACTGTATTTTGCCATGAAAAAACCATCCTGGTAGCTCTTCCTACCGGATGGTTTTTCTTTGTTTGCCTTCCATCCCTCGGAAGAGCTTGGAACTCTCCCAAAAAGGTCTTCTCCCAAGAGACAGAGCGTAGAAGAACGGGAATAATACGTGTACTTGGTAATTTGCGTGAAAAGTGAGCAACTTTTGACCTGAAATGTGGGATTTTTGCCCTTTGCCAAAATAACTTGCCGCTTTGTGCCAGGGGTTTTGCCATAGCAGTAAAATGCCGTCAAGTGGCCCCACAAGCCATTTTATCAGATTTGGCCTGTGAGAAACCTAACTGGCGAGTTTGGCTCTGAAAAAGCTGTTCATCTAGCTCTACAAGAGCCTTTATGGCATGTTCATACTCAGTGGCAAAACCTCTGGCATAATATGGCAAGTTATTTTGACAATCCGCAATTTTGGCGCGAATGTTGAGCAGCACAGCCATTGACCACGGATCAAGTCGCTCTACAAGCGGATAGTTGCATATCGTTTTTGTAAATTCGGATGTCCATTCGTACCGTTTTTGCTCGCTGTATTCGACACTGCCAACACGGAAACAGAGAGCGGAGGTTCGGACAGGCCATGCAAATCAGCGAAAAATTGGGCTGAAAACTGGTGATTTCTGTCCAGAATTCGAGCAATTCAAGCATGTTTTGTCTCCTGAATTTACAGGTTTCGAGAATCGTGAACCGCTTCTGGCGCGGGTTCTCAATCGCCCAATAGTTGAAGTGCTCAACATTCACGCAAAACTGCTAACCATTGAGGCCAAAAAGTGCTCAACATTCGCGCAAATTACCAGTACTGCCGATCAACTGTCGTTCACGTGCATGTTGCATCTCACTACCAGTACAGTAGGTTGAGTTCATAAAGTCTGGGCTTACCAATGCCAAGACAATATCGGCTGTATCTAGGTGGAGCTATCAGTGGGGCATATCCTGCTGGACTATGGCACGACAGATCGGCAAGGGCATGGGTTTCTGTGCCTGCTCTACGGACAAGTTGCACGCGTCTTCCTCGATGATTTGCTTGAGGCCGGAATCCTTCTTGACTACACGCTTTTCTCTTTGCCGGGCCCTATGCTGCGTCAGATGCTGTGAACTGCAAGCTGAAGGAGAGAGCGTTCGACCACCTCCCGTCTCTGTGCAAAGAACAGGACCGTGCCTTCATGTTTGTGCCCCCCCCATTTTGCGGTCCGTCTGCACTCTGAGATAAAATAGGAGATGCCGATACAGTAAAAATATCGGCAAGTCCACCCTAGAGGAACGTATGCAGGAAGGTCAATCTCCCACAACCCACGTCGCAGAGTCCCAGTCCCCTCGACCGCTTACCCTTGCAGAAGCCTCAGCCTTGGCTACCAAAGCGGTTCAGGCTACTGTGCTCAAAGATTACAGGGCACGCAAGTCAGTGGAAACCCTGCGTCGTCAGCGTGCGGATTTAGCCGCCTTTGAGCAGTGTTTGACTTCCTATAACATTCTTGTCCCAGATGGCTTCAGTGAGGAACTCTCCCACTGGCGGGATGTCGAGTATGGCTTAGTTGAACTCTTTGTGCGTTGGCAGGTCCAGCAAGGTTATGCCCCTCGCACAATTGCGGCCCGTCTCTCAACGGTGAAGGTCTATTGCCGATTAGCCGTCAAAGCGGGCTATCTGTCTATCGAGCGCTGGGCACTGATTCGTACCGTTGAAAGCTATCATGGGAACGAGGCAAGCAATCTGGATCAGAATCGTCAGGTTATCCGCCGAGGCAAGAAGAAGCCTCTCCCTGTTGAGATTACGACCAGCCAGTTGGAGCGGCTCAAAGAGCGTCCAGACACGCCCGTTGGTCGTCGTGATCTCCTGATTGTGTGTTTGGTCTTTGATCACATCCTACGGTGTGGCGAGGTTGCAGCTCTCAACGTCGCTAGCCTGCAACTCCAGACGGGAAAACTCGTCTTCCATCGTCAGAAAACTCCCCACTCGGATAGTCACGATTTGACCCCCGATACCTTGCGTGCGGCCTCTGCCTATCTCACGAAAGATCGAGAGAACGCTTCTCCAGATGATCCCCTCTTTGTGGGGAAGTGCTCACACAACCGGATTAACGTCCGTTCCGTCCGTTCACGCATCCAATGGCTTGGGCTCCACGTACTAGGTATAGCAAACCTTTCCCCGCATGATGGGCGGCACTTTGGGACCTTTGATGCACTAGAGAATGGGACGACCGTTGATCGTCTTCAGTCATTCGGTGGTTGGAATACCCCCGCTCGCCCTCTCGAATATGCTAGACGGCAGAGTATGGGTAACAGTGGTGTGAAATTGACTGCTGCTGGGGACAATCCGCAACTGGCACAGAATCGAGACTGACTTTGAGTGAGACTGAAAAGCATGGGCATCTGGGCGGACGGCTTCTTGCCATATATCGAAATCGACGAGGTGTTGGCCAACAGGATTTGGCGGATCTGGCGAACTGTTCACGAAGCATGATTGCGGAGACACGAGGGAGGTGTTCGGCTCCCATCAAGCGATTTGTTACAGGCGATAGGCAATGCACTTGGTCTTAATGCAGTGGAGCGGGCCCTTCTGTTTTATCTCTACGATAAGGTAGAGGCAGGCCAAAGTATGCTTCCCTACACCGTCGCTGTGCTCTGCCTTGATCCAGATCTCCGTGCAGAGCAGGTTGAGTCCCTCGTGCATTTGATTGTCCAGCAATACAAAGATGCGGTGGAAGCAAACCAGAGTTCCATTCAAATCGTGACTGGAGAGGCTTGAGGAATTCGTGTAGGTAACGAACAAGTTCCTTCAAAGGAAGAACTAGTAACGAACAAATTGGAACAAGTTCGTTACTATTGCCCAATCGGGGAGGTAAAGACGAGCGACAGTGGATAATCCGTTTCGTTTAGAGTCGTGCTATCAAATCGTTGATCGTCGAAAGTGTCGCGTGCTTCCACATATCCGTTCCAAATGCCCGTCCTGATGACCCCGCTTGGTAGTACGAACTCGATTGTCCAAACGGCACTTCCTTCCAATCAAAGTTCATGACTGCAAAGGTATCCTCATCATGACCCCCTCCTGGCCAGCATCCAGCAGGCAGATACTCAACAAAGATCGTGTTTTCTGGTGTCATGATGGGGGGATCGTCCGGGTCCTCACCCTCGCGAAGAACAGGGGGATAAATGTTGAAAAAGAAATTCATCACAAAAGTAGCAATGTGCTCCATGTTGTTCACAATGGAATCGCCACGATCCGGTGTTTGCGTGATGATGGCCAGTAATTGTTTTGAATGCTTGTTCTTACTTCTGAGTAACAGGAGGTGACACCACCTTCCAGATCGTGGACTATCATAGCTCATCAGATAGGAGAACTTTCCATTGTAGAGAACTTGTGTTGGATCAACGGTGGTGAGAGAGAGCGAATAGTTTCCACCGCTGATAATCTCAATCTTACGTCGAAGGGCGTCAAGATCATGCACCATCATATTCCCCTTTCTCGTAGGTGCTAAGACATCTCATTCATGCAGTCTCAATGGTAACGCTTGTTCATATGATACCATGTTACGCTTAAAAGGGAGTGGTTCTCACTCAAATACAGTAACCCTAATCTTGCGATGTACGCGGTAGCGTGCTTGACCAGAGAGTGATTCTCTCCAATCGAGCACGCTACTGGCTATTTCAAACTATGGTACGATTGTCAATGAAGCGCTCCGTCAGGCACTCATTCTGAGAAGCTTGTGGCATGTAGCAGATGCACACGAGGAGATCGCACACCTGACAGACACGTGAGAGATGGCTTCTAGTCTACCTCTTCAAGCCCACAGCCTGGAAGGGTGAGTTGGGTATACGCTGCTGACTCGCCCTTCTGCTTGTCGTCCCCCTGATAAGTCTCATCGGAATTCCCATCTGTTGATAAAACTTTAGGTTCTGGTAGATCTCCCTCTGGCCAAAGGGTTAGTTGTGTGAATGCATCATTCTTCATGTTTGTTCCTTCTCCTGTGACGGTTTTTGTGTTGATGTAGGATTTGACTGACTCCGAACGCACTACGAGATTGGTCGAACTGGATTGTGCCGATGCCGCCTATGCTTGGTGGTCCTCGGCTCGTCTTCGATCTGTTGTTCATTGGTAACCTCCTCTTCTGCTGCAAGAGGTGATGTGTTTCCTCTTGCCATTGATCGCTTGCAAGCTGTAGAGCAAGATCCCTAATGGTTTCTGTTCTCTCATCGTTTCCATTGCGACATGAATGGTCGGCGGCGTTGCGATAGAACACGCTGTGCCTGTTGATGAATGGATATAGACATCACCAACGTCGTGACCCCCCCCTTAATGCCTTGTCCTGTACGTTTGGCCTAGATGCCATATCTCGTAAAGCACCGGATGAATACGGCAACTGTATCGAGAAGTGTGAGACCGAAGAGAGACAAACCTCCCTGTCTGGAACGCCGGTTTGGTCATATCTCTTGGTCCAGATGCATGCTCGCTTCAATTGCCCCAAGTCCTTTAAGTTGATGTGGCAATCTAGAACAAACTTACAATAAAAGTATACAAATAACTCTGAAGTATGTCAATACATTTATTGTTCATACTGTATGTTTAATTTACTATTGTAGGTTGCGGGATGATCAGTTGACCATAATCCGTATCGTCAAACGGTTGTTCAGGCTCCTCTCGCAGTTTGGCGGGGGAGCCTGCACTCTCTAGCGGAGATGGATCTGCTCATCTCCTAGTGTTTACCTTTCTCTCAATCGTTGGTCATCCCGACTCCCAAGCTGGCAAGAGCATGTATGCACCAGATGGGCGTGGGGTCCATGCCATCGGAGAGGGGGTGTTGTATGAAGCGTCATCGGTTCACAGATGTCTTGTTGGACCCATGCTCAAGAACCTCGGCTCTGATCCGCATAGAGAGTTGTGTCCACAGGTTCGCGAACTGGGAAGCTATGGATCTGCTGAACGATTCGATGATGAGAACAGCGAACGGTTGATGAGTGACCTCTGGTGTCCAGTTGAACCACAACCCATTCAGCTTGGAAATGGGAGAAGTCGCACATCTTACAGCCATTGATAGCGTGAGCTGTCTTGGTGTGGCAGGGAACGGTTCTTGAACCTCCTGTGGTTGGAGTGCGAGGCTTTCCCTCACTCTGGCCAATGTATCAGCGAGGAGTCGTCGGGCACTGACGGGTTTATGCTCTATCAACTCTACGGAGGAGTCAGGTTATGCAAGATACAGGCGTTCGCGGTGGGAGTGATTATCCAGATGAGTCTTGTAGTGCGTCAAACGGCATCTGCTGCCGCAATCATATCAATCAAACAAGGAGAAACCCATGAAAAATGATGCATTCACACAATTAACCCTTTGGTCTGAGGAAGTTCTGCAAGAACTTGAGGTTTCGTCAACAGGTGGTGAAATCTCAGAGATCGACCAAGATGGGGAAAATCATCATCAGAGCGATTTGGTCCAACTTACCCTTCCAGGGTTTGATGAGACCGACTAGCTTGCTACGCGTTATCTCAAGCCCGACGAGGCTCGGATCTGAGATAACGCACTTCCCTCTTTCCCACAGGGGAGTTACGCCCATCCTTTGGACTTCCAAAAGATATCGTCCATGAAGACTGATGCTACGGCCTCAAGCCGTGCACTGGTTTGTGGTTCAGCACGAGTGGCATGGACTTCCAACCGCTGCTCCCCCTGCTGGAATACCACTATGTGGTATCTGGTGTAGTCATCCCGACGCGTGCCAGTAAAGCCACGTGCTTTGAGCAACTCATGCAATTGATCAATTTGGTGCTCAGGTATCCAACGAGGATGGATACTTGCCCAAGCGAGCTGTCCCCGCTCATCTCGCCAAACGGCGAGGTCTACGGTATCAAACTGAGTGGTATATGCCAGATGACCTTCCCGCTCTTCTTGGACCCAGGCGGCCAGATCAAGTGAGAACAGGCCCGTCTTCTCTTTAAGAAGTGCCAGTTCATCTGGTTGCATGAAATCTGTCCAGTTTATCCATCTTGTCATCGTTCATCCTCCACCGGGTTTTGCTCAATATCTCATAAACAGTGATGCTCTCCGCTCCAAATATGAAGAGGAGTCGTTGTGAGAGATGGGATATTGGCCTGAAGCATAACGTTTTCTCCTTTCTGGATAGAGCACGAGATCTCGCAGACGATGTGACAGCGAAGGCTCCCGAAGTTTTGTGTGCCAATGTGGAGGAGGGGAAGTACTAGAGAGTCTGGAAGTAGGTGTTTTGACATCTCATCCGTGCCGCTCAATGGTAACGCTTGTTCATGTGATACCATGTTACGCTTAAAAGGGTGTGGTTATTTGAAAGAGGGTGAGAAAGATGGAAGAGGCAAGGTGCTTGCATTGCAGAAGAGTGATTAAGAGGGAGCCAGGGCATAGACCTCGGCAATACTGCGATAAGAAGTGCAAGCAAGCAGCATATCGTTGCCGTAAGACCGAGGAGAGGAGAGACAGGAAATTCGAGGCGGATCTCTTGCAAGTGCGAATGATCCAACAACGCTGGCCAGATCTGAGTTGGAAGACGGCACGGTTTTTACTGGGTATTCGGAAGTTCTATGGTGAGGGCCTCGTCGAAGATATAGCAAAGGTCATCCTAGACGAGATAGAGTACACTGATACGCGTAGCATGATCAAGCTCTTGGAAAAGTTCAAGTTAAGAGGAGCAATCGTAACGGGAGGTCAGAGGTTTGATCGTTGCCCCTTGCATATAGCCTCATCAGTTATCTATGGTAACGCATGTCGCGACGTTTCTTGCGTTACCCTTATCTAAGATAACAGTTATCTATGGTAACGGCATATACTCGCATCTTCCCGTTGCCTTTGGTCTAGGCTCAATAGACAGCAAAGGTAACGATCCCGACTGCCTCTTGGCGTTGCCTTTGCCTAAGAGTAACGGCTCGTTCTGTACGATAGTGTTACCTATGGGTTCTACGGGCTTGGTGGGATGAGCGGGAGGATTAAGAATGGATATGGCAGATATTACAAGATCTCATTGCACTGATCTATTAGAGTGGTAACAATGCCAGTCTATAAACACTGTGGTTGACTGGGCCAACGATGGTTGATTGGCAGAAGATCTGTTCGCCGCTGGAACAACCACCTCCCGTTCTGTGCAGCGAACAAGCCCTCTCTGAGCAATCCCAACTCGTCTACCGGGGTTCTTCGTGACAGCGAATGACCCCTTGGCGAAGTGACCGCTTAATGCTTTCCAGAATGCCCAAAACCCCGTTAAATTCACGAATTTAGGAGGGTAGAGCAGAGTAGCGTGGGATTTTGTTACCTCAACCATAGGGGCTGAAAATGGTCTGTAGAGCGTAATTTGGAGGATAGGTTGTGGCGTCCCACGTTGGGTCAAAGAGACCCAGTTCCCTTGGGGGATTTCACGTCTTCATCCTCCGCCTCACTGCTGCTGTTGGTATCCCCTCAGAGATAAATATTGCAACTCGTTCTTGAACCCATAGCGTGATATTTCGATCTATTGCATCATTTCCGCTTTCTTTGGCCTGTGCTAGAATGAGTACTTGGACCCCTTTTAACTGAACAATATTTAGGGAGCATGCAGAAATAACTTCCCCAATGACGGACTCCTAGTCATCTGGATTGAAGCCATACCAATAGTGTCAATTTGGGAGGTTATTTCCGCATGCTCCCTTACCGGTTCCGCGTAGGACAGTCAGTACATATATACCAGATAGTTTAAAAAGGAAATGCTGTTGTGCAACGAAAAAGGGTATGGCCCGAACAATCGAAAAAGGACCCTCTGCTCATGCTGCTGGATGAGTATGAGCAGGTAGGAAATACTAAATTCCCAATGTACCAAGTCTATAAACTCTTCCACTTGTCACATCCCGATGAAGTGTACATCGGGTCTACCTCGCTCTCACTCCATGATCGAAAGCTAAGACATTATCATAGTGCATGGCTGCAATCATCCCAAAAAGACGCATGGATTCGTTCACGTGAACACGTAGGACTTACTATAAGAGCATTGGCTAAAATTCCCTATAATTGGGAATACATTGGGAGAATATGGCCTTGTAGAGGCTTGCAAATGGGGTATCGAGAATATGACTTTTATAGAAGTATTGCAAAAATGAGAGCACGTCAGATAGAACAAGTAGCAATCATAGCCTATAGGCGTGCTGGTTTTTGTGTTCTGAATGAACGTGCTAGCATGAAGGATTGCATTGTGTATAAACGTGACTTTGCTCTTCAGTAGTCCAACTCACATCAGAAATCTCTAGGGCAACCCAGCAGACCCTGGTAGAGTTGCCTCGGAAGGAAGCGACAAAATGTCGTTGTGGCATGATAATCCAGATCTTGGATGAAGAGTCATGGAGTAGGAGATTGAGAAGATCTGGGAACACATCTTACCATTGATGATGGAGCGATGATATACAATCGGATGACTTGGATGGGAGGGTCGTATTGGATGATTTGCTTCTCGCATACGTGAAGATGCATATCAAAGTTATCTGGTTCTCGTTCTTTTTTGCCGTTTTGAATATAGAGAAAGCTTATTATCTTATTGCCTGTATCAATACTGATCACATTGTCAATGGAAACGTCACGATTACCTGTCCACGTGAAATCGTTTGTTTGATTTTTTGTCCGAATGATGACAGCCTCCCGTTCAGTTAAGGAGGGTTGCATCATATTGGTCGTGTGATTGATCCGTTGGAGAGGAATCGACGAAGGAGCGTCTGGGTATATTTTACTCTTTATAGGCACGTAAAAGACAATAAATGCAAGCAAGAGGTTAGAAACGAGAGAGATTATAATTATTGTGTTTATCCTGACAAAGCGAAATCTTGGTTTGAGGAAAGCATTAACCGATAAAAAAGAGAAAGGATGTCTATCTTCTCCTGAATGGAGATCCAGTTGATCTTTTTCCGCAGGAGCTTCTTCTGCATTCTCTTTACGGTCGGGATCACTCAGGAATGTCTCTTCATTGGCCGTAAATCCAAGATCCGTGATTGAGCACTCTAATACCTTCGCTAGCTTCTCTTGAATGTCTGCTGGCGGCACCGTTCCACTTTCATATCTACTCATTTGTGGTTGGGTTGTCCCAATCATCCGTGCCAGTGTTGCCTGCTTCAACCCTTTCTGGTTGCGAATGCCAATGAGTTTCCCGTTTTTCATGTTCTCTCGCTCACTTATACGTATTCTAGACTACAAATGATAACTGACTTACGAGGAAATTTCAGCCCACATTCCGCAGTTTGGAAAATGCCTTTTTGGGTATTAAATTTGGCACTTTTACCCCGCATTCAGCAGTTGACGGAGCAATCGGAGTAGATGAAGAATCCATTGATGAAGAGTTTGCCACCTCAGGATCTGCTTTACGGCGGTTCGCATAAGTCTTGACCTCTCCTACAGAGGGCGATTTCATTGCCCTCCTCGATGGTGAAGGGTCTATATTTCTGACAACCGCTGTATTGGGAGTGGAAACCAGAGCGAATGCGGAGGTGTAAGAGATCAATGCGCAAGAGAAGGCAATTGGTTGACTTATGAAGTCTATTTGGGGAAGGTTAGTTTGAGTTGCATGGAATTGGCAACGAAAAGGTGAGAGAAAGAAGGGTGGAACAGCAAGAATCAGAGTACGACAAAGAGACGCAAAACCATTACGCACGTCTTGCGTGTTTTAAGGTATAGTCCAAACTCAGGCCGATTGTACGTGAGATTTTGAATGGCCAAAGAGCAAGAGGAAATGGCTCAACAGGGTGGGTGCTCACCCTATTCGACCGGGTTTCGAAAAGTCACGTTCGTTTGAACCAGTCTCAATCAACGAACTTCGATTGGAAAACCACCTTCCATCGTTTCAAGGAGACGACATATAGAACTGGAGATAGGCAGGACCAAGCAAAGAGAGGATCTTGTGATGCAAGGGTTGCAAACGGAGAACACGGGTCTGCAACATTGAGCCAATGCGAATATGGAGCAGTTCAATACCTTCAAAGAATTGGAAAATCCAGCGCATAGTCGGTCTGTCAGTGGGCTTGTTGACCTGGTTGGGAATGGTCTGCTTGCTCTGTTGTAAACGTTGGCGCAATCGCCGTTCGGCCAGACGATAGACCAACAAACACAAGACCATGATGAAACTGAGGGCGATGATGCGACTGGGCTTCTTCACAAACACAGAGGAAGCTAAGAACAAGGGGTCTTTGAGGAAACGAAAGCCACGTTCAGCGCTGCCCTGCCCTTTGTAGGTAGCCAGAAGCGCTTCGTGAGAGAGGGTTTCGATGGAGAGTTCATTGGTGGCAATCAGAAAACGAGCCTTCCGATCAGCTGCCAGATCCCTTGCCTTTTGGTCAATCTGCACACTTGGCACAATCTTCCAATCGGTGCGTACGACTTCGGCATCGGCACCGGGGCGTCCCGCTTTGCCATAATGGGGTTCACTCACCAAACTCATTTGAACCCGTAACCAGACTGGTACCTTCTTGATTGCCTTCTCCCAAGAGGCTTCCGCGTCTGATTGACAGGCAAACACTTCTCTACTGAGATGCTTGAGCCGTTTCTCCCACACGCGATGATCCTTGTCGGCCTTCTTTTCCAGCGTCTTTTGGGCCGCCTCCAGATTCTTCTTCGTGCGAACCATCAGCCAGCGTTCTTCTCCTTGTGGTAATGTCTGCTGTAAGCTGACATAGTCCCCACTTTTATCTGAGAACTCTTGCCACTTCTCCGGTTGTTGGTCCAGGGCCGCTTTGGCTTCTGTGCTCGTTTCGGGAACACGGCTACACCAACGAATTTTGGCCTCATTGTAGGCTTTCATATTTGCCTGACTGTAGCCTCCACTGTCAAAGACCACCAAGGGCTCCTTCTCCTGAGTGGCTTGGCTGGCTCGGAGTTGCTCCATCACTTGTCTAACGATGGCGCAAATACTCACTTTATCACTGCTATTACCATCCAATGGACGCATAAATATCGGGACGTCCCCATCGTCAGTCGTCACCAACCCTAACATCCATTGTTGCAGATCTGCACGATGATCTCGTGAGTAGCCATAAGTAATGGCGATACAAGCTGGCTCAGTTGCTTCAGGATCTGGTTCGTAGGCTCCGCTCACCGAAAACGAGGTCGTATCTACATGGATGCGTTTGCAGATCAGTTCAAAGCGCTCACGCGCTTGTTGTGCAATCCCTGCAAACAACATCGTCGGATCGTGCTCTGCGATCCAATCCAAGGTACGTCCTAAACAGTCATCGTTGAGCATATCTGCGCTGATGCCTTCTCCTAGCAGGTGTTCTACTGGCTTATTGGCGAAAAATTGTGGCACCAGATATAACTGACGATTGCTGAAGCCTAATCCATTGAGCACCATCGCCATCGTCGCTGTTCCGATACTCACCAGATTTCTTCTCTCTCCTGCTTGTTTGTCCAACCATTCCACCAATCCGATTTCTCGGCAGACTCCTGCCACTATTCCCAAATGGTCCAGCCGTTCGATTTGATACTCCTCGTCTGTCTGCATTCCCTTGCCCTTCTCCGTTTTTTTCTACCTTACTTTAATTCCTTTTTTCCGTCAACCCTTCTGCGGAATGTGGGTTTCAGACTGATGTGATTTTTTTCCTAGGAAAAGCGAGAACCTCCTCTTGTGGTTAAGTCATGTCTGAAGAAAATAAGTATATTCAAATAATACATGTTTATGCAGCACCATTTTAGGATATTCTGTATATATTCGTATAAAAATCATGTAAATTACAGTTTACTTGTAAAGGCGTTTGTGCTACTCTGAAACTGGATAATCTCTGTTTCATTTTGCAGATGATTATTCATAAACCAAACATTCTGAGAGGTTAGACACATGTATCGTAGAATTTTGTCGTTTCTTATGAATCAGTCGTCTTGCCATCGGTTGTTTCTCAGCTTCGTAATGGCTCTTGTAATTGTCGGTATAGTATTTGGGTATACTATACCATCTGCTCGTGCGGCCCCCAATAGCGCTCATTCTCCGAGACTCTCAGCGGCTAGCCAAGCGAGCACCGCAGATAGTGGCTGGAGGACCGCAGGTGCGGACGAGTTTAAATTGCTCTCTGCTGACAAAAAAGCAGTGGCCATTGGATCGGTGCAGTGGTATCACGGAAAATTTCCGTCTGGTTATCTCCACCGAGGAGAGTATTCCAAATCCCCTGTTGTGTTTGCAGAGAAGAGCGTAGAGTGCATTTGGGCACAAATTAAATGGGGGTTTCCGACTAGCAACGTAACATTTCCACCGGGAGCATCGATCCAAGGAGCGGAAGAAGTCGGGGAATTCTTCGTGAGTTGCCGAAGTCATGGGTCACGGTACCCTGCTGTCTTGAGCTTGGGTGGGCTTGCCTATGCTAAGGCTCTCTTGAATTCATCGACTTTAACAGTTTGTACCTCGGCGAAGAAGAGTGACGGTCCCCGCAATTGTGGCACGAAGAAGATGTACTATGGATAAACTCATCTAGACGTGTTCGGACTGAGAGACAAATCTCTTTGGTCTGCTCTCCAACAGCAGGCCAGGGAGATTTGGGGAAGGTGGAGCTGTTGAGCGACAATTAAAACAGCCGGTAGAGTGCGGTTTTCTCTCGCCCCTCAGTCAGATCGTGGTGGACTCTAGCGGTCGTGGTCCTGTTGGAGAGTGATTTGGGATAGGCTGTACACAAGACAGGGGTCCCTAGTTGGACTCGAAAGTCCGGTCCCCCTGGAAGGCGTCCCCTCTTCCTCCTCCGCCTCGCCGCTGCAAGATGCCTCCTCACAAGTAATTATACTCGCTGTTCCAAATATTGAAATGTGTCGCTGTTGGAGTGCCCCAACTTGCATTGCTCTATCGACTTTGGTAAACTCATGGATAACCAAACATCTAGTACTGGCGGGCAGAAATTCGCAGCGGGCTTTGTGGCTCTCGTCTGGACTCCTACCTTGTATCGCGTGCATCACACTGACACGAATTTGTGACCGACAGTACTAGTACTGCCTACCGCATATGCGTACCAACATGATGCAAGGCAGGAGTCCAGACGAGAGCCACAAAGCCTGGAACGAATTTACGGTGGGCAGTACTAGGGAGGGAAACAGAAAAGTGAAGCGTATGAAGCATCGCCATGTAAGGCGTCATCCCCAAAAGCG
>Ga0209056_10004041_pt1 | contig 15489 bp, 17 predicted proteins | sample GraSoiAngelo_114_FD_185876 | JGI IMG/M metagenome (GOLD analysis project Ga0209056, IMG submission 185876) | Grasslands soil microbial communities from the Angelo Coastal Reserve, California, USA - 14_0903_13_40cm (SPAdes) (version 2) | ecosystem: Environmental > Terrestrial > Soil > Grasslands... | reverse complement strand
GCGCAGCGCGGTGTGGCGACCCATTCGTCTGGTAATCATGGTGCAGCAGTGGCACGCGCAGCAAAACTCCGGGGCATTCCGGCGCACATCGTTATGCCTTCGAGCTCAGCAACGGTGAAGATCCGCGCGATTGAAAGCTATGGCGCGCAGATCGTCTTTTGCGAACCAACAGAAGAGGCACGCGAAGCGAAATGCACAGAAGTGATTAAGAAAACGGGCGCGACGCTGATTCACTCATTTGAAAACGAAGATGTGATAGCGGGGCAGGGGACAGCTGCGTTGGAATTACTCGAGGATGTTCCTGATCTCGACCTTGTGATGTGCCCAGTCGGCGGTGGTGGTTTGCTCTCCGGCACGGCGGTCGCGGCGAAATCGATGCAGCCGAACATCAAAGTCATCGCAGTTGAACCGGCGAATGCTGACGATGCGGCGCAGTCGTTTCGTGCAGGGCGGCGGCTCGTGACCGAAAAGAAATTTACGATCGCCGATGGATTGCGAACAAATGTCGGCGAGCCAAATTTTGAGATCATCCAGCGTTACGTGGATGACATTGTCACCGTGAGCGAGGAAGCGATCGCTTTGGCGATGCGCGCGATTTGGGAGACAATGAAGATCATCATCGAGCCATCGGCCGCTGTTCCGTATGCGTCAATCTTCGACCACATAATCGACGTCCGTGGAAAGCGCGTAGGGATTATCCTCACCGGCGGCAATGTCGATCTGGATGCGCTGCCGTGGAACCGCTAGCCGGGATCGAGGATCCCGGCGATCCGGCATCACCGATACCGGCTACAACAGCTGCAGGGTATCGATTTTGTGCAGGCGGCACGCCTGCCACTACAGCACTAGCCATGATTTTTTAGCTAAACCAGGGAACCATCGGCTGCGCCAAAACCGAAACGTGTACTCATAGGAGGAGTTTATTCAGGTATGAAAGGGTTAAGGATAATCATAGCGGCATTAGTTCTGGTGTTTGGCACTGTTGCTTCTCGCGCAGCGAATCTGGATAGAATTTCGGCGGAAACCGGAGTTCCCATCGAGACGCTGCAGGCAGAAAGGGCCTCAACCGGGCTTGGGTGGGGTGGACTGGAGAAAGCGCATCTGCTGGCTAACGCGTCAGGGCAGAGCTTCGACACCATCGTAGGCAAGTTCCAGGGCCACGAAGGCTGGGGGCAAATTGCACACGATTACGGGTTGAACCTCGGAAAAGTGGTGAGTGGTGCGCATCGATCGAACCAGGCGACGATGCCTGCGACGAACACGAGCACGGTTCACGGCAAGAGTGCCGAAACGGTCCATGGTAAGAGCGCCACGAACATTGGCAGAGGCCACACTTCTAAGATGACGGCTACACGAGGTGTTGCTCACGGCTCGAGCTTTAGATCCGGCGTCAGCGGATCTCATCGCATGGGTTCGATGAGCCACTTTGGCAGCTTCCGCGGATCTCATGGCATGGGTTCGATGGGCCACGGTGGTCGTGGCCACGGCGGCAAGTAGAGAGAGACCGCGTTGAAGGGCCTCCTTCGCCAAAGGGCCCGCGGGGGCCCGAGGGGAAGTGCGAAAGCGCTAGAGCGGGAGAGGCAAGTTGGCTTCAGCCGAGGGGGATTTGTGTCTTCGACGCGAGTGAGTGGGAGCGTCTCCTAAGTATCTGTCGTAGCCCAGAATTTGCCGAAGGCTCTTGGCCAGCTCCGGTCGATGACGCTATTTCGAGCGGATTTGCCCATGCGCTCCCGCAGCGCGGGATTGGTTACCAATGCTCGAATCGCGCGCGCGAAATCTTCCACGTCGTGTGATTTGGTGATCAGACCGTTGGAGTTATTCTCCACTAACTCCTTCGGTCCGCCCGAATCCGAAACGACTACTGGCAGGCCGCACGCCTGCGCTTCTAGGATGACGTTACCGAACGTATCGGTTGTGCTGGGAAAAACGAAAACGTCTGCCGATGCATACGCAGTGGCCAATTCGTTGCCCCTGAGATAGCCGGTGAAAAATGCTTCTGGCAAAGATTTTGCGAACGCATCGGAATAAGGACCATGACCGACCACAAAAAGTTGGACCGGCAACCCCTCGTCGCGCAGAAGACGATAAGCGGCCGCCAGAAGGTCGAGATCTTTCTCCCGTGAAATGCGGCCTACATAGAGGAGGCGAACCTCGCGGTTGCAGGCGCCGAATTTCTCGAAGAAAGCGGGTTCACGTCGAGCAGGGTGAAACCGCTCAGTATCGAGGCCACGCGGTAGAATTTTCAGTCTTTCGGGATTAAGCCCGTGCTTGATCCAGCTTTGCCGATACTCCTCTGAGTTGACATAAACGGTGTCGAGCTGGCCATAGAACCAATGCATGTAACGCCATGCCACACTTTCAAGGAAGCTGTCCTCGGTAAGAATCCGGATGTATTGGGGGAAATCGGTGTGATAAATGCCGCTCGTTTGCAGGTTGAGCATCTTCGCGGCAAGTAGCCCAGTGAGTCCGACAGGTCCCGGTGTGCTGATAATTATCTCGGTAAATTTCTCTCGCTGTATGTAATCCAGCATCTGGAGAATTGGCGGGAAACTCAATTTTTGCAGTTCGTATTCGGGCAATTCAAATTCGCCGATGGGCGGGAAGTTCTTGATGGGGATGTTGTCGATGCCCAGTTCGTTTCGAGAAACAACGACAGTCAAATCCTTGCCCGCATTCGCGCCGGCCGCGACCATTCTGCGAATTGTCGTCGCGACACCGTTAACGTCGTCCAAGGTGTCCGTGAACCAGGCGCGTTTGCGATTTTGCAAAGCGATCGGAACTGTGCCGGTCAGTTCCTTGAAAATTGTGCGCAACCATTTTCGAGAGGGCGCCTGACTGTGAAAACCGTAGATGTACGGCGTAAGGATCACCAGGATTGGCGCAATCGCGCTGAGAGCTTGCAGGCTCTCGAGCATGTTTCCACTGCTGAGTTGCTGAACAAATTTTTGAAAAAACCGGAACGTGAGCTGCTCGGCGACCATGTTTGCCATGAGAAATGTGCGGCGCTCTGGCTCGCTGACCTTGTCCAATTGCGCCGCAAGTTTTGCCTTTACCTCTGGTCGCGCGAAATATCCTGAAAGCTCTTTCCAGAGCGAAACATTTGCAGGTTTCACGAGTTCGAAAATTTTTCCGGACATCACGCCTTGCGTGACGAACTCCATTTTCTCCCTGAGGCTGAACTCAGTCGGAGCCCTGCCTTCCATGAAACGCGAAAACATTTTCTCCACCAACGGCGCGCCGGGCCCGAGTTTTTCGTGGAAACGGTCCTGAACAAAACAGGCGACCGTGTTATAAAAGCCGTGCGATAGGATTAACGGAGTGCCGCCGTGGCCTTGCGCGCTGCAGTCGCCGTTGCGAACAAATTCGAGAAATTTGTCGGCGGAATCCGCAGAAGGCGTTTCCGTGAAGGCCGACGCGGCGAACTGGCCGCCGTGATCATCGGAGCCGCCAACGAAAATCTTCTTCCACGGTTCCGCGTGTGTAGGCGCAAGATTGTGCCGATTCGCAAGCGCGTCGATCTTTTCCGGCGTCAATTGCCCGAAAAGAGTCTGTGCCAGATCGCTAAGGAGCGCATCACGCAGCCCATTGATACCCTCGAAATGCTTGAACAAGAGGATGAGCTGCTCGAGATGACGTCCTTCCAGTTTTCCGTTCACGCTGTAAAGAGGGTGCGCAACTGCGTGCGTGATTTGCGTGATTTGCAGGTAGCGCTGCAGGTCGAAGATGTTATCGCGGATAGCTTCGATGTCGCGATGTTGCTGCTCCGAGATTCCCCAAACAAGAATGTGCAGCTTGCACGAATCGTGGGGGAAATACGTCGTGACCTGCTCACTGAGAAAGATGCGAGGCAAATGCGCAATTTGCAGACAGCCCTCGATCGTATCGTGGTCGGTAATCGTCGCGTAATCCATGCCGCGCTTGAGCAATTGGCCATGCAGTTCTTTGGGATCTGAATAACTGTCAGGAAAATCGAAACGGCGGAAGAGCCATTCTTCCGAGCGCGCACTGTAGCGCGAGTGAATATGTAGGTCGCACCTGCTCACATTTAGATGCCGCGTCTCAATCTTTGTTCGGCGATCCATTCCTGATAGGTCGTCGCCGTGCGTAAATCGACCGACTCCTCAATCAACTCAGTAATTTGTCTCCAAATCGCGGGATGCGAATAATCAAACGGATGAATGCTTACGCGCAAGAGCGAAGTGCCCTTCAAAAATCGGAAGAGGGTTGCGTTCCATGCGCGGCTGACGCCCCGGCGCCAACTGTTCCGAACGGTGTAAACTAACGTTCTTGCCGGAAACACGTTTCCCGAACGGAGGTCGCAGACGGTGCGCAAGCGTGTCGTGTATTCCATCTCTGCGTCGCGCGCAGCGCGCTCGGCTTCTTCGCCAAGCAACCAGGCAGGCGCAACAAAGCCTCGCGGCTTGAGCCCATGCGCGCGCAACTCATCTCTTGCGGCCACAATGCGACGCAGAGCTTCGTCATAGACCAGGTTGTAGAACTCGCCCTCGTTTTGGGTGTAGAACCGTGTCAGGAATTTGTCGCGCAAACTTTCTTTTGCACGGCGAGGGCGTTCGTGAAAATAACCGTGGATGACAATTTCGTGACCATCCGCTTCCAGACCTCGGAGCCACGATACAAATTGTTGGTCTTTTGTGAACAGCCCCTGACGATGATAATCCGGCACGACAAGAAGAGAAGAGACGCGCACACCGCGATTGGCCAGCTCTGAAATAATCGTGTTTGCGATTTGCCGGGTTGAAGGAGCGACGTCGTGCAAAGAGACGACCATAAAATTCCTCGCCGAGGCGGCCGTTGTAACGAGTGGAAGGAACTCCGTTGCGGCAATCGTACTCATTCGGGAATTTTCGGCTCCCAAGCAGCTTTGAACAAGGCAAAAGGTGCAAGGAACGACGGCTTCCCAGCCGTCGGGTTGCTGTAGCGTCCGCTGTCCGCAGCGGAGGTTCCAGGGCCGCGATTATTTCAGCGACCGATGCGCTGAGACAGCACACGCTACAGCGCTATTGCGTACTCATTTTCAGGATTTCGCAAAAGTCTGATTCGGTCAGCGGCATGACGGACAAACGTGATTGGCGAACTAACGGAATTCCCTTGAGCCGCGAATTGCCTTTGATCTCGCGTAGCGTTACCGACCGTCGCAGTGGTTTGACCGGTGCAATATCGACCGTTGCCCAATCGCCTTCCTTTGCGGTCGGATCTTGATAGGCGATCCGGGTCACCTTCGCGATCCCTACTACTGCTTTCTCCTCACCGCTGTGATAGAAGAACACTTCATCACCCTTGCACATTTTGCGCAGATTATTTCGCGCAGTGTAATTGCGCACCCCGGTCCAGCTTGTTTTGCCTTCTTCGACGAAGTCCCGCCATGAATACGAAGACGGTTCCTGTTTCACCAGCCAGAAACTTTTCATGCGGGAAGCTAACTCGGCGACATTGAGCCAAGCAACTTTCACTCAGCATTGTAGTGTGCGCTGTCCTCAGCGCATTTGACATGGCATGGAGCCGACATGCTCCGCTGAAGACACCGGACGCTACAGCCATCGCGTTCGACATTTCATCTGCTTTATTTCACAATCGGAATCATGCCGCGGCTGCCATTTGTCACGTTTGAAGGATCGGAAGGGTGCGGAAAATCAACGCAGGTACAGAGGCTCGCGACGCGGCTCAAGAAATTGCAGATTCCGTTTCTTATTACGCGCGAGCCAGGGGGGACACCGATAGGCGAAACAATTCGCGAACTGCTTCAGTTTGCGCCCCATAACTCTAGCATGAGGCCAGAAACTGAATTGCTCTTATTCGAGGCGAGCCGGAGCCAGCTCGTGCGCGAGACAATCAAGCCGGCCCTCGAGCGAGGGTTTTGCGTGATCACAGATCGTTTCTTCGATTCCACAACTGTTTATCAAGCTGCGGCGCGACGCTTGGATCGCGAAATAGTCGAGCGCTTGAATGCATTTGTGGTCGCCGATTGCGTTCCGGATATTACTTTCGTCCTCGATGTCGACGCCGCGACGGCGGAATCGCGAATGCAGAAGAGCCCGCGCAGAGCGGATCGAATGGAACAAGAGCCTGCTGAGTTTTATGAGCGCGTTCGGCGAGGATATCGCGACCTGGCAGCGCGCGAACCAAATCGCATCGTGTTGATCGACGGCTCGCGCAACGCGGACGAGATCGAGAACGAGATCTGGACAATGCTTTGCTCGCGTTTTCCAAAGCTGACTGCTGACGTCTGATCTCTGGAACGACATGGCTTTCTCGCGCACGACAGCATTTGAGTACTTGCGCCGCGCCCACGAACAGAATCGCCTTGCGCACGCTTATTTGATCACAGGACCGCCGGGTAGCGGCAAGGAAACCCTGGCGGCGCACTTGGCCAGCCTTGTTAACGGCACACCAGTCACCGATGTTTTCTCAGCCAAAGCCCGCGAAATTTCCATTGCCCGGCCGGAGTCGAAATCGCGGCGGATTGTCATCGAACAAATCCGCGAGCTCGAGCATGCACTGCAAATGCGCGCTGTAAACAGCCGCCGCAAAGTTGCGATTATCCCTGATGCCGACCGCCTCCAATCCGCGGCGGCAAATGCTTTCCTCAAGACGCTCGAGGAACCGCCGAACGACTCTTTGCTCCTTCTGCTGAGTGCGTTGCCGGAGGCGCTGCCGGACACGATTGTTTCGCGTTGTATCACGATTCCACTCGCGCCAGACGGCCAAGAGCAATCAAAGCACGAACAAGAGAAGCTCGTGAAATTACTGCAGCACGCTTCGGGTGAACGAAGCTGGAGCGTTCAATTTGCCTACGGCCTTGCTCAGGAATTCCAGCGTCTGCTGCGCGCACTGCGGGAGGACGTAAAGCGCAAAACCGACGAAGCTTTGAAGCAGGAACAAGCGCGCTACAAGGATGCCACTGATGGCGCGTGGCTGGAAGAACGCGAGGAATACTACAAGGCGCTAACAGAAAGTCTTTACTTGCAACGACGCGCCGATTTGATTGAGACATTATTCGCGTGGTGGACTGATGTTCTTCGGGCGAGCAAAGGCGTGGCGCAGCGTAATCTGCCTCGGGCAAGAGAAGAAACCGCCGCGCTCGCAACCCCGTTCGGCTCCGCCGAAATTTTAAAACGCATCCGTTCTTTGGAAGAATTGCGTGACCATCTGGGTCGCAATGTTCACGAAGCTCTCGCAATCGAAGTCGCCTTTCTGATAATCTTCACCGCATGATGCTCTGACCGGGCCGCTGACTTCGCCCCGCACGGTTATAGAGGCGTTCGCAGCGGCGAACGGCTGTCTAATCCTGCCTCCCACCCTGGATACGCACGTTTGACAAAAAGACATCCAACCTTATCCAGTATCCACGTATGCGACATATTTACCGACTGATTTTGCTGTGTGCCGCTGGCTCGGTGCTGCTGCTGACTGGTTGTGCAACCGGAGGACGGGTGAGCGCGGGCGGTCCGTACCACGTCACCGCGTATAAGCCACATGATCCTTCGGCCGTGCGCGTAAAAGTCTCGCTTTCCAAGGAGAATGTCTATGTGATGGAAGGCGACCGCTGCTTGATGTCGGCGGCCATTTCGGTTGGCCTGCCCACGAAGCCCACACCAAGAGGCAATTTCAATATCTATGCCAAACAGGAGCACAAGCGTTCCGGGTCGTATGGATTCAGCGTGCAAGGCGATCGCATTGTTCCTTCGACGGGGGGCGGGGGCGGCCGGTACGTTGGTTACCCAATGGGTTACTGGTGCGAGTTCGCGCCTGCGTATGGTTTTCATCAGGGCTTTGTCCATCCTGTGCCTCATACGCACGGCTGCATCCGGTTGAAAGGCGAAGCGGCAGCGAAATTTTACGCGTTGGTGCGGATCGGGACTCCCGTGAATATCGCTACTTCGCAGCCCGAGGATGATACAATCGGACCGAAAGTGCAGCGGGTGGATGATTCCAGAACGCCTGATCCTCCAGCTTCCCTTATGATCACAGACGCAGCCTTTGAAAAACCGAGCGGGCCGCTGCTCGAATAGCCACTGATTGTGGCAATTGCTGCTAGCGCTTCGCTATGTCATGTTGAGCGGAGCGAAACATCTCTGATCGTTTGTTTGGTGCTGCCCAGCATGATCCGAGATTCTTCGCGGCGCTCAGAATGACAACGACGCTATGAGCACGAATTTGATTTCCAGCGGCACAACCGCACGCGAGAAGGTAAACCTCCGCACGCCGGATGTGATGGCCGCCGTTCAGCAACAGGTCGAATCGCATTATCGCAGTGACATTGTGGAGAAAGTGCGCCAGGCGGGTGGAATCATTTCTGTCGGCGATACTACGGTGCGCCTGGCGAAACAGTTTGGCTTTTGTTATGGGGTCGAGCGCGCGATCGACCTCGCGTATGCCGCGCGCAAAGTTTTCAAAGATCGCCGACTTTTTATCGTCGGCGAAATTATTCATAACCCGGAGGTCAACCATCAAATTGCCTCATTAGGGATTAAGAATCTCACGGGCAAAAATAAGCAGGCCGACATTTCTGATCTGGGACCCGAAGACGTCGTAATCGTGCCCGCTTTCGGCACGGAATTGTCTATCCAACAACAGATCAAGGACCGCGGCTGCCAGATTGTCGATACGACTTGCGGCGACGTGATGAGCGTCTGGAAACGGGTGCGCAAGTACGCGAGCGAAGCCGTCACATCCATCATTCACGGCAAAGCAGAGCATGAAGAGACCAAGGCGACCAGCTCACGCGCACTCGGCGACGGGAGCGGGCATTACGTTGTGGTACTGACGCTCGAAGATACCGATTACGTCTGTAATTACATCCGGCACGGCGGCGGTAAACATGCGTTCCTGGAGAAGTTCAACGGAGCCTATTCGCCGGGCTTCGACCCAGACGTGCATTTGCAAACGGTCGGTGTGGCAAATCAAACCACGATGCTTCGGGGTGAGACTGAGGAAGTGCAGCGGCGTGTTCGACAGGCAGTTATCGATCGCGACGGCCCTGAGCTTGCCGAGAAAAATTTTCGCTTCTTCGACACGATCTGCGGCGCAACACAGGAGCGGCAGGACGCATTGCGCGAGCTGCTCAATGTTCCAATGGATTTGCTGTTAGTCGTAGGCGGTTACAACAGCTCCAACACGTCGCATCTTGCCGAGATGGGTGAAGAAAAGCTGCCAACGTATTTCGTGCTTAACGCCTCTCGGCTCGTCTCCGCCACAGAGATTAAGCATTACAACTTGCACGAGAAACGCGAGGTCGTTTCGCACTTCTGGTTACCAAACGGGCCGGCCGTCATCGGCATCACTGCGGGGGCATCGTGTCCGAATAACCTGATCGAAGAAACTTTGATTCGCCTTTTTGAGCTGCGCGGCATCTCGCGGCGAGACCTGGAGCTGGCTGCGTAAGAGTCGAGAGTCGCTACCCCGTTCCCTTCGGTGTCATTCCGAGCGGAGCGCAGCGGAGTCGAGGAATCTCTAACTACTTCTGCACTGCCACCGTTGGATTGACATCAAGAGATGTCTCGACTTGGCTCGACATGACAACAACTGGACGCGCACTAGGAGCCCGCGCCGCGAAATACCTTTGTATGGCGCGTGCAATCTGGAAAGGCAGTATCAGCTTCGGATTGGTTAACATCCCAATTGCCCTTTATCCAGCTACCAGACGGGAGGAACTGAGGTTTCGTTTGCTGCGCGAAAGCGATTTAAGCCCAGTCAACTACAAACGTGTTGCCGAAAAAGACGGCAAGGAAGTTCCCTGGGACCAGATCGTTAAAGGCTACGAGTACGAGAAAGGCAAATACGTCGTGCTAAAAGAGAAGGATTTTCAACGCGTCGATGTCGAGGCGACCCAGACTGTGGATATCCAGGATTTCGTGGAACCGGATGAGATCGATCCCATTTTCTTTTACAAGCCGTACTACCTCGAGCCGCAAAAAGGCGGTGATAAAGCTTACTCGCTACTGCGCGACGCGCTCAAGGACAGCAAGAAGGTTGGCGTCGCCAAGGTCGTGATCAAAACGCGGGAGTATCTTGCTGGTGTGAAACCTGAAGACGGCGCGCTTGTGTTGGAGCTAATGCACTTTGCTGACGAACTGGCCGACACGAGCAAACTGCATATTCCGAAGAAGGTCGAAGTTGGAAAACGCGAAATGAAGATGGCCAAGTCGCTCATCGATAGCATGAGTTCGAAGTGGAATCCTGAGAAGTATAAGGATGACTATCGCGAAGCGCTCATGGAAGTGATCGAGGAAAAGGTTGAGGCGGGCGGAAAGGAGATCGAAGAGAAGCCAAGGAAAGCTCCGAAGCCAACCAAGGTGATAGATCTGGTTTCCGTTTTGCAAAAGAGCCTGGAGGAGACCGGCGGGAAGAGAAAAACGACACGCAAATCTCGCACGAGAAAAGCGCATCCTGCGAAAAAGGCTGCATAACTGTAGTCGCGCGTCCCTGCGGGACGCGCACGCGCTTCTCGCAACGAAGCGGCTACAAGCTTGACACGCGAAGCCGAAATCATTCAGGTTCAAGCGCATGAATGCACTTAATCGATTTACCGATCCGGTCTATTGTATAATGCGGCTGATTGCTGGACTAATGTTTGCGTCTCACGGAGGGCAATTGGTTCTCGGCATGTTTGGTGGCATGCCTGGTTCGAACAATGCGTTCACTCAGACCGGCGGCTGGATCCAACTCCTTGGTGGATTTCTCATTGCCTTGGGTCTGTTTACGCGCATCAGCGCTTTCATCTGCAGCGGCGAAATGGCCGTCGCGTATTTCATGATACACGTGGGGAATGCTACTACGTCGATGGCGAAGTTCTTCCCGATCTCCAGCGCCGGACCTCTGTTTTCCAATAAAGGCGAGCTCGCCATATTTTATTGCTGGGTGTTTTTCTTTATGGTGTTTTACGGGCCCGGACGATGGAGCGTCGATGCTCTGATGCGTAAAGGGAAAGCCACACCGGCGACGCAGTCCATGGTTTAATTTGTCATTTCGAGCGAAGTCGAGAAATCTCTGGATTCATTCGGTTGCTATGAAACGATTAATCTTCACGTGTGTTTGCGCTTTGGTTGCGCAGTCGCTGCCCGGTCAGGAGTACAAGGATTTCGGCAAGGACCGATTGAACAGTTCGCCGCGTCACGGCGAATGGATTGATCTCAAATCGGGCGATCGCACGATCAAAGCATTCGTGGTTTATCCCGAATCGAAAAACAAAACGCCGGTTGTTTTGGTGATTCAGGAGATCTTCGGCCTGACGGATTGGCTTCGCAGTTTGTGTGACGAGCTTGCCGAGAACGGCGTTATCGCGATCGCGCCCGATCTGCTCAATGGTCAAAAATACGAAGACGGCGACGCCGCCGGCAAAGCCACTCACGCACTGCCCAAGGAGCAGGGGATAAGCGATCTGAATGCGGCGGCCGATTACGCACTCACGAAAATTCCTGCAGCCAACGGGACGCTGGCCGTTTGCGGGTTTTGCTGGGGCGGCGGTTGGGCGTTCAACTACGCGCACATTAATCCGAAATTGAAAGCCGCGTATTCATTTTACGGAGTCGCGGTCGATAATCCCGATGACGCGAAGAAAGTCGTGTGTCCCGTTTACGGATTCTACGGCGAGAACGACGAACGCGTGAATGCGACAATTCCGAAAGCAGAAGAGCTCATGAAAGCGCCAGGCAAAAAGTACGAGCCGGTGATCTACAAAGGTGCGGGCCATGGTTTCATGCGTTCAGGGGAACCCACCAACCCAAATGTCCGCGAAGGTGACAAGAAAGCGCGTGATGAAGCTTGGGCACGTTGGAAGCTATTGCTAAAGCAGCTGCCATAGCATTTTATGTCATTCCGAGCGGAGCAGAGCGAAGTCGAGGAATCTCTAAATTGCTTCTGTTGCGCCGCGCTGCACTAATATCCAGAGATGTCTCGACTTCGCTCGACGTGACAAGTCACTGGAAATGGATGAACGCTCTGGTCACGCGTGGCCCGCGTTGTGCAGCGCTCAGATGACGGTGCAGATTCGCGCATCTACCACCAATAGATCTGGGCGATCTTTCTGTCTTTTGTCACAAGGACGGCAAACCAGTACGAATTCCCTCCCAGGCTTAGTTTATAGCGTAGCACCCGGCCGTCTCCTCTGTCTTCTCTGTCAGAGAAAACGAACGAGCCGAGCGAGCCGTGATCAGCGATCCATTTCCAAAGTGCTTTACCCGATGCTGTACCTAGGAAGACTCGCATCGCCGGTGTGAATGACGTCAGGCCGCGCTTTGGGTTCAGCAGACCGGACAAAACCACCTTCAACGTCGCGGTGGTCGTCGGATCAGGGTCAGTGGTTAGCTCGCGCCTTTTCAACTCAGGCACACAGATTCCAGCAAGATCAACAGCTAATTGATCAAGGATTCTATCAGCGTGATTGGTCAGAATGATAATCGTAAGTTTGTCACTCACGAATCGGTACATTGCTGACGAAAAGCCCGGTGTTCCACCACTGTGCTGGACGAGCCGATGACCGTGATAGTTTTCGATGAACCAGCCAAAGCCATAGTTGAATGGCGCGTCGATTCCATTATTAGTCACGTCGGCCGTCCACATCTGATCGAGGCTTGATTTATTAAAAGCTTTTCGGTGTAAAGCGCCGCGTCCCATTTAGCCATGTCTTCGACGGTGCAAAGGAGACTCCCTGCCCTGAATGCGATTGCCGGCAGCAGAACCGGCCGATTCTCAAAGTGATCGTTGTTCCACTCGTAGCCAGAGGCGCGATTCCGAACGATCGGTTGTGGATCGGTACTGCGCGTCGCGTTCATGCCGAGCGGCTTGAAAATCCGCTCGTCCAGGAACTGCCAGTAAGATTCGCCGCTGAACTTTTCTATAGCATTACCAAGCAGGTAATAACCGGTGTTATCGTACACCCACGTCTCGCCGGCTGAAACTCCCCGCGGCGGCTTGAAAAACATCTTGAGCAGCTCACCTCGCGACGGGGTCATTTCAAAAGCGAGATTGGTCCTGAAAACATCCAGCCAGTGCGGAACCGCGACATGGTTTTGAATACCGGATGTATGAGTGAGCAGGTCACGAATTGTGATGCCCCGCCACGCTTGTGGCACCTCCGGAAAATATTTCGTGATGGTATCGTCGAGACGGACCTTACCTTGTTCGACCAGCGTCATGATTGCGGTGGCGGTAAACTGCTTTGAAATCGAGCCGAATTCGTAAACTGTGTCTTTCGTCGCCGGTGATTTTAGCTCGAGATTCGCGAATCTGTACCCTTGCGCTTTAGTGATGCGCCCATCGCGAACAATGCCGAGCGAGGAGGCGGGAATGTGCAATCGCTCCATCTGCGCCGTGATGTAGTGGTCGATTTTGTCGGCCTTGCCTGGAACTGGCGCCCCAAATGTCACTAACAGCGCGATGGCGACTACGCGATGCCTAAGCTCCAATACGGCCGATCAACAAACTATTTTTTTACGCCTTCCAGTTCGTCTGCGAGCGCGCCTGCATCATAAACCTTGCGCAGCGCTTCGGTGATGGCAGCGGAATCGACCGATACAGCGCGGGCTTGTGTATCGGTGTAAACGCAATCGAGCACCAGCGATTGAATGTTGCCGTCGAAAATGATGCCGACGAGTTCGTTCGCCTTGTTTACCACCGGGCTGCCGCTGTTGCCGCCGATGATGTCTGCGTCGGAAACAAAATTGAAAGGTGTCACCAGATGATTGAGATCTGCCTTCTTGTCGATCCAACGCTGCGGCAGATCGAACGGCGGTTTGTTGTCGTGTTCGGCGGAACGTTGATATAGCCCAGCGAAATCGGTGAACGCTGGGATTTGCTTTCCATCCTGTTCGTATCCGCGCACTCTTCCGTACGAAAGTCGAAGCGTGAAGCTCGCGTCCGGATAATTACTTACACTTTCAATGGCAAAACGCGCTTTTGCGATCTCGCCATAAGCCTGCTGCTTGATTTCTTCCTGCGCATCGCGCGCCTTGCGCAAATCGCGCGCGGGTGCCTCGATCAAACGCGCCAGGTCGAGCATTGGATCATGCGCCGCCGCCATCCGGCCGCGTCTGCCGCGTAAAGTTTTTTGCGAAGATCGACATCCTTCAATTTTGTTCCGCTCACTAACTCAACCGCGCGAGCGCGTGGCGATTTGCTGGCCAGCACCTGCTTCACCATCGGATCGTCCGGGCCGAATTGTTCGGCAAAATCGGTTAACGAATCCGTTAGGTCGAGCATTTCCATGTCGTCATACACCGGCTCAGTCGAGAACAATTCCAGCTCGACCGATTCCTTTCCGCTCTCGCGGAAGATCGCCATCCGCTCGCTGTTGGGCTTGGTCCGCTCGTCGATCGCGCGAGTCAGAAGACGCGCATATTTGAAGAGAGTGCTATTTAAGGCGCGCGGATTCCGATACGCCGACGTGCTGCGTCGCGTCTGTTCCAGATAGGCAAAACGCGGCGCCGTTTTCGCGATTTCCGCCTGCGCTTTTTTAATTCGATCGTAGGCGGAACGTGTTGATTTCCATTTTGGGTTCGCCGCGATCGCGTCGCGTAATTTTTTCTCGCGCTGCTCAATGGACGTCCAGATGTCTGGATCCAGCAAGGCGGCGATGCGGCCATCGAAAGCTTTCCGGCTGTTTTGCGCACCGAACAAATCGTCCCGGCAACGTCTCGCGTTTTCAAAGGAGCGCTGGCCTCAAGCCGTCCACATTACCTCGCGCCGATTAAGCACGCGCAGCAAATCCGGCACCTCGCAGTCACGCACATCCTTCATCTCATCCACCGTCAATTGCCGGTCGGTGCTGCCTGGATTTCCGCTAACAAAAGTTAGCTCGCCGTCATTTGGCCCGTGCGAGTTTCACTTCAGGTAATGCTCAATTTTGGCGGGCTGACCATTCTCGTAGACGCGGAAGATGCAGATATCGAGATCGTAGCGCGGATATTCGAAATTATCCGGATCGCCCCCGAAAAACGCCATGGCCTGTTCTGGCGCAAAAACGATGCGCATATCGTCGTAACGTTTGTAGCGATAAAGGTGATAAGCGCTGCCCTGATAAAGCGTGATCACATTCGAGCGCAATCAGGTTTTCTCCTTGCTCTCTTTTTCAATTGCGGCAATCGCAGCGTCGCGTGCGCCGTTCGCTGCGGTGGGCGACATGTCCGGTTTGACGGCGCCCTTTACGCGCGCGGCCACATCTTCAATTGACATCAGAACGTTGAGCTCGAGATCGGTCGATTTAATTTCATCGGCTTGCGTTTTCGCATAGAAGCCGTTCCACAGATAGTTGTGCTGCGCGTCGCCGCCCTTCTGCAATGTGTCGGCCCCCCATGGTGATTCGTGATCGCGAGTCCATTTGCAGATACGAACGAGTCGCTGCCACCGGAGTTGAAGCGAACGCTGGCCTTCTGCAGATGCTCAAGCCACTGCGGTGTCGGCTCGAACTAATATTTTTCCTTCAGCTGTTTCAGCGGCGGCGCATTAAAAAGCCACATTCCTTCATCGGCAAAA